>Ga0306924_10002150_pt1 | contig 18514 bp, 23 predicted proteins | sample sta12Can44000111_FD_203756 | JGI IMG/M metagenome (GOLD analysis project Ga0306924, IMG submission 203756) | Lab enrichment of tropical soil microbial communities from Luquillo Experimental Forest, Puerto Rico - statanox.12C.anox.44.000.111 (v2)... | ecosystem: Environmental > Terrestrial >...
GCTTTCTCGGTCTTCTTATTTGGCTTAGCCACAATCTTCCATTTTACCTGATGCCGCGTCTAAACACATGGAAGCGAAAAGCGAAAAACAGGCTTGGTTCCCCGCCCTCCTTGTCAGGGTAAACGGGTGTCGGAGCAGTTGTTGGCTGTGCCCGGCGCATCCGCGATACGACGCCACAGACACTTGCAACCTCAAAGCTCAGAAAGGGATACGAGCTGATGATTTTGTGCACCAAGGGCGCGGCTTGCCGGTTCGACAAGCCCGATGCTAGACTCCAATGGATAGGAAAGACGGAGTTTGGCATTAACCTGGTCCCCGGAGTCCTCATGCGCCGTCGCAGTCACGTATTCGCCTGGCTTGTGATCGCTGTTTTTGCCGCCGGTTGCCCCAAGAAGGGCAACCAGGACTATCACGCCGGCGAAAAAGCCCTGGAAGTGCACGATTACGACGCTGCTGTCGATTACTACCTGAAGGCCCTTCAGGCTGAACCCAACAACGCAACGTACCGGATCAAGCTAAACCAGGCCCGGTTCGAAGCCGGCCAGCTGCACATTCACCAAGGCCTGAAGCTGCGCGACAAGGGCGACCTCCAAGGAGCCGTCTCGGAATTTCAGCGGGCGTCGGTTCTGGATCCGTCGAGCATTGTGGCGGACCAGGAACTGAAGAAGACCTTGGACATGATCGCGGAGCGGGCCCGGGCCGCAGAACAACAGGAAGAACAGCCGGTTATGGAGAGTGGACAGCCGGCGCTGGCGACTCAGCCACCCGAGCTAAAGCCTCTTTCCCGCGCTCCCATAAACCTCAAGATGTCCAACGACGTTAAGGTCGTATTCGACACCGTCGCGAAGCTCGCGGGCCTGACCGTCATCTACGATCCCGATCTGCAGGCCCGACGCATCAGCACGGAATTGAATAACGTCACGCTGGAGCAAGCGCTCGATATCGTTAGTCTTGAAAGCAAGTCCTTTTGGAAGCCGATCACGGAAAACATCATCATGGTGATTCCGGATCAGACGCAAAAACGCCGCGACTACGAAGAACAGGTCCTGCGCACTTTTTATTTGAGCAACGTCGCGATTCCACAGGACCTTACTGAAATCACAACCGGCCTTCGGCAATTGCTTGACCTGAAGCGCATTCAACAAATCAATTCGCAGAACGCCATCGTCGTGCGCGCCACTCCCGACCAGCTTGCGTTGGTCGACAAGATCATCCGCGATATCGACAAGGCCAAGCCCGAAGTCATCATTCAGGTGGAAGTGCTCGAAGCGCGCACGGACAACATGCGCAATCTGGGCATTTTGCCCGGTCAGACCGCTACCATCGCCATTAATCCGAACGCCACCACCACGACGACTAACTCATCGGGGACAACGAACAATACTTCGGCTCCCGGCACTGTAACCCTGGCCCAACTTACGCACCTGAATCAAAATGACGTCGTGCTCACTCTGCCGAGCGCAACCGCGAACTTCCTGCTGACGGACTCAACCACGAGGATCATTGAAAATCCCGAAATTCGTGCGATCGATGGGCAACAGGCCAAGCTAAACATTGGTGACCGCGTTCCTGTCGCGACCGGGAGCTTCCAGGCCGGCGTCGGTGTGGGTTCAACGGCGGGCGCAGGCTTCGTGAATCCCCTCGTAAATACGCAATTCCAGTACATCGACGTTGGCGTCAACGTTGAAGTTACCCCGCACGTGCATCCAAATCGCGATGTCAGCATGAAGGTGCAGATCGAAGTTTCATCCGTGACAGGCCAGGCCACCATCGGGGGCATTCAGCAGCCCATCATCAGCCAGCGCAAGATCGCCCACGAAATCCGCCTGAAAGAGGGCGAGGTGAGCATTCTTGCCGGCTTGATCGATCACATCGACAGCAAAACTTTGAATGGCTGGCCGGGACTCGCCAAGATTCCCATCATTCATTATTTGTTCGCCGAAGATTCGACAGACCACCAGGACAACGAAGACTTGATTGTGCTGATTCCGCGCATCGTTCGCATGCCGGAATGGACTCGCGCGAATCTGCGCGGCCTGTACTCCGGTACGGAGACCCTTCCGGCCGTCAAGCGCGAGCTGGACGTGAAGGCACCTGCGTCGAATCCGGCTCCGCAAGCCGGGCCGGGGCCTGGCGCCGCCTCGCTCGTGCCGTCGGCCACTCCAGCTGTCGCTGCGAACCCGGTACCTGCGTCTGCAAATGGCGCGACTCCGCCTGTGGCGCCACCCCAGCCACAAGCCTCGGGACCCAGAATACGCTTTGAACCGGCGGCACTGAATCTCAGTCCCGGGCAGACAGCAACCGTTGGCATTGTCGTCGAAAACGTCACCGATCTTTTCTCGGTTCCCATGCTGCTGCAATACAACCCTGCCGTCATCAGCGTCGAAGAAGTCCGTCATGGCGGTTTCCTCTCGGGAGGCACGCAGGAAATCGCGATTGTTCAGCGCGTGGATAAAGAGCACGGCCAAGCCATCATTTCGGCGACACGCCAGCCTAACACTCCTGGGGTAAATGGCAACGGGACGCTCTTGGGTGTCGTGATTAAGGCATTGGCGCCGGGAACAAGCAATCTTTCCATCGTCCAGGTGAACGCCAAGGATTCTCAGCAGAGACCCATACCTTTGGTGACGGGAGAAGCGGTGCTCCGCGTGCAATGAGTCCGCGACGACTTGAGCGCAAAACGCGTAGGGTTTCGACCAGGTGCCGGTCTTTCCGGCAAGCTGGCATGACTCTGCTCGAGCTCATCATCGCCTGTACGATTTTGCTGATCCTCTCTTCCGCCGCATTGCCCATCGCGCGGTTCACCATTGTCCGCGAGCGTGAAAAGGAGTTGAGGCGCGATTTGCGCGACATGCGCACCGCTATTGACCGTTACAAGGACTACGCCGACCGCGGCATGATCCGCACTGAAGTGGGGAGCGAGGGCTATCCGCCTGACCTTGACACTTTGGTGAAGGGAGTCGCGTTGGGCGCTTCCGGCGCTAACGGAAAGAACGTGCGCTTCCTCCGCCGCGTTCCTGTTGACCCAATGACGGCGCAAACGGATTGGGGAATGCGTTCGATCCAGGATGATCCGGACTCGCAGAGTTGGGGCGGAAAGAATGTTTTTGATGTTTACTCCAAGTCCCAAGGCTTGGCCTTGGACGGAACCAAGTATACGGACTGGTGATGACGTGCTGAATTTCCCTTTTGCGACCCCTAGTGATCACCCGGCATCACGGAGAGTCAGACTCAAGTTACTTCGCCCTGATCGCGGCTTCACCTTGATCGAGTTGATGATCGTAATCTCCATCATCATCATTTTGATCGGCATGGCCGCGGGCCTGTATGGACGGTCCATCCTTCATGCCCGCGAGGCTGTGCTCAAGAAAGACCTGATGACGATGCGGGAAGCCATCGATAGCTACACCCTGGATAAACAGCAGGCTCCGCAAACGCTTGAGGATCTCGTGCAGGGAGGCTACTTGCGCCAGGTCCCGACCGACCCGATCACCCAACAGAACGATTGGGTCCTTCACACGAGCGATACGGTGATGACCCCCGAGCAGACCGGCACCGGCATCGACGATGTACATGCCGGCACGGACACCATCAGCAGCGACGGCACTCCCTACAGTTCCTGGTAAGTTCTTCTCTGAAAGAAATTGTTTTCGTTTTGCAGAATTTGACGGAATGCGCAGCGTCCGTTATAGTGGAAGTGCGGGGTGGAGCAGCCTGGTAGCTCGTCGGGCTCATAACCCGAAGGTCGTCAGTTCAAATCTGACCCCCGCAACCATTCAATTCGTTAATGCACAAGGGGTTGTCCACCAGGGGCAACCCCTTCTTCTTTAGATTTGGGCGCATTTGGGCGCAAAATCCCACCCAACCGCACCGCAAACTTCCCATCGTCTTCACTCTCAATGTGCGTGTAGGGTCCGAGCGTCAGCGCAGGGTCACTGTGCCCAATGCGCTGCATGCGAACCTTCAACGGCACACCAAGCCGGTCCATAAGCGTGATGTTCGCGTGACGGAACGCATGTAGCCCACCTCGCTTTATCCCTAACGAGTCCAGGAGTGGTTGGAGCTTTCGCTTTACCACCAGATTCTGGTCCCAGGGAGTCCCGTTACGCGTAGCAAAGAGCCAACCCTTCTCGTTCGGCGTCCATCGTTTCAGATATTCCACGAGGTGATGAACGAGCTGAGGAGAAAGAGCAAAGCACCGGTCAGGATGCTCGCTCTTTGTGGACTGGACCTTCCCACGCCAAACACTCCGATTCACCCTCACCAAGCTGCGCTCGAAATCGAAGTCGCTGATTTGCAGGCCGCACAATTCCCCTCCCCGCATGCCCGTTTCGGCAGCGAGCCAATAGAGGGTGCGCTCCGGTTCTTTTGCAGCTTCGAGAGTCCGTTGAATCTCTTCAAGCGTGTACGACCGCTGGTCCATCTTGTGACGCTTTGGCAAAACGACATCGGAAACGGCGTCATGGGCGACGTAACCCCACAGACGGGCCGACTTCCAAAGCATCTGCATCGTAGCAACGAGATTCTTCTTTGTCTTCGGGCTGACCTCGACAGCTGAAACGAACCGCTGCAACTCCTCTGGTCCAAGGTCACGCATCTGCATCCGTCCAAAGAACGGATTGAGATGCTTTCGGAGATGGCTCCGAATCGTGACTTGGGTCGAGAGTTTGTGTTGAACCAGCACTAACGACTCCCAACGAGCAGCAAACTCCGCAAAGGTTGCCGTCGGGCGAGCACGATAACGAGGGTCGTTGACGACCGCCAGCCGTTTATCCAGCTCTCGTTGCGCCAGCCTCTTTGTCGGGAAATCCGACTTGGAGCCCAACACTTCCGAGCGCTCAGGTCTATAGAGCTGGCCATCTCTGATTTCATCCTCTCGCCACCGCCCAACCCAGACCGGATTTTTCTTGCCTCTGAGAAATACCCTGCCTTTTTGGTACCTCCGGCGAGCCAATCCTCCTCCTCGCTCGCCGAATCGTTGCCCTCGGCCCGGAAGGGTAACACAGTTAGTTGTAGTAGAAGTGCCCGAACCAGGCCGCTCACTGCGGCCTGAGAAGGCCAAAAGCAGCCTCTGCAGTATCCCGGAGAGGAGCACGATATAATTTGTCGCGTTTAAACCGCTCTGCAAGGTATCCGTCGACACGTCGGCGCCGCTCTTACTTATCGAGGAGCTCGCCACCCGTGAGTTTTCCGGCTTATCCTTCACGGTGACGCGCCCCAGGAGTCTTCGCGCGATATACCCATCGCAAAAACAGCTTCGCGGCCGGCTTCACGCAACGGAACGTAACCCTGCGCAATCAACTGCTCGATAGGCTCTAACCGGGGAATACACGCACCATTTGCAAAACTCCTTCCCTCGAAAGCGACGGTGCTAGGTATCCCCAAAGCACGGCACTTGGGACATGGACACTCTTTCCGTTCACGCTTCGGCCTTTTCCCGTAAAAGAGACCGAGTGAATGCACACGCTTCGCCCCGTCAAAAGCCGCGATAAGAGCCGCAAGCCGCTCCGGGGTGACGGCTGGGGGCTTTGAAACATACTTGAACATATGGTTCAAAGCCCAGCGAATGGCGCGTCCGGGGTTCTTGAGGAAGCCCCTAATTGCGTTTATGTAGAAACCCCAGCTCTCGACGCCGAATTTTGCTTTGGTGTGCCCCATCCACAAGTCGCGCACAAGCTTCCAACCGAGGCGAGGCCCAAAATAAAGACCGTGAACATGCAGGTTTAGACCATGTGCAGTGCGGCGCGTATCCGGCAGGTGCCCACGGGTCTCGAAACCCACCTCGTCTACAAAGAGCATTCCAAAACCCTTGCGTGAACCGACAGCGTTCCGCATCACCGCACCAACGCAGGAATTCAACGCTTTCACTCGCTGCGGCGTAATTGCGCTGCCGTCAGAACGGAGAGTAAATGTCACGCGCGCGAGCACCCAATTTTGTTCGCGAATAATCTGACCTGCGCCCTCCCATAAATTCCCAATCTGTCGCTCGATAGCTCGCCCTTCCGGTCCTGAAGACTCACTGAGCAGCTTACACAACCGCTCGTGCTCTGCGCTTCCACCTGTAAACTCCAGAACGGTGTTGACGACAACATGCCAGTAATCTTGAAGAAGAGTACGCCGCAATTCGTCCGCGCATTCTTTGCAGAACACAACCTCACAACCGTGTGGCACGAAATACTTATGCTCGAGCGGGTAGCGTGAACAGACGCCTGGACGTCCAAGGCAGTTACAATTGAGGAATCGAATTGCCTTTTTTCGCAGCCCGTAAACGCGCCAAAGCAGTTTAGCCACCTCGCCGCGAAATCCGCCTGACCACTCCGGCTCCTGCAACTCTCGCGGCTGATACAGCTCGGGGTCGGCAATTTCCTCCCGCTTCCCGTCAGAGCCAAATAGCCGCTCGCGTGACGGCGGACGCTCAGCCTCAGGAGTTAATTCAAAAGGCGATAGAGTTGGAATGATGGCGCGAGGTATGCAGCATAACGCCTCGACTTCGTCTCCGGTCGCTGTCCTCCTAGGCATGGAGAGTTATCCGTTTTTTGACAAGTAAAGGGAGGACGGAGCCTCCGGCTCTGGCTCGCACGCAGTCGCCAAGCTCGCGAGCGCCGCACGGTTTGTAGCCTCGATTCTGGAGAGCCGCCGATTCGTGGCGTCCAGCGCGGCCAGGATTCGAGCACGCGACTCTAAAGAAGACTGGCTATAAGAAGCAGGACGCTTCGCGTCCTGAGGGGAAGCCCCTACGCCAGCTCGAAACCGCTCGCCGCTTCGCGGCTCGCTCTCGCTGGCTACCCCGGTAAGTTCCGCGACAATCTCCAGCGCACACCGAAAATCGCAGCCAGTCGCACGCATCAAAAACTCAAACACGTCGCCGCCTGCGCCACAGCCAAAGCACTTGAAAACTTGCTTTCCGGGATGAACGTAGAAAGATGCGTGCCGTTCAGAATGCAGAGGGCAAAGACCGACAAACTGCCGACCACACGGCCGAAGGCGAGTGTACCCTTCAACGAGTTCAACTAGGTCCACACGTCGTTTGAGTTCACTTGCATCGAGGAAGCGACCCGGACGTTGAGGCCGCGGCAAACGGGGGCTGGAAATCTTACTGCTTGTTTTCCGACATAGTTGTTGCGACGATAATCGTGCCAATTTGTTTTATCCTTTCGGCCCCGCGTTTCCGGCGCGGGGCTTTCTCTTTCTAGGGACTCTTGGGGTTACACCCGGTTTTGGCGCGCCACTTCGTCACGAAGACGGTCGGCGAATCGCCTCATCGAACTCTTCAACCATGGAGGCGTCCGTCGAGACCGAAGCGCCTTTTCGATTCCGCGTAACTGTTGGTTTTTGCTGAGCCTGTGACCTTGCTTGCTGTTTGGCATTTGATTGCGCCTTCCCTGCCCGCCAAAGGTCGTAGAAACGAGAAAGACCACGGGTCGAAATCTTTCTTCGGCGTTGCATTGCTCCACTGTGCTCAAATGAGAGAATTAAGCCCAGCACATGAAAACGCATTTCACGTCGGTCAGGATTGAGAGGCGGTTCTGAAGTGAGATGACAGGAGGGACTTCCTATGCGCAGGGACAGGTCAGCGGAGTGGGCAGGAAAGCTTCAGCCAGAGCTTTTGAAGCTAGCGGAGATTTACAAGCTAATGGTTCAGATGCACGAAGAGTCAAAGCACATGACGCCCAAAAAGCGCGAAGCGTTCTATAACGCGCCCTTCGGTGGAAATGAACCGGACCGGCAAACGTACGAAGACGCCTACAAGGAAATGAGCAAGCTTGTTGCCCGAGAAGGCGAGGAGCAAGGCGCTGCGGGCGATGCATTCTACGCGGGTTCACTATCGGCAACAGCACGCACGGCGGTAAAAGTGGGAGACCACGAGGTATGCTGTGAATTGCCCATTTCAGAAAAGCTTGCAGCAAGCAGATACCTGCTGGGAATGGCGGAATTTCTCGCGCAGCAAAGATTTGGCCGACCACTCTATCAGATTCACGCTGAAGACTTGGCTGGCCATAACGACTCGTCTGAAATGATGCTGCGAATTCTCGACGACGGTCACCACCTGCGATACGGAGAACCCATTAAGCCGCCCAAGGGCAAGATTGACCATCGCATCTTATTGGACCTTGGGTTGGGCCGGGGACTAGAAAAACTCACCAACGAAGAACTGGCAAGCTTTCTCAATAATTTCTGTCCGACCTGCGAAGACAATCATAACGCCGACTCCATCGGTAGGCAGCGTAACAGCATACTCGAGCAACGACAAAATGCAATCCATTGGCGTCCCGAAAATCTCAATCCCACAAGAAAGAATCCCGGCTCCACCAGAACTAAGATGTCTCCATAGTTGAAAAAACACACCCGGCCCCCCCAGGGCAGGCAAGAACACTACGCAATCATACGGTCTCAGCAGGCCAAAGAAGGGCGCCAGGATTCTAATATCGAGGGTTGCAAACGCGCTCGTGTATCTGGTAGTGGGGGTGCTTGCTGTCGTTCTCTTATCGGCGGCTCTTCATGGGAAGGCTTCCGCCGGGGCGCGTGAAACTCACAGCAGCTGGAACTAGGTCTCGGTATTAGAGCAAGATGTCCGGTTAGCAGGACAAATCAGGATTTGACCGTCTTCGGCAGGCGTCGTTTGTGACGAAGCCAAATCAACAAGAAGACAATGCTCGAATAGAAGGCCCAAGAAAGGCCGATTCCCGCTACGACGGCAAAATCTTGTACAGGCGTCCATTCATGGAGGTGTTTCTCTGCCGGGCCGATATTTGGACCGGGGCCAAGCAAGTAGACGCAGACAGCTATCGGCCACAACACAACCTTCGCGACCACTTCTACCGAACTGGGCGTGTCTACGCCGACGCCGATAGGAGTATCGATGGAAGCGACGAGGAGAACCGCAGCGGTCAGCACCGCGCCACCTGCGGAGACGAGCAGCCATCTCGTTTTCAAGCGCATCGAGGACCTCGACTCCGAACTGCTCCATGAAAAACTACGTCCCAACCTGTCATTTCGCCTTGTTCGCTCCAAGTTTCCGCGAAAAGAGGAGACCAATAAGCAGACCCAGTCCAGCACCGACCAGTAGGTGCAGCACCGGATGTTTGGGGGAGACCGTCTTGCCGTCAGTGATTAAGGAAACCGCAACAGCCATACCCAAGGTCCACCAGAGGACTTTCCACTGCTTTGCGTAGGTCCTTCTGGATTCTAGAAGGCGTGAAAGTGATGACATTCGCTTTACCACAGACTTCGCTAAATGCGTTGTTCCCGCGCTCTGTGACTCCCTCGCCGAAAGACCAGCACCCAGCCGACGTTCACAATCACAAAAATGACAGTTGCCACGCCTATACGTGTTAGCAAAACGAGTCGGCGGTTCTCAGCGGACTCATGCGCAAGTGCAACCCTATTCTGCGGTGTTGGATTCTTCTCATACGCATCCACGGCTTCGGCGAAGTCCCGTCTATCGACAAAAATGGGACAAAGCGAAGCTATAAGTGCAGCCAATGCGAGAGTGATACCCAATCGGACAAATACGCGACCAACGTTTTTCATCTCGTGCCAAGCCGCTGAGCCGAACACCTGTTTGCATTCTAGAATTGTCGAGCCGCACCTCAGTAAACAGCCGCATTGTCTCTAGGACAACAAGTTACCTGCTCGTTCGACCAGCAGGACGTTGACCTCGGCGTTGGCTAATGACGCTACCGTACATCTGGGCTATGGGACCTCGGTGCAGTTAGGTCGAAAAAAGTCTTCGCCCTGATTCATTGCGAGTGAGTGACGAACAAAATGGTCCCATCGGCTTTGGACAATTTTGCTTCTGCGTTCCCGGACGGGTATGGCCGCACCGCGCCCTTAACTGTCCAGATGTTTGCATCGAGCGAGGCCGTGAACGGCTCTTCACCTCTCACCACTTCGTCTCCATAGATTGCAATCAAGACCGCCTTCGCAACCCCAATGGCAGTTTTGGAGTCGGGAACATAGCCGTCCTTTGGTTTGAACGACTGACCCCATTTTGTCGCTTGCCATTTCCCGGGCGCCGCGCTGTGTTTGGATACTTGCGGTTCAGCTTTCAGAGAGCAACAGAGCGTTATAAGAATGATTGCTCCAACTACATCGACAAATTGTCGTCGGTCCATATAAGCACGTCCTTTGGCTTCGTCTACCGAAAGTATATTCACAAATTGTGGGCACTTGGCCCCGATTAACGGCGAAACTGGAACGCACCTTTCCGATTTGCCGAACGTACCGGGAGTTGAGAGTCATTTGTAGCGCGGCAGAACAAACCTAGAGCGGTTGCGTGCTTCCCTGATACGATGTCGCGTGAAGTAGCGAGAAAAGAAGATGAACACTACTGAACCCGGAGAAAGACGAGCGAGAGTGTTCATCAGTTGTGGACAGGCGAAGGGAACGGACGAGGAGAGAATCGCGGCGGAGATAGCGAGAAGGCTCCAGGAACTCGGATTCGACCCCTACATCGCAATTCAAGAACAGACGCTGCTCGGCCTCAAGGAGAACATCTTCGCTAGGCTTGAAAACTCCGAGTATTACCTCTTCATCGATTTCAAGCGAGAGCGTTTGGTCGGCCTCACTTCGGACGCGGAGTGCCGCGGTTCGCTCTTCGCCCATCAGGAACTTGCGCTTGCGTCCTACCTCGGCATCGACGTGCTGGCATTCCAAGAAGAAGGCATCAAGAAGAATGACGGCATCATGCAGTTCATCCAGGCCAACGCTATTCAGTTTGGTGACCGCAGCATGCTGCCGGGCGTGGTCGCTGACAGTATTCGGCGACGCAGCTGGAATCCCAAGTGGAGAAACGAGCTCGTCCTCGAGCGCGAGCCCGGACAATTCACAGACGCGGACAGAATCGAGCCCTCTCAAACAGGAGTGCGCTACCTCAAGGGCAGGTTCTTCCACGTAGACGTGAGGAACCGTCACCGTGCCAAGATTGCGACTAACTGCTACGCCTACCTGTCTCGGGTAGTGAACCTAGGAAACGAAGAGGAGATTCCTTTCCGCACCGTCGAGTTGAAGTGGGCGGGGTACGTCTTGCCGAACGCCCACATCTTGCCTGGCCAAGTTCGCCGATTCGACGCCTTCTGGGTCGATACTGAGCATCCAACCGAAGTTAGATTCAATCTCTACGCGGATGCAACAGACTACACCCCTCGACTCCCAGGCGTGGGGCGATACCGTTTTACTTACCAAGTCGTTTCGGACAACTTCCCGCCCGCAAGCGTGTCCCTTATATTAAATCTGAACGCCTCATTAACCCTCACAACATTTGAGGCTGAAGCTTGAATCCACATGGACGATTTGCGGACAAATCAGAAATTGAGCGATAGAACCAGCTACTGCTTGTTGGTCCGATAGAAAAATCCACGTCCGTTTGCCCAGTCAATCGCAAAACAAGCAGAGGTGCGAGGGCGTGTATCATGCTGTTTTGTGAGTCAACTACTTTCGATACTAAATCTTTGAGTTCTCGCGGTCTATTGAATTGCCATCAGCGTGGTAGCTCTTGATAAACGAAGAAACCGGCAACTTGGGTGACAGTCTTCGGTACCTTCCTCTTTCGAGTGGGTGTAATATCGGGCTTGAGGAGAACTGGCCTTTGCCCGCGAGAGCAACCCTCCGGGTCAGTTTCGGCGTGATGCTCCTCATGTGCATCACTTGCTTCGTTCCACGCTCCAATGCTCAGATACTACCAAACGTGCCCGAGAGTCGCGTCTATCACATCGGTGTTGGGGATGTCGTTCAGATTGACGTCTGGCGGCAACCCGAGCTGACCAGAACCGTTCCCGTTCAACCTGACGGAACAATTCGTTTCCCACTGCTCGATGGTGTGAAAGCTGAGGGTCTCACTGCGATGGAATTGGCCACGCAACTGCGCGAGAAACTCCTCCCACTCATTCAAAATCCGCAGGTGACCGTCACCATAACTCAAATAAACTCCGCGCCACCACGTGCCACGCCCGGTTGGCTCTTGTTTCCACCGCAAACCGCACCGCAACTTCGGGATACGCCGCCGCCGAAATGCTGTGCTGCGTAGGAAGGCTTGCCGGAATTTCGTTCGCTTGAACTCAGACTACTGTGGTGCTCGATTAACTACGTAACTGCCGTGTTGATTTTGGCACGGGGGAACTTTGCCGGTTTGCGGACTCACCATGAGCTGGTCACCTCTTCGCTCTTTCCTTGACGCCGGAAGGCAGAGCGCAACAGGTAGGTCGAAAGAAGCAGCAATGCAATCAAAGCGCAGGCAATGAGACTCTCTGCCGTGATGTCCTGCCGTCGCAGCGGCATGATGTAGTGGTCTTGTGCTTTTACCCGGGGATAGAACATGTAATCGTAATAGAGCGATTCAACAAAGCCCGAGCACATGAAGAAAGTTAGCCCAAGCAAGACGCCTCCTGAAACACCCGAAGTCCAACGCCACGCTGGTGCGCTCTCACAGAGGTTCTTGCTCCCGGCCAAAGCACCGAAAAGTGGCAACCCGATTCCCCCAAGGATTGCCGCTATACTTCCTGCGAAATAAGCGATTCCAGCTTCTTTGATAATCGACCCCCTAACAAAGGAGTCACATTCCAAATAGAGTGCAAACGCCCCGAGCAGAATGACGGCGACAAATAACGCTGAGAAGATTGGGCGGCGTCGTGCGATTAACATTCCAACAGCGCCCGTGGCGACAGACCCAAGAAAGATGAACCACAGTGGCGGCTCTTTGCCCATTACCTCAAATGCTGCGAATAAAAGTGACATATCTCTTCCGAGCGTCTAGCTTTGCCTACCTGGCAGCGGTGACGATTCGTAAGTCCAGTAGAAGAACCCGCGGCCTTTCGACCAATCGAGTGCAAAGAGGTAGATTCCCATATCCACAGAGTTCGCAAGTTTTTCGACCACGTAAAGCTGATAACCCGCCCTGTTAATTTTCCCCACGTCAAGACTGCCTCTCAGCACCTCTGGCCACCAGGATGCGCCAGGGCTTCGCACTTGCCGGATGGAAGAAGGTAGCGAGTCAGTGCTCTTGAGATTCTTTCTAAGAATGTCTGCATCGGCAGGTGAAAACTCGAAAGAGCACCATTCCTTGCTTGGCGAGAGTTGTTCTGCCAAATGTATAGCCTGAGAGGTGCGAGGAATTAGGTCGTCTGGTATCCACCCTCGGGTTGTTTCTCCAGCTTTGTCGGCCTCGGCAAAAGTCTGATAGAAGTACTCCCGGCGGTCGCTAGCACACGCAGCCAGCAGAAGCCCAAAGACTGCGAAACCAAGACTGACTTTCGAGGGATTGCCCATATCCCATTTTGGGCGCGACCTTGCCGCGATACAACAGTGTGGGGTTATAGTTCGGGAACATGCTTGGTAACGACGTAACCGCCCAAGTCAGGTGGCGGGAGCAATTTTTCCGGCTTGGCGACGCGAATCAGGATTTGACTGGTGCCCACACCTCCGCCGTTTCAGGAGGTTCTGGCTTTGGACGAAACTCACCGCTTTCGACTGAGAGTCTAGCTTGGCCATTGGTAGCGGCCAAATCGGGAGTTGGCTCGTTGTACTCATCTGAACGGTGGGACAGTTTGCCACGAAACTGAAAATTGTTAGCCTCAAATCAGGTGCAAAACAAAACGACATGGTTCCGTCGCATTCTCCTTGGGGTCCCGTTTGCGATTGCGGGTGTGCTGAACGTTCTCATGCTGAATGCAGATAGGCTCCATCTACGCGGAGAGCATGTTGCAGCATACGGCTTTCTGTTCGGAGCGCCTTGGGCTTGGCTGTTAGACCGTGGTTGGATTCCTGATTACCATCATCACCGCACGCAGTTGCTGTTCGGATACGCGATTATTCTATGGATTCCGGCTCTATTGTATTCAGGCTGCTTTTGGGTTTTAGTCCGAGGATTCGCCGAACTCAGAACATCGAGCAGCGACGGGCCGACGAATCGCCCCAACTACCAAGCATGAACGATAATCTCAAAATAATTGTGTACATGGCTCGACACGACCCGGCCGTCGTGGTTGGATTGGCGTTGATTGGGGCTGCCTCGACGCTCTTCTTCCATGTGACGTTAAAACTGAGCCGAGTGGGTTTCAGGTCATACGTTGTGTTCAAGCCTCCAGTCGTTCTCGCGACCAACTGGGCTATACCATCGGATTACCTCAAAGTGCGCAGAAAGTACGGTTGGTCTCCGTGGCCGGTGTATTGTCTCTGGCCGTGCTTGGTTGTCGGTCTGCTGTGCCTCGTATTTGGATTGTTCCAATTATAAAGAGCGTCCGACGGTGCGAACAGTGCAACCGCAAAACAAGATTCTTGGACTATTCCTTGGACTACTGCTCCCTTACATTGCCCTGGTGATGTATTTCTCTCGACGTCATCGAGTGCAACCACCGCCGATTTGGCTCGCTTATCTTGGCATGGCCTGCGTCGTGGCGATTATTGTGGGAAGCCTCATTGTTCGTAGAGCACACCTGCGGTCCACGGATAGGAAAGAGGATTTTCTCCATATGGCGGCGATGGGAGTCGGCAGTCTATTGCGCCAGACGAGGTGCTCCGTTGCCTTCTGGATGGTAGCCACATACTTCTGTGCCTTCTTGGGTCTGGTCATCGGCCAAGTCTTGGTGTACCGGGTATATCGGGACCGGGTCGTCGCTGCGCACTAATTGAGTCCACACTCATGGGGCGGCGAGACTAAGGAGCATGCGGGAGCGTTGTACAAAATTCGAGTTGCTGGATGAACAACGAGCGAGCCGCCGAGCAGCTCAGTGGAAGTCCCTCCGGGCTCAGTCTATTCCTTTGGCGCAATAGACCGCGTCACGACTCCTGATTAGCCATCATGCGGTACTGTGGGGTACTTTTCCGATTTGCCTTCTCATGGAAGGAGTTGCACGCATGTTATCGTACTGACATGAGCCGCTTCGATGCCAAGGTGCGTGAATTTCTGGAGAGAGTGTGGCCAGGTCAGTCCGCCGAGTTGGTTCGTGAAACTGACTGGTCTTTCGTTTACCGTGGTGAAAAATCTTATGCGAGACTATCGAAATTCTTTTTGGACGACACGTTCGCGGTCAAGGCAGCAGATGTCCGCGAAAAGTGGCCGAGAATGAGTGACGAAGAACGACTCGATTTCGTGTCGAATTTTTGGGTAAAGAAGAATTGGACCGACGACGACACTGAAATCTTGGAAATAATCATACAGGATGGAAACGGCCGGCTGTGGGAGGGTTGCACCCAAGCCTTCCTCAAGCATCCCGACAGGGACCGCGCTCTGAATTTTCTCATTAGGCGGTTAGAAGAGCATGGAGGCGACGAGCCGCTTAACACTATTCACGCACTTGGCGTGGCCAAGGACAAGCGAGCGACCCCCGCGATAAGACCGTATTTCGACAAGTACCGGAAGGCAGTTGAGAAAGAAAAAGAAACGGGTGTGCCGGATGACGTGGTTTTTGGCCCTATCCCCTACCACGCCTATTTCACAGCGGCAGGTGCACTCCTAAAAATCGAAGGGACACCCGAATACGAAGGGGCAATCCGAGCCTTTCTCAATCACCCGAACACGCAAGTTCGTTGGTGGGCAAAATATGCACTACAAGGCGACGAACCGCGATAGGCCCGGCACAATTCCCGCACTCCAGCCCGGGCACTATCAAGTGCAGAGCACTTCAAACTTCGTCCGGTAATAGCATTCTAGCTACGTTCTCTCTCCAATATCGCGTTTGCGTCGAAACGCATTCGCTAGACTAGACAGCATGGATGAACAGCTAGGCACGAAGGGGCACGACGACAATTGGGTGCGCGGTTCGTCTCCGCCGGGTTTGGCAATGCCGTTGGTTCTTCTAATACTCACACCTATCACGTGGTTGTGCATTCGAGATTCCGAATCATCCAAAACCGCGCAGGCAATTGTCTCGATTTGTGTTTCCGTCATGGTGTGGATTTGCACGGCGATTTTTCAAGTCGCTCACCGCTGCCGCAGCTTAGGCTGGGACCGTTTAAAACTCGCAAGATTTCTATCAGGTGGTCGTCCGAGTGACCCAGAGGAACTACTCGTGTGGCAATGGGTGTTGCAACTCTGCTATGCGGTTGCAGCGTTCGCCCTTTGTATGATTGCGTTGACACTTCTCTCGTAATGAGTGTGAAGCGTCCTGGTTAACGAGGTTCCCGGAGAAGTGGCCAGCTCAGTTGAGAAACGCCATTCCAAGTTACCGGGAAACGGACAAATCAGTTGAGCGTCTGATGGACTACAATACGGTCGAGAGTGTCCGTGAACCCAACTGAAATTGAACAGATTATTCGCGCCAATATCGACAAGCCCGTGCAAGTGACCTTTACCGATGGCACGAGCCAGACACTACTCGTTCACACGGTGGACGATGAGGGATTTGTCTGCGATGTAGCAAGCGAAATGAGCCAACCTCCGCCTTATGCATACTGGGTCCGATTTACAGATGTCCGTGACGCTCGCGCTGCCGGGAGCAGCGGACAACAAACTAACTCGCCGCAGGTGTCAGACATAGAAGACAGCAAACCTTGGCATTGTTACAGCGACGCGATGACTGCTAGTACCAAGCTAATGCAGCAGAAAGACAACGAAGAGGCTTTGCGATTGCTCGATGTCGCGATTGCAATGGCTATGAGTCAGAACGAGAACCGATGGGTGCTCGCGCTTAGTCATCACGCTGCCGTCATCTCGAACTTTCTCGGAAACCTGTCACGTGTGAAACACTATTACGAAAAGTCTCTGGAGTTCAATCCAGAGAATCCCAGCGCTTTGGCTGGCTTGGCGGATGTCGCACAACAGCAAGGCGAACTTGAACTGGCGAAAGGATACGCTGCGCGATGCTACAAGGTGCTCACACAAGGCGATGACTTTCTGAGGGACGCTCGACTCGAAACGCTCCTAAAGAAATGGCCGGAGCTTGCCCAACATTAACGCTGCCGTCGTCCTCAAGTCCCGGTTCAAACGACCTAATCGGTAAAGTCAAGCTATGTGAACTCGATATAGAACTTGTTCTTTGAAGCGGAAATCTGACTCGAGGATTCTATCTAAAGAAATGTCTTCGAAGGCTCGCGGTGATTTCGTAACAGCCTCACTATCGCCATCCCAAAATCCGTAAAGTTCGATGGTCTTGTTGCCATTCGCATTCGCTCGCAAGAGGCCTACGAGCAATTCGCGATTGTGTCGGTCAGAAACGTCCCGCGCTTTCTCAAACTCATCCTTCTCAGCTTCTGAGACGTCGATTCTGGGCCATTCGCCGTTTTGCGACATTACGTTTGGAAAGTCGCACCCACAACCAGAGGTAGAACCGACGTATTGGATTTCGGGGCTAGAGAAATATTGTCTTATTGGGGTTTCGCTCCGTAAGCGACTCGACGCTTAGGCCGGGAGCATCTTTGCTCCAGGCGACTCGCGGCAACGCGCTGACCGTACCGGCGTATAGGACAAAGCACATAAACCTATTTTAGCATTTGGATTACGACGCGACTGCAAGCGCCTGATTAACGCAATCCCCAAAGTGGATACTCGTCCGCTTAGCGCAGCCAACGAAGTCGCGCCATTCCTCTTTCGCTAATTTTGTATTTCAGCGTTCCAGACAAGCGGCTCCTCTCAAGAAGTCCAAACCTCCACAATCTCTTGAGGTAGGTCCATGCAGCGCGCCGGGGGTGATAATCCAGCCGTTCGGCTACTTCCGTAGGTCGAAACCACGCTCCTGGTGCAAATGCAAATACGTTCAGAGTGCGAATTTTGAGTTTGTTGTAGTGATTCATTTCTTTTCCACTTTTCTAGTAACTCCTTTCGAGTGCATCAAAAGCTAGCTTGTGAGAAGCGAAAATAAGGCTGTGGGTCGTGTCTTGCGCCCGACCCTGAAAAGTTCCCCTTTCGCTCGCCCATTTTTCATTTAGACTTCACTAATCATTTCCTTTGTCCCCCACTTCAAAAACACAACGGCCAGCAACACTGTGAGCGCGCCAACCAACCACCACTGCCACCCCTTGCGATAGTGCATAGCAGCCAATAGTGTCAGGCCTCCAGCACCCAGAGCGAGCTGGGGACTATAGGCGGCGAGCGCACCACCGGCCAACAGAGGAATCAGCAAAACGCCAGCTCCGTCGATGTCGACCTTTGGCTGAGTCGGCTGGGCTGCCTGAATGCGACGCAGCTCCCGACGGCGGGCCAGACGCTCCGCCCGGTGTCTGAGTTCCCATTCGCGTTTGCGTTCCGGGTCTAGATAAGGCACGCCGCCACCTCCCCAAATAGCTCGTGCTCGAGCCTGGGCGCAACTTGGGCGCAAAACCCATGTTTTTGACTAACGAAATGACAAGCGCGGGGTGAGAGGGCTATTGATTCGGCGAGACTTAATTAGTTTCAGTACGTTGCTGCCTTGAACTCATAACCCGAAGGTCGTCAGTTCAAATCTGACCCCCGCAACCAATCTTACTGATTCACAAGGGCTTCCGAACCTCCAATAGGAAGCCCTTCTTCTTTTTGGGAAAGATTTGGGAAAGAAATCAGTTTTTTCTCCCCGCCTTCAGGCCATCCAGTTCCGAAAAATTCACC
>Ga0306924_10002155_pt1 | contig 18500 bp, 15 predicted proteins | sample sta12Can44000111_FD_203756 | JGI IMG/M metagenome (GOLD analysis project Ga0306924, IMG submission 203756) | Lab enrichment of tropical soil microbial communities from Luquillo Experimental Forest, Puerto Rico - statanox.12C.anox.44.000.111 (v2)... | ecosystem: Environmental > Terrestrial >...
CATCGACACGATGTCGTACTGCTTCCTGAACGCGTTGACCGCATCGCGCTTGGCTGTGATCTTCGCCTCCAGCGCCTTGAGCTCGTCGGCAACCTCCCCATAGCTGTTGGCAGTAGCGCCTCTGTAGGCATCGGCAACGTGTTGCTGGTAGGTCTCGGCGATTGTGTTGACGAGGCGCCAGACGAGCCGCTGGTGCGGACCGGTCGCCGACAGCTCGACCATCTGCGTACCCCCGATCGGCTGGGCGTGCAGCATCGTCTGCGCGGCGGCGACCGGGTCCGGGCCGAGATCAGGCAGATCTCCGCCGCCCTTCAGCCGATCGACCACGTCCTGCAGCAGCGGCCGGCTGGTCAGGACCTGGACTTCTGTCAGAAACGATTTTGCGTCGGTGACGACCGCGGGAGCGTCCTTCGCCTCGGTGGCTTGCGCGACCCCGGCGGCCGGCGAGATCTGCAGCCGCGCTACCGCCCGGTACTCGGGCGGCTGGCTGTAGACCCAGATCAGGCTGGCGGCGGCAGCCGGCAGAAAGGCGGCGAAAAACGCCACCGCACGACGCCGCGACGACCGCACCGGCCGGTTCAGCCAAGCCATCTCGCCGCCATTGCCGCAATTTCCATGGGTCCGCTACCCCGGAGGCATCTTTGTCCGGACAATTTCGATACGGGAATGTGCCGACGGTGCCCTTCTGCTCACAGCATACGTGGACGTGTGCGCCGAGGACAGACCCGCGGCATTTCTGAGGCATGCGCGGTGCACACGAACAATTTGCAGCGGCGGGAATGCCGGGCACCAGCAATCAAGAGTTCACACTAAACATGACCCTCAGGAAGGGCCAAACCTTTGGGGAGAACTCGCCTCCAAACGAAGTAACCACTACCCTCGGCGTGATGGCGAGCGATAAACAGATCATCGACCGGCAGGCAATTTGGGCGGCCATAACATTGGCAAGCTCATCGGGCCCAACAAGTTCGAAGCCTGCTACCAAAGGTCAGAGTGGGATCATTTTGTGCCCGGATGCACCATGCTTCAGAGATGAGCAGGACAGACGAATTAGCCGCAATCACAATGACGCCTCGCATCAGATCAGCAGGAGATGGTGAACTGGGCCATCATTCCGGAATCCTCATGCTCCAAAATATGGCAGTGCGCCATATACGGAGCGTCCCCGCCTGCCGAATGCGGGAAGCGCACAAGGATCTCACTCGCTCCCCCCGCCGAGATTGGCGCCACGTCTTTCCAGCCTGCTCGCTGAGGCTCGGGCGGACGACCGTCCTGCGAGATAATCCGGAACTGGCAGCCATGGATGTGCACCGGATGCAGCATGCGGTCGCTCCCTTCCGCAATTCGCCAGCGCAGGAGTTGGTCTCTCGAAGCGGCAAACCCTGCTTCGCCAAGCGCAAAGGGCCTACCATTAACTCCGTTCGCCGATAGCTGGTCGGGTTGCGAGAGCGCGGGCCCATTGACGATCAGATCAACCACGCGACTGATCACCGCGGGATCGGTTCCGCCGTTTTTTCCCTTTGCCATCAGACCGGTTTTATCGAGCGCCATCATGCCTTCTTTTTCCCGGAACATATTCATGACCAGCTCTTGGCTCACCGGCGGGATATTTTCCGGCAGAGTCGGCAACGTCGCCAGCCTGTCGGGCAGCTTGCCATTGCCGTCTACCCCGTCGGGCCTGATTGTAAGCAGCGGCAGCGGTCGATCGAATGGTGGGAGCTGCATAATGTCCGGCCCGACCGGCAATGTCATCAGGTCGAATGCCGTGCCGCTTCGGGCATCCACCAGCACCTCAAACCGCTCGGCGGCGTGAACCAGCAGCTGTTTCAGCTCGACCGGGCCGTCCAGCAGCCCTCCATCGGAGGCGATGACAAATAGCGAACGCCCGTCCGACGCCGTCAACGCGTAGCTGCGTGCATTCGAACCATTCAGAATGCGCAGCCGAAGCCAGCCGCGCGCAGTGCGGGTCTCGGGGAAATGCGCGCCGTTCACCAGCACCCTGTCGCCGATATAGCCGTTTGTCACCGCCACAATGTTGAATCGTTCAAACAACTGTCCGTCCGACGTGAAACGGCGGTCCTGAATGATCAGCGGAAGGTCGTCGACGCCCCATCGCGAAGGCAGCGGCAGGCGGTCGGCTTCGTCATCGTCGATGATCAACAGTCCGGCGAGCCCCTTGATCACCAGTTCCGCGGTCATCGGATAGATATGCGGATGAAACCACAGCGTGGCTGAGGGTTGATCTATCGACAGCTCGGCCGACCATCGATTCCCGGGCAGTATGCCCTGATGGGGACCGCCATCGACCGCTCCCGGGATTATCAAGCCGTGCCAATGCATAGTAATGGCTTGCGGGATGCCATTGTGCACTTTCACAACAGCCTTTTGGCCGCGTCGCAGGCGCAGGGCCGGACCAAGATAGGGGCCGTTGATGCCGTAGGTCGATGTCGCGGGGCCGCCCTGAAACCGCATCGAACCGGGCTGTGCCTCGAGCAGAATCGCACCTCCCGCATCGACCCTGAGCTCGGGCGGGACAGACAACGGCGGTCGCGCACTATTCTGCGCGTGCGTTCGGGTCGGACGAAACCCCGCCGCCGCACTCAGTGCGGGACCGCCAAACATCACGGCACGACGTGAGAGTCGGATGCGACGAGTTTCGGGCTGCACACTCAACTCAGTGCGCCGCCCGCCCGCAGTGCCTGGGCCGGCTCTTCCCGGTAAATCGGGTCAGAGGTCTTCGCTGTACGGCAGCGAAGCGGCTTCTGTCGGCGATAGGATCGTGTTCCAGGCGCCGGTCGTGATGCGCTTGTTCGCCGACGGGTCGCGCAGGGTGTTGATCGGGTCGAGACCTTGCTCGACGCGTTGCAATTGCTCGCGCAAAAGCCGACGCAGCATGACGACGCCGGTATCTGAATGCGCGAGGTTTTCGAGCGCGTGGATCGCGATCGGGCGCTGGCCCTCTTGCGCTTCGAGATCATCGGGCCTCTTCTGCCGCTCCTCGTAGCTGCGTTTGAGGAACGAGCCCGGCCGAATGTCGGCGATCGTGTCGGTCCCAGGCTTCCAGTCGGGCTTCGGCTCGCCATTCTCGAGCGGCCAGGCGACGATGCTAATGCCGCGCACATGCTCGTTGTCGATCGGCACCGCCCATGAGAGTTCGGTGCCGCGCTCCTTGCGCTTTGGCGCCGTCCCGGGCTCGCGGATGCTGGGAATGATGAACATGTTGGGCACGATGCACTCGGCGTGGCGCACCATGCGGTTGCCGTTCGGCAGGTCCTTGATCACGTTGTAGCGCACGCCGCGCGGTGTCCTCTCCCAGCCGATCGTGGCCTTGCCCTGCATCAACGCGCCGTCGAACTGGTCGCCACTGATCCACTGGTGCAGCATCAGCAGGTGGTACGGGTCGACGATATTCTCCCAGTGCTGCAGCCAGTTGCAGTTCTTGACCATCCCGACCGCGTAGTCGCCCCACAGCCGCATCCCGCGCAATACGACGTCTTCTCCGCGATCAGGGTCGACGATGTCGAAACGTGGGAAGAGCGGCTCGGTGCCGGGCGGACCCATATAGACGAAAACGAGGCCGCCATATTCGGTCACGGGATAGGCGGGCTGCCACACATCCATCGCGTTGCGGAACTCCTCGGTCTCGCACGGCATGTCGATGCACCGGCCCTGCGTGTCGTAGAGCCAGCCGTGATAGCAGCAGCGCAGCCCCTCTTCCTCGACGCGGCCCCATTCGAGCGAGGTGCCACGATGCGCGCAATGCGGGTCGAGCGCGCCGACCCGCCCCTTCCTGTCGCGGAACACGACAATCTCCTCGCACAGGAGCTTTTCCTTGCGGGGCAGGTCGCGCAGTTCTTCGGACGTGCAGACCGGCTGCCAGTAGCGGCGCATCAATTCGCCCATCGGGCTGCCTGGCTCGACGCAGGTCAGCTCGTAATCGGGCGCCGGGGTCTGCCGTCCATAGGCCGATTTCATCGCCTTCCTCCCACTCTACGCCGCCACCGGAGCCGGTCCAGGTTGGCTCACTCGGCGGCGGCGCCACTGGATCGCGATCAGCGCGATGAAGCTGAGCGCCGCGGTAAATACCAGGTAATAGCTTGGCGACAGGCTGTCGCCGGTCTGCGCGATGAGCCAGGTTGCGACGAGCGGCGCGAGCCCGCCGAAGATCGACACAGCAATGCTAAAGCTCAGGGCCACGCCGATCGCCCTGACCTCGACCGGAAACTGCTCGGACATCAGCGACGGCAGCACGCCGCTGTAGCCGGCCTTGAGCAGCTGCAGCCAGCAGACGGCGATGATGCAGGTCGCGAGCGACGGCCAGCCGGCCATCAGCCAGAACGCCGGGTAAGAGGTCAGCACAAACAGCCCGCATGCCACCACCATGATCATCGGGCGCGAGATCTTGTCGGACCAGTGGCCGAAAAGCGGGCAGCCGATCGCCAGGATCAGGCCGCCGACCAGCGTCGCAGTAAACCCGGTCGCCTCCGGCAGATGCAATGTCTTGACCCCATAAGTCGGAATATAGGCGAGGATGTAGAACGAGCTGTTCGAGATGATCGAAATGCCAAGCGCCAGCAGCACCTCCAGCGGATACCGGCGCAGGAGATCGCTGATCGGAACCGACTCCGGCAGCTCGGCTTTGGTGAATTCCGGCGTTTCAACGACTTTTGCGCGGACATAAAGACCGGCCGGGCCGACCAGCATCCCGAAGATATAGGGTATCCGCCATCCCCAATCGACGAGCTGCTGGTGCGTCAGCAATGTCGTCAGGGCAACACCGAACAGCGAGGCGAGGACCGTGATCATGCCCCCGGTGGCAAATTGCCAGCTCGCGGCGAACCCGCGGCGTCCGCCGCCATGCTCGGCGAGGAAGCTGACCGCGCTGCCGAATTCGCCGCCGACCGAAAACCCCTGCAACAGCCGCGACAGCGTAATGATGATCGGCGCGGCGATGCCGATCGTCGCATAGCCCGGCGTCAGCGCCATCAACGTCGTGCCGATCATCATCAGCGCAATCGACAGCAAGAGGCCTGCTTTGCGGCCGGCGCGGTCGGTAAAGCCGCCGACGACGATCGCGCCCAGCGGCCGCACGAGATACGCCAGCCCGAATGCGCCGAATGTGATCAGCAGCGAGACGGTCGGGTTTCCGGCTGGAAAGAACACTTCGGCGATCGTCACGGCAAAAAAGCCGTAAACGACAAAGTCGAACCATTCCAACACATTGCCGATCGTCGCGGCGACGATCATACGGCGCATCGAGGGCGGGTTTGACGGCGCCGCGATGTGCGCTGTTTCAGCGGTCATGCCGGGCCTCCCAGACCTGGTTGATTCCCCCGTTACGGGTGCTTGCCGGGCAGCTTCGCCGATTTGGGCGGCACCGCAAAGACAAATCGCGCTACTTAGAGAAAGACGCTGAGGTTCTTGTCGAGCAGGACGTTGGCGTCGAGGATGATCGTGCGCCTACTGACCTTCCACGCGCCGTCGACGTTGCGCAGCAAATCCTCGCGGCAACCAGAGAGCAGCTGATGGTCCGATTCCAGATGCGAGCGGTAGACGAGAAACGCGGTCCTCGCCTTGACCTCGCCGTTGTCCAGCGGCGATGCCTCGAGGTTCCCGATCAGGTGACGGGTGCGCGACGGCGGATCCTCGGCCCAGGCCATGCCCGTCTCAAGCCGCGCCACCCGCATCTCGAGATAGCGCTTGTCCTCCTCGAGAATCGCCAGATCGCCAAGCGGCGTGACCTCGCGGTGCATTTCGCGGCGCAGGACGTTCTTGCGGCGCGGCATGAAGTAGAGGACATCCTCGGTGAAGAGGTCGAGCCACTCCTTGAACTGGCGCTCGTCAAGCAGCCAAGCCTCGTGGATGTAGAATTGCATCAATTCGAGCCACAGCGCTTGATGCGGCGTCAGGGCCATCAGGTTTTTCTCACCCTCTTCCCCGCCGAAAGGGGGGCACTAAATGGGCCGTGGCCGGGGGTGTGCATTTCCGCTCAGCCACGCATCGTTGCGGTGCCGTCGAAACGGGCGGTGACCGGGTCGAGCGGGATTTGGGGCCAGCTCTCGGCGTTCATGAACTCTTCCCAGCGCCGATAGAAGAGGCGCTGGTTATTTTCCGAGATGTAGCGCTCGGAGACGAGCCCCGGATAATCCGGATGCGGCCCCGCATGCCCGAGACCCATCGACAGGTCCTGCGGGTGCCCCCGCCCAAGGCGGCTCGTGCTCGCCAAACTCACCTGCCGCCAGTTGTCGACATCGTCCTGCTCGAACATCCCCGCGGCGCCGTTATTGGCCTGGCTGCCGATGCGGAGCGCATGCTTCAATTCCTCCGGTGCATCCCGCTCCAATAGCACGAAATGCCAGAACTCGGTCTTGAGCGGGCCGCGCGGAAATGCCAGCCGCAGCCCCAGGATCCCGTTCGGGAAGATCGAATGGTTGCCGAGCTGGACGCGGCGCGCACGGAGGGAGCCGAGCCGCCGCTCTACCTCGGGCATTGTCGCCTCGTGGTACTCCTGAAACAGCCGGAAGTTCTCGCTCGACATGCCGTGCACAAAGCGCGGGATGCCATCATCCGCGTCGCGAAACGTGATCGAGTGCCCGTTGACAAAGGCGTGCCGGTTGGGGCTGGCGAACTGGTCCTCGTGCGACAGCGGCGGGCGGCCGATATAGCGGGTCTGGACCCGGGCGCTCGAGAGATGGCTGGTCGGGACGTGATAATTGTCCGAGCAGTTGTCGACCAATGTCTTCCAGTTGACCGGCTCCACCCATTTCATCGGGCCGAGCGCCTGCATGCCGCCGTCGCGCCGATTGAAGACGGTGTCAAGATACCAGCGAGCATCGCCGAGGTAGGCCTCAAGGCTCGGCGCGTCCTTGGCCCAGGTGGCAAAGACAATCCCCGCATAGATCCCGACGCGCGCCTCGATGAGGCCGAGCGAGTACTTATCGAGCGCGCCGTAATAAGCCTCGGACTCGCCGGGGACGTATTCGAGGGCGCCGTCGTTGCGGTAGGTCCAGCCGTGATAGCTGCACATGAAGCGCTTGGCGGTGCCGTCATCGACGCGGCACACGCGGTTGCCGCGGTGGCGGCACATGTTGAGGAGCGCGTGCAGCCGGCCCTCGGCGTCGCGGGTCAGGATAACGGGATCTTCGCCCATATAGGTGTGCAAGAAATCATCGGGTGCGGGCACCAGGCTCTCATGCCCAATCATCAGCCAGGTGCGCCCGAAGATCCTTTCCATCTCGTCGTCATAGACCGCCTGGTCACTGAAGATGCGGCGGTCGAGCTTGCCGGTCGCGGGGTCGATGACGGCGTATTTCCGGTTGGTGCCCATGCGCCGGATCCTCCCTCACCGCGATGATACCAGGCGGCGCGGATGGCGGGCCAGCATTCGCGCCGGCGCGGGCTATTTCGGCACGTAATGCGGCGCTGCCGGAAACTCTCGGTCCTTGCTGGGGATCAGATCATAGGGTAGCGCAAAGCCGGGCATCGCCTTGAGACGGGCGGCCCAGGCTTCCAGATGAGGCCACTGCCCGATCTCGAACCCGCCCTCGGCCATGAACACCATGCGGCCCCAGCAGCCGATATCCGCGATCGTGCACTCGTCGCCGATGAGAAAGGGCCGGTCTTTCACCGTCTTGTCGACAAACGACAGCGCCGCCTCGGCCCGCGGGCGGAACTCGGCGATCACCTCGTCGTGCATCTTGCGGAACCGCGCCGAGTGGCGCACCCGCGCGACCGCGGTGATGTGGTCAGCCTCCCACGACAGCCACTCCCGCGCCCGCCAGCGCTCCTGCTCGGTCCGGCCCTCGAAATGCCCGGTCGTGCGCGCCAGATAGTCGAGGATCACGCTCGACTGCAGGATGGTCAATCCGCGGTGCCGCAATGACGGCACCACTCCCCAGCGGTTGATCGCCAGGTATTCGGGCGAGTTTTGCACGCCGATCTTCAAATTGACGGTGCGGAACGAAAACGGCAGTCCGGCCAACGCCAGGTACAGCATCGGCTTGTAGCTGGAACTGGAGGTGAAGCTGCCGTAGAGGGTCAGGGCCTCCTCGTTTATCGGCGCCCCGATCATTCTTTGGCCGGCTCCTTCACGTGAGTGGCGCGCATGAGCCGCATCGCTTCCGGATCGCCCATGATTTCGGTTCGGGCATTTTTCAGGAAGTCCTTGTATTCCCGCGCCATCTCGGGCGACACCACCTCGATCATCAGGCGGTTTTCGAGCCAGAACTCGATGACATGGAAAAATGGTTTGTGGCCCCGCATGCCGCGCCCGAAGGTTTTGGCGCGCCACCCCTCACGCGCCCCGATCGCCTCGATCTGCTCCGGCTGCAGCGGCACCGAGAGCAGAACGTGAAACGGCCAGGTCTGCGGCGGCGAAGCGTTGTCGCCAAAAACCACCTGATCGTCATTTGCCGGGATGTCGAGCGTCGCCCGCTCCGGATAGACCTCGATCATAGTGCCGTGGGCATCGCCGCTCGCGGCCATGAAGGCGCCCTCGAGCGGCCCGAACGGATAAGACTTTCCGCCCATCAATTCGGCGAGGACCTCGGCGACGCGCTGCGGCTGACGCGCGGGTATCGATACGTGGTGGATCATTAGCATTCTCCTATGCGCCGCGCGCGACGCGGCGCAGGCGCGGGGTCGATAGCTCCAAAAACGGCGCGACAATACTCCGCTGCGGTCCGATCGAGCAACGCGACCGCTGGTGCAGCTTTGCGGCGAGCCGCCAAGGGGTTAAGCTGCCGGACGGGAGATGGAGGACAGAGCCATGATGATCGACATGCACACCCATTGGAGGCCCGCCGAAGTCGCCGACGCCCTGCGGGCGCGGACCCGGGAGCCCCGCATCCTGCGCAATCCGGAAGGGGTCGAGGTGCTCAAGTCGGCGCGGATGGGCGACGAGCCGCTCGCCCGCGCCTTCGACGATGTCGATTTCCACCTGGCTCGGATGGACCGCCAGGGGGTGGGGACGAGCGTGCTGTCGCTGCTCGGCTCGTTCTGCTGGATCGAGTCGCAGCCATTGGAAGAGTCTTTGCCGCTCTGCCGGAGCGTCAATGACGGGCTTTCGGCGGTTTGCCAAAAGCATCCCGGCCGCTTTGCCGCCTATGCCGCGTTGCCCTTGGCGGACATCTCCGCCGCCGCTGCCGAGTTCGAGCGGGCGCTCGGTCTGCCGGGCATGATCGGCGCACAGGTACCAGGCAACTATTTCCTGACGCGCAGGGACGCCGAAGCGATGCGGCCGCTGATGGAAGTCGCGAACCGCCACCGCGCATGTCTCTTCATCCACCACGGTCCGCGGCCGGGCGACGCTTTCCCCAAGGTCGCAGGCGACACGGACAACGCGCGCCGCCGCAACGGTACGCTCGACATGCAGGCGAGCCTCTCTTCGGTGATGGTGACGCTGTGCCTGACCGAGTATCTCGCGGATTACCCCGACGCGATGATCCAGGTTCACAATTTGGGCGGCAACCTTCCCTACGAGGTCGAGCGGATGGACCACCGCTGTCTGCTCGACACGCCGGACGAAGAGCTGCCTTCGTCACGTTTCCGCAAAGGCGAAGGTGTATGTGGATTGCAATTCGTTCGGCCCGCGGGCGATCGAGGCTGGCGTGCGGCTGTACGGCGCCGAGCGCATCGTCTGCGGCACCGACGGCACCGAGTTCGGCTGCGACTGGACCCGGAAAGCGCTTGCTGAAGCCGATATCGGTGAGGATGCCCGCGAGCAGATATTACACCGCAACGCCGCCGCGATGCTGGCCCGTGTCGCAAAGACCGCGCAGCCCGCAGTCGCCGCCGACTGATCCTTCCGGGTTCGGCGTGGCGGCAGGAGAGTCCGGCTCATCACGCTCGGACGAACCGTTTAGTTTGGTAGCCTTAAAATATCGCGGCAGCTTCTTTCGCGCCGGACTGTGCTGGGAGGCTTCGCTGCCGCCGCTGCATGCTGCAATGCCGATGGGCATCCGGTTGCTGACACGCAGACAGCCGAGACGAGCCCGGGCCCGGTGTTCTCGCCGGCCGGGCCAAAGGCTGAACTTTACGGCGCCGCGGAAGGCTTTCCTGTTCCCGACCCCGTTTTGGCGCGAATTCACGGCAATCCCTTCGAACCGAAATATCGCGTCGGGGCCTTCAGCCACTTCGACGAGCTCTTCCCGACCCGCTCAGTAAGGCGCGCCGAGACAACATGGACGTTCAAGCGCGAAGCCGCGGATATTCATTATTCATATCGCGGGCAGCAGTCCTCGATAACGGAATACCTGTCGCGAAATCCGATCACCGGGCTGTTGATTGCGAAGGATGATCGGATTCTCGCTGAACATTATCAGTACGGACGAACCGATCGCGATCGCCTGATCTCGCAATCAATGGTCAAGTCCATTGTGGGAATGCTGATCGGCATTGCTGTTTCAGAGGGTGCAATCAAATCCGTCGACGATCCGGCCGAGACCTATGTGGCCGGATTTAAGGGCACCGAATACGGCAAGACACCGATCCGCGATCTCCTTCATATGTCCTCGGGAGTGGAATTCGGCGAAGAGAGAAACGGCGGCAGCGACCTCAATCGCCTGTGGCGCGACATGGTGGCGAGGCCCGGCTTTGGGCATGGTCCGCCTAAAGGCACGATCGAAAGCATCGTCCAATTCAATCACCGGATCGCAACACCGGGAACGAAATACTACTACGCAAGCATTGAACCGGACGTGCTTGGCATCGTTCACCGCTACGCTGTCAGGCAGACACTTGGCGACTATCTGCACGACCGAATATGGGAACCGATCGGCGCTGAAGCCGACGCCAATTGGCTGTTGGATGCACAGGATTTCGAAGTAGCGCATTTCGGCTTTAATGCCGTACTGCGCGATTATGCTCGATTGGGGCGCCTGCTCGCCCATGATGGCGCGTGGGAGGGCAAGCAGATCATACCGACGCAGTGGATGCTAGATGCAACTACCGTCAGATCCGCTGACTCGTATCTTGCGCCAGGCAACGCGATGCCCACCTTCGGATATGGCTACTTGCTCTGGCTACTTCCGGGGCCGCGTCGCCAGTTTGCGATGGTGGGGGCATTGGGCCAGCGCGTGTGCGTCGATCCTGCCGCGAAACTCGTCATGGTGCAGACCGCCCTCGAGGACACGCCCGAGGCCTGGGATCTGTGGCATGTATTGGCGAAACAATTCGGCTAAAAGCTAGTTTTTTGCACCAGGGGCGGCGCGCCGTTCGATTTGGATGGAACCCACGGCTAGAAGGGTACGGCGAGGTGCGAGTTCATTTGTCGCGACTTTACACAGGAGGGGCCCGTCGGATCTCGCACAGATACGAGCGGTGCGATGCCGTGCCGCTGACTGGGTCCACCGCTGTGGTGCCGATGAGCAAATTGAAATTGGCGCCCAACGGTCCAAAGGCGTCATAGCCAGGCGCCCGAAGCTCGGGGCAAGCTTGCCACCAACCGTGCTCGCCGACGACGACGCGCGGATCGAGATGCTCGTTGAGCCGCGCTCGGGCGCGCACGCTGCCCTCCGGCGTCTCGATCGATACCCAGTCGCCGCTGGTGATGCCGCGTGCGTCGGCCGTTGCGGGGTGAAGCTCTACCTCCGGATACGCAGAGCGTTTGCGCAGGCTCGGCAGTGCACGATGCTGCGTTTGGCAAAATAATGTCGGCTTGGCGCTTGTCAGAATCAGTGGAAAGTGCGCCGCCAGATCGGGACGAGCTACTGGACCGACCGGAGGCTCCGTGAACTCGGGCAATGGTGCGTAACCATGCTCGAGGAATGTCTCCGAATAAAGTTCGACCTTGCGGGACGGCGTAGCAAAGCCGCTCGCCATGCCGCTCTTATCCGTTTCAGCATGCTTGGCATGACGGGTCTGCAATCGTAATCGCATACCGCCGGGGTTGGCGCGCAGCTGCTCCAAAGTGACGCCGGTCGGGGCGAGTTGGTGCCGGTAAGCGGCATCGACGTCGCCATTCCAGAACTGCTCGTCAAGGCCGAGCCGGAGAGCAAGATCGAAGATGATTTCGGTATCGCCGCGCGCTTCGCCGGGCGGCGGCACCACCGCAGGGCGAAGCTGGACCAGAGATTGCGCCTCCTCGCTGATCTCGAAGCCGATCTTCAGGCCCTCGCGTTCAAAGGCCGAAGCTACCGGCAGCACGATATCGGCCATCTCCGCAGTGGGGTTCATGAACAGATCGCCATGAGCGTAAAATTCCAGCTCCTGGAGCGCCTCGCGTCCGTGTGTGCCATCAGCATGGGCCAACAACATATTCGCGCCGAAACCGACGACGGCGCGAACCGGATGGGGCTTTCCCTCGCGAATTGCCCGGTAGAGATCCTTAGTGGTGTAGTAGCCCCATCGCGCCGGACCGAGCGGGCGCTCCGTAAGCCCCAATGTTGCAGTCATCCCTTGTGCGGAGGGTAACTCCTGCCCGGTGATTGGCGCTGATGGAGGCGTCGGGAACAGCACATTGCCGCCCGACTGGTCGAAGCTCCCGGTCAGCGCATAGAGCAACGACATCGCGCGCGCGGTCTGCGTGACATTGGCGTGCTGCTCGTGGCCGCTCCAGGCATAGTAGGACACTGGCCGGTTGTGCCAGATCAGGCTCGCGGCCTCCTCGACCTGAGCGCGCGGGATCCAGCAGATCGCTTCGACCGCTTCCGGCGGATATCTCCGGCAGAGCCGAGCGTAGAGCTCAAAGACCGGGTGACAGACCACCTCTCCCCGCGCTGTCATAACCCGGTATTCGCCTTCGAGCGCGAGGCTGGAGCCGTTGCCGTCGTAATGGCCGGTGTCGGCGTCGTAAGGCGCCAAACGCGCCGCCGCGCTGTCCCAGGCGAAGAATCGGCGTGCATCTTCCTCTGCTGCGAGATCGTGCTCGGTCAATAGACGGCCGGTATCGGCGCGTACCAACAGCGGCCCATTGCTCCAATCGCGGATGAATTCGCGATCGTACCAACCGCGCTCGATCATCAGATTGGCGATGCCGAGAGCAAGCGCTCCGTCGGTGCCCGGACGCACCCGCAGCCACAAATCGGCCTTGTTGGCGAGGCCGACGCGACGCGGATCGACGACGATCAGCCGCATGCCTCGCTTCAGCGCCTCCACCAGTGCGGTTGCGTGCGTGATATGGGTATAGCTGGGGTTGTACCCCCACAGAATCATGCAGCGGCTGTTAGCGATGTCGGGCATCGCGCCGCCCCACCTGCAGCGACACTGCCGACGCCGTAGGTGTAGCGGGTGGCAAAGGAACGGCCCCAGCCGCATACGTCGAGCGTGATGGCCGCGTTCGGGGTGCCGAAGGCATGGGCCAGACGCTGAATGAATCCGCTCGAATCCCCAATCGCGGTTGTGGACGGAGAGGACAGTGTGAAGGCGACCGCCTGCGGGCCATGTCGTTGCGCAACGCGACGCATCGCGGCTGCAGTCTGATCCAGCGCCGCGTCCCACCCGATCGGCTCCCATCCTGGATCGGGATCGCCTTTAGGGCGGGTCCGGTGGAGCGGCCGCGTCAGCCGCTCCGGGTGGTACACCAGTTCCGGTGCGGCGCGGCCCTTGGCGCAGAGAGCCTGGCCGGTGGGATGTTCTGGATCGGGATCGAGACGCGTGAAGCGGCCATTCTCGACCACTGCGATCGCGCCGCATCGCGCAATGCAGAGCGCGCAATAGGTGTGAACGCGCTGCGGGCTGGAGAAATCGGCCATGGCGTCTCACTAATTTGAATTAGGACCCCGCACCTTTGCAACAGGAAAGCCAGACCTGCGGCGTGACGATATGAACCGGCAGGGGGGCGCGCTCATCCGACCCCAGCAGAATACGCAGCCGGCCGTCCCGTACGGGGTTCGGCGACCTGATAACAGAACACTCGCGTCACGCCTTGCCCCTCGACTGCCGAGGCGACCGCCGCGCGCATACTGTTGACGACGAACGAGGTCCGCAACCTGCACTGCGAAAGCTTTCGCTGCGGATCGGTAAGCGGTGGTGGCAGAACATCCGCGGATCCGGCGGCCCTCGGCGACTTTGGTCTTATACGCTCCCTCGACCTTCTCGACAGTTATACGTCGCATGGCGGCCTCTGTCATCCGAGCGGGGTCGATCTCGATCCTGACGCGCGTCTTCGTCTGTAGGAACGCGAAATAATTCGGCAGGTACTCGGCCCCGGCAATACAGCACGGCATTGTCGAAGTGGAGAACATAGGCGACACCGGGCGCCTCCGCTGGGAGCCACGGAACGTCGAGAGGCATGACGACCCCCCAATAATCTCATCGCCGCGATAATGCTGAACACAAGGCCAAGCATAATTCAGTGCGGGCGCCGCGTCGGCGCGATCAGTGGTGGTTGAAGCGCGCGTCGATGATGGCCCAGGTCGCGATCGCGCTTGCCGCGGTCGTGAACGGTCCCCACTCGGTGTAGATCTGGCCGGCTTTTTCTTCGGCGGCTTTGATGTCGCCGTTGGGGTTGGGCATCTGCGGGTCGGAGGCGTTGCGCACCGCGTACCAATCGATGCCGGGGCAGCTCTGCATCGCGTTGCCGACCATCGCGTCACCCATGTCGCAGGCTCGGCCGAGACCCTGCAATTTTGTAGAAGTCGGTCGAGTCGTCGAAGGCAAACAGATCCGTGGTCACCACAGTCGCCTGCTGGTCTCCAGTCCAGATCTTCGGTTGCGGATGCGCGCCCGGAACGCGCGATGCATTGACGCGCGTCAGATCGGGGGTGATGGCGCCGAGCGCGCCGGCCGGCAATACGGAGGTCTTGTACGACGACTGGGCCCAAGGCTCGCTCTTGAACTGTTTGGTGCAGTCGAAGCGGGTCTGCGCCGCAATCACGACGTCGCCGAGCAGAACATCGGCGCCGATCGCCGCGCCAGTCCCGGTCGTGATCATCATTTTGGGCTGAACGGCCTGCGCGATCTCGACCATCAACCGGCGCACCGGCGTTGCCGGGCCGTCATAGCCAGATGCAGGCCCGACTTGAAAAGCAGAACCCGGGCGCCGCCGACCGTGCACGGGAAATAGAGCCCGAGGCTGTGATAATACCTCGCCATATCGGGGGCCGGGTCTTTGAACGGGGCGCGAGCGCCAGTCACCAGGGGAATGTAGTCGGCAACGTTGTGCCGATACTCGTACCAGCGCGAGGGCAGAAACTCCGGCGTGAAGAGCGCCGCTAGCGCGGCGGCCTCCGCAGCCGTCCACGTCACGACAGCCGCATCGTAACCGCGAAACCGTCCGAGATCGCCTGTTTCGGCCGGGGGTTGCGAGAGCGGGGCTGCCGTCGGCGCGTGGCCCTGCGGCCAGGGAACCGGCCCCGGCAGCCGGCCGGTCGAGCTCTTCAATGCCGCCGGCAGGCCCGCCTCCCGGAACCTCTCCGCCGGAGACTCGGGGTCGTAGTTGAGGTCAGGTCGTCAACCGAGTGATTGCTTCGCATGTTGCATGCTCCTATTAGTCCGGGCGCATGCGCTCGGGTCGAGCCCCTTCGCGCAGATTTTAATTATCTTGTGAGCGGCCGGACCCGATGTGAGCGGCGTCACACTCAACTGACGGTTTTTTGCGCAGCGGCGTCGGAGGGCGCGGAATTTTGCGCTCCAACCTGCCGCTGCGCGAAATCCCTCCCCGCTCGGGGCGACGGGGGTCGGACGGCTTGGGCGTTTTTCCTTGCCGGGCAACGGCAAGCTTATGCAAGCTGCGCAGAACGGATGACGGTTCTCACGACCTCGCTCGATCGGCGGTCCGATGTCTTCGCGGCCAATGCGGCGGCGATGCGCTCGCTTGTCGTGGATTTGCGCGAGAAGGTTGGAGCGATCCGCGAGGGTGGTGGAGAAGAGGCGCGGCGGCGCCATGCGGCGCGCGGCAAATTGCTGCCGCGCGAGCGAGCGCGGGCATTACTCGACCCAGGCTCGCCGTTTCTCGAGTTCTCACAGCTCGCCGCCTTCGGCATGTATGACGGCGAGGTGCCAGCTGCCGGGCTCATCACCGGCATCGGCCGCATCATGGGCCGCGAATGCGTCGTCATCGCGAACGATGCGACCGTCAAGGGCGGCACCTATTTCCCGATAACCGTAAAGAAGCATCTGCGCGCCCAGGAGATCGCGGGCGAAAACCGGCTGCCCTGCCTTTATCTCGTCGATTCGGGCGGCGCGTTTCTGCCAGCGCAGGATGAAGTCTTTCCTGACCGCGAGCATTTCGGGCGGATTTTCTACAATCAGGCGCGTCTGTCGGCCGCTGGTGTGCCGCAGATCGCTCTCGTCATGGGCTCCTGCACGGCGGGCGGTGCCTATGTCCCGGCGATGTCGGACGAAAGCGTTATCGTCCGCGGGCAAGGCACGATCTTTCTCGGCGGCCCGCCCCTGGTGCGCGCCGCGACCGGCGAGGTCGTCACCGCCGAGGAATTGGGCGGCGCCGAGGTGCACAGCCGTGTCTCGGGTGTCACCGATCACTACGCGCTCGACGACCATCACGCGCTCGGCATCGCCCGCCGCATCGTCGGCAATCTCAACCACGCCAAAACCGTCCCGGTCGCGGTGGAGGAGCCGCGCGAGCCGCTCTATCCGGCTGATGAGATCTACGGGATCATCCCACCAGACACGCGCCGGCCCTACGAGGTGCGGGAGGTCATCGCGCGCATCGTCGACGGCAGCGAGCTCGACGAGTTCAAGCAGCTCTACGGCCAGACCCTGGTCTGCGGCTTTGCACGGATCTGGGGCTATCCGGTCGGCATCCTTGCGAATAACGGCATTCTGTTCTCGGAGAGCGCGCTCAAGGCATCGCACTTCATCGAGCTGTGCGCGCAGCGCGGCATCCCGCTCGTATTTCTCCAGAATATCACCGGGTTCATGGTCGGCCGCAAATACGAGGCGGGCGGCATCGCCAAAGACGGCGCCAAGATGGTCACTGCCGTCGCTACGGCGGCGGTGCCGAAATTCACCATCATCATCGGTGGCAGCTTTGGCGCCGGCAATTACGGCATGTGCGGCCGAGCCTATTCGCCCCGCTTCCTGTGGATGTGGCCCAATGCGCGGATCTCCGTGATGGGCGGCGAGCAGGCCGCCTCGGTGCTAGCCCAGGTACGGCGCGACCGCGACAGCCGCTGGAGCGAAGCGGAAGAGGAGGAATTCAAGGCGCCGATCCGCGCCCAATACGAGACCCAGGGCCATCCTTATTATGCGAGCGCGCGCCTGTGGGATGACGGAATCATTGACCCAGCCGAGACCCGGATGACCCTCGCGCTGGCGATTTCCGCCAGTCTCAATGCGCCTATCGCGCCTACTCGATTTGGCGTTTTCCGGATGTGAAAGTGTTCGGCAAGATCCTGATCGCCAACCGGGGAGAAATTGCCTGCCGCATCATCCGCACCGCGCACCGGCTCGGGATCACGGCGGTCGCGGTCTATTCGCAAGCTGACCGCGGTGCATTGCACGTCGAGCTCGCCGACGAGGCTTGGCCGGTGGGCCCGCCGCCGGCGCGGGACAGCTATTTGAACATCGAGGCGATCCTCGGTGCAGCGCGCCTCAGCGGTGCCGAGGCGATACATCCCGGTTATGGTTTTCTATCCGAGAACGCCGACTTCGCCGAAGCCTGCGGGGCTGCAGGCCTGGCATTCATCGGCCCGCCCGCATCGGCCATCCGGTCAATGGGGTCCAAGGCCGAGGCCAAAGAGCTGATGCAGCGTCATGGGGTGCCGCTCGTTCCCGGTTACCATGGCGATGACCAGGATCCCACTCGCCTGCTCGACGAAGCCAAACGGGTCGGGTTCCCGGTCCTGATCAAAGCCTCGGCCGGCGGCGGCGGGCGCGGCATGCGAGTGGTCGGTGGTGCGGCGGAATTCGCGGCCGCCCTGGCTGGGGCCCGGCGTGAGGCGGCAGCCGCCTTCGGCGACGACCGGGTGCTGATCGAAAAGTATCTGGAACAGCCGCGGCACATCGAAGTGCAGATCTTTGCCGACAAATACGGCAGTACGGTCCATCTTTTCGAGCGCGACTGTTCGATCCAGCGACGGCATCAGAAGGTATTGGAGGAGGCACCGGCACCAGGTCTAGACGCGGCGCAGCGCAGCGTCATCACAGAAGCGGCAGTGGCTGCGGCGCGGGCGGTCGGCTATGTGGGTGCGGGCACTGTCGAGTTCATTGCCGAAGCCGGCGCTTTCTACTTTATCGAGATGAACACGCGTCTCCAAGTCGAGCATCCAGTGACCGAGGCGGTCACCGGCCTCGACCTCGTCGAATGGCAGATCCGGGTCGCCGCCGGCGAGCCGCTGCCGATGTCCCAGCACGACCTCGTCTTGCACGGGCATGCGGTTGAAGCGCGGCTCTATGCCGAAGAGCCGGAGCGAGGCTTTCTGCCGCAGACCGGCACATTACGCGGATTGCGCTTCCCACCATCGGAGTTCGCCCGGGTCGATACCGGAGTCCGCCAGGGCGATACCGTAACGCCGTTCTACGATCCGATGATTGCCAAGATCGTCGCCTTTGGAGAAGATCGTGCCGCCGCAGTCCGGCAGCTCCAACGCGCGCTCGCC
>Ga0306924_10002162_pt1 | contig 18481 bp, 15 predicted proteins | sample sta12Can44000111_FD_203756 | JGI IMG/M metagenome (GOLD analysis project Ga0306924, IMG submission 203756) | Lab enrichment of tropical soil microbial communities from Luquillo Experimental Forest, Puerto Rico - statanox.12C.anox.44.000.111 (v2)... | ecosystem: Environmental > Terrestrial >...
AACCGCGGGATCAGAGCGGCGGCCTGGCAACTCGCAAAATACGTGGCCGACGACAAGGGCGTAACCCTGACGGGCGCGCCACAATTCCGCACAGCGCCACAGGAGGACGACCGCCATCTAGGGCTTTGGATCGTCCTCGGAATCGTGTTGCTGATTTTTCTGCTTGCCCGTTCGGGAGGCTCCAGCAACATTAACCGCCGAGGGGGCGGAGGCCTGGGCAGTGGGTGGTGGATTGGCCCGGTAATCGGCGGAGGATGGGGCGGAAGCCGTGGCGGATGGGGCGGCAGCGGCGGAGGCGGATGGGGCGGGGGCGGGGGCGGATTCGGCGGATTTGGTGGCGGCGCAAGCGGAGGCGGCGGCGCGGGTGGCAGCTGGTAGAGTGCAGCACGTCGTGGGCTCGGGTGGTGATTACGATGGAAACCAAACTGACAGAACTGGTCAATCGGCTGACCGAAGCGGCGGGAAAAAATATCGAATCGGTGGTGCTCTACGGATCCGCGGCGACCGGCGCGTACCAGCCGGGTACCTCGGACCTTAACATCTTGTGCACGCTCGTAACCATGGACGTTCACGAATTGCAGTTGCTTGCGCCCGTGGTCCACTGGTGGACGCGGGAAGAAAAAGAGCCGCCACCGCTCTTCTTTCTTAGTGAGGAATTGCACCGCTCCACCGACGTGTTTGCCATCGAGAGTCTCGATATCCAGCGGGCGCACCGCGTGCTATACGGCAGCGATCCGGTCGCCAATCTGCACGTGCCGATGAACTTGCACCGTGTGCAGGTCGAACGCGATTTGCGTTTGTTGCTGCTGCGCCTCCGTCAGCATGTACTGCTCGCCGGAAAAAACGAGCTGGAATACAGGGCAATTCTGAAACGCAGCGATTCAAGTTCACTCACCTTGCTCCGTCACACGCTTCTGGCTTTCGGGGAGGAGCCCCCGACAGAGCCGTCTTTGCTCTTCGAACGCGTTGCGGCGGTCGCCGGCACGGAAGCCGCCGCATTCGAAGACATCCACGCCTTTCACGAGGGCCGCAAACTCGAGAAGGATTCCTTCCAGCTGTACGACGAATACATTCGCGCGCTTCACAAGGTGATCATCGCGCTGGACGGTTTGCTTCCCAAGAAAGAGTGGCAGAGGGTCCGGCACTAGCTTTTTTCAATTTGCTCGAAAGAGGTGGATATGAAAGCCGTAATTGTGTTGGTCGTGATTCTTCTGATTATCGCGTTTCTTTTCGGTTCCATGTACTTCAACCGGCGGAACCAGATGGCCATTAAGCGCGAAGCCGTGAACGCGGCTTGGTCCCAGGTCGATGTGGTGCTGCAGCGGCGCGCTGACTTGATTCCCAACCTGGTGCAAACGGTGAAAGGATACGCGGTGCAGGAGCAAACTGTATTCGGAGATATCGCCGCCGCGCGTGCCGCACTCGTCGGAGCAAGAACGCCTCAGGATAAGATCGCTGCCAACGGTCAGTTAGACAACGCGCTGAGTCGCCTGCTGGTGATCGTAGAGAATTATCCGCAATTGAAATCGAACGAGAATTTCATGCGCCTGCAAGATGAATTGGCCGGCACGGAAAACCGCATCGCCGTCGAACGTCGCCGCTACAACGAAGCGGTGCAGGATTACAACACCTACATCGCGCTCTTCCCGAACAGCCTGGTTGCCGGATTCGCCGGATTCACACGCAACGACGCGTATTTCAAGACGGAAGAAGGGGCGAGGCAGGCCCCCAAGGTCAATTTCGACTTCAACAAACCGGCCACGCCCGCGCCAGCCCCGACCCCGGCTCCTGCGCACCCGTAAGCGGAGCGCCAACGGCACATTGGGCAAAGACCGGCAATTCAGGCGAGGAATTCGCCGAGCAGCCTGTGGAAATGGTGCACGCCATTTTCGCGTTTCAGCGAATAGCGACCGCGATCGTAAGTCGAGGATTGTAAGCCGCGCTGCACCGCTTCGCAGATGTGCAGGTCTTCCTGCTGCACGGTATCGCTGAAGCCGATCGCCTTGGCTGCGCGCTCTCGGGTCTTCGGCGAATCCGCGTCGTGGAAATACCACTCGAAAATTGTCAGCGTTTTGTCTTGCGACAACGGCACGACGAGGTTGACAGAAACGTTGTCGGGATACATGTTCAGCATCAAATTCGGAAACATCCAGAAGTACAGCGCGTCGTTTGGCCCGTCACCGGGCGTATAGACACGCTCGTTCGCGTCTCCGGGCTTCATCGCTTTGACCGGCCCGAGTTGCTGCGAGTGATAGCGAAACGTCTCGCAGCGATAGCGGGGGTAATCGATCTCCTTCATCAGCCCCGGGTGAACGATGGGAATGTGATAGCCCTCGAGATAGTTGTCGACGTAGACCTTCCAGTTGCAGTGCATCAAATAATCGCGGCGCTCGACGAGAGACAAGCCCTCGAAGGAAAACCTGCTCGCGAGTTGTGGAATATTGCCGAGGAACTCCGAGAGCGACGGTCCGTCCGGCGCGAAATTCACAAAAATAAATTTGTCCCAGGTTTCGCAGCGCAGCGCCACCATGCTCATCGCCGAACGATCAAGAAACTCCACGCCGTCTACTTCGGGAGTGCCGATCAGCCGGCCATCGAGAGTGTAGGTCCACCCGTGATACGCGCAATTCAGCACGTTTCTGCAACCGGCGCCTTGCGCCACCGGCCCCGCACGGTGGCGGCATACATTACTGAACGCGCGCAGCGTGCCCGCCTTGTCCCGCACCACGACGACCGGCTCGCCCGCTACATCCGCGGTGAAAAATGTCTCCGGGTCGGCGATCGTGCGCTTCTTCCCGTTGACCTCGCCGCACGGCTGGCTCAAGGTCCCGACCCACTGCCACGAGCGCCGGAAAATCCGTTCCTTCTCCGACGCGAGAATCGCTGGATCGGTATAGAACCGGGACGCCAGCGTTTCCGCGCATTCCAGTTGCGGATTGACATCGACTTGTGGAAGAGACTTGCGAATCATCGGCGGAGTTCGGAGTCGGTAGTTCTAGCGGGCAGTTCGGAGCGGCCAACAACAAGTCGGAAACTCCTGCCTGCCCATTCCCGCCTACCGGCTGCTTGTCTAGAATTTGCGGGTTTCCTGGCGCGACCAGCGTTCGATGACGATCTTGGATTCCGTGTAAAACTCTACGGCGTCCTTCCCCTGGGCATGAAGAATGCCGAAGAAGCTTTCCTTCCACCCGTTGAACGGGAAATAGGCCATCGGCGCGGCCACACCGATGTTGATCCCGATGTTTCCGGCAGGCGCTTCGTAGCGGAATTTGCGCGCCGCGGCACCGCTGGTGGTGAACAGCGAAGCCTGGTTGCCATAGGGGCTCTTGCGCACGAAATCGATTGCCTCATCGATGTTGTTCGCGTGCACCAGGCTCAGCACCGGGCCGAAAATCTCGGTATTGGCCAACGAACTGGACGCCGGCACGCCATCCAGAATCGTCGGCTTTAGGAAATTCCCGTTTTCGTAATTGGCGATCTTCGGATGGCGACCATCGACGATCGGTTTCGCGCCGTCGCCCACCCCGGTAGCGATCAGCGACTCGATGCGCTGCTGGCTAGCCTTCGAAATAACCGGGCCCATCTGCACGCCGGTGTCCAGCCCAAAGCCCACCTTGATCGAGGAAGCCGCCTGAGCTATGGCATCCCGAAAAGTCTTCTGCGCCTCGCCGACTGTGACCGCGACCGAAACCGCCAGGCACCGCTGCCCCGCGCAGCCGAATGCTGAATCGCTGATGATCTGCTTGGCCAGATCCATGTCTGCATCAGGCAGCACAATCACGTGATTCTTCGCCCCGCCCTGGCACTGCATGCGCTTTCCCGCTGCGGCCGACCGCGTGTACACGTGCCTTGCCACCGGCGTCGAGCCCACAAAGCTGATCGCGCGCACTGTCGGATGATCGCAGAGCGCATCCACAACTTCCTTCCCGCCATTCACGAGATTGACCACGCCCTTGGGAATGCCGGTCTGCTCGATCAGTTCCATGGCGCGGCGCATCGAAAGCGGCACGCGCTCGCTCGGCTTCATCACCAACGTATTTCCGCACGCAATCGCATAGGGCAAAAACCAGAACGGAATCATCGCCGGAAAGTTGAAAGGCGCAATCGCCGCGACCACACCGAGCGGCTGGCGAATCAGCATTTCGTCCACGCCCGGAGTGATATCCTCCAGGTTATAGCCCTGCATCATCGTGGGGATGCCGCAGGCGACCTCCACATTTTCAATGGCGCGGCGGTATTCGGCCTTCGCTTCGCCAAATGTTTTGCCGTTTTCGAGGGTGATGATGCGCGAAAGCTCGTCGATGTGCTCTTCGAGCAGGAACTTGAGCTTAAAGAGATATTGAATGCGCTCGCCGGCCGGGGTGCGCCGCCACGGCGGAAATGCGTCCGCGGCAGCTTGCACTACGGCATCGACATCCGCTTTCGTCGACAATGGTGTTCGCGCGGTGAGTTCGCCGTTCGCCGGATTCGTGACGTTGGCAAATTCCGTGGCCGACGATTTGCGCCAGGCGCCGCCGAAGTAATTCAGAATCTCGGTAATCTGAGTCGTTGCTGTACTGCTCATGAAGGTGCTCCGTGCCTCCGCCCGCGCACGGGCGGCAGGGCTTGCCAAATGAAGGATAGCGGCCGCAAACGACCGCAAAAACTGGAGCAGCCAGTTTATCAAAAAGCGCTTCGAGTTGTGAGCGGCACGGAGCCCGTCATTCCAAGCGAAGCGAGGAATCCCTCTTGCATCCAAAGGCCAGGCGAGACTCCTCACTCCGCGGACGGCCTTTCGGAAAGGTGGGAGGTCTACGCGAACTTTTTGATGCGGCCCATGACGTCGCCGCAGAAACGCTGGATGTAGCCCTCCACGTATTGCGAGATGTCGAGCTTGTCGTTGTGGACGAGCGGCGTCAGATCCATGCCGAAGTTGATCAACTGCGCCGCATCCACCGAATGGCTCTGGAAGTAGGTGGCATGAGCCCGGCGACGCGCTTGCGTCGCCAAATCATAGCGCTTGCCTCCGGCAATCTGCGAATCGAACACACCGACCAGCGAATTCTGAATATTTTCGTGACCATCGACCGCAAACACCACTTTATCGCTGTCGACCATCCAGTCGAGATCGCGCCACACTTCGCAGCCGTACACCTTCTTCGGGCGATGATCGGCGGGCATTTCACGCAATGCGGCAATGGTGCGCAGAGCCGTACTCACGTGCGTGTCGTGCTTATCGGCGAGGTTGTGGGTATACAGCACTTCCGGCCGGGTGGCCGCTAGGATCGCCTTAATATCACTTTTCGGCCCGCCGTTCGAAGCGTCTTTCATCACACTGCTCGGATGATCGAGGAACGCCACCGCCGCGTACTCGCCAACAAACGCGGCCTTCTTCTGTTCCAGGCGGCGCACCACCTGCATCTGCTCGTCGCTATAGGCGCCGTACAAACCGTCACGCGGGCTCCCGGCGCCATTTGTGGTAATCACGGCCATAAACCATTTCTGCGGATTGCCGAATCCTTCGAGGATGCCCGGCATGGACATGATTTCGATGTCGTCCTGATGCGCCGCTATGCCCAAATGGGTGACGCGCTTGAGTGCCGCTTCTTCGCCGGCTCCATCGGGAACCCAAATCTCCGCGTTCGGTGCACTCAATTTCATCGCTTTCCTCCTTGGATTGCCGGCAGGCTGGCGGCAGCGATCGATTGTCCCACGCGACGATTCGCTTCGTCGGGAAGCGCGACGGAAATGCGGGAGGCCAGCTCCGGAAAATCCGCGCGCAGGACCTCGAGACTCTTTTTCAGGATAATTTCACCACCCTGACCTGTCGTCACCCTGCCCAAAATCAAAACGTGCTTCAACGCGTAGAAATCGGCGTAATGCGCGACGCCGTAGCCGAGATACGTGCCGATCGTTTCATACACCCGCTTCGCCAGCGGATCGCCCGCGGCCATTTTCTTCTGCAGCGCCACCAGCCGTTCCGGCAATGGCATGTCCGCCGGGAATTGCAGGCCCGCGCAGGTGGCCACCCGATTCGAGCCCTGCTGCGAAAAGTACTGCACGCCACAGCCGATATCGCCGGACCATTCATCCGCTGGAGCATTCGCGCGATAGTCGATGGGCGCAAACGCCAGTTCATTCAGCCAGCCGGTGATATTTCCCTCGTGATCCGCATAGCCCGCGGCCTGGCTCGAGCCCAAAGCTACGCCCAGCACAGGATTATCGTTGAGCGACATCGACCCCGCCAGCGCCGTGACTTCCCCATCATTGACCACTTCGAGCGGCACCCCCAACTCGTCGCGAATGCGCAGGAACAACGAGGCAATCTTTTCGAACTGACTCTTGGGCACGCCACGATACAGCGACGCCACACGCACGCGATTATTGATGTACACGCCCGCGGCGCTGCCCCCCACGGCATCCAACCGGGGCATATGGGACGCCGCGCGTTTGATCGAGTCCATCACGCCCTGGTAGTGATATTCCGGATCGCTGGCGTTGCGCGGATCCCAGACCACCTCTTCGCTAAAGACCGCCTGCCCGTTGACTACCGCGCTGGCCTTGCGGTCACTTGCACCGAGGTCGAATCCCACGCGACAGCCGTCGAGGTGCCTGCCGAGCGGCACGCTGGTCTCCTTCCTTTGCGGGACGCGATCCGCAGTGGTGGCGACCACTTCGAACTTATGTTCGTACACATCGCCCATGAATTCGTAGTCGAATTTGCGCGTGCCGGTGGGCGAATAGACCTGCCGGATGTGATCGCCGATTTCCGCCGGGCCGCCGACATAGACTTTCCAGCCGCCGCGCTGCCACAGCAGCATTTTCACGATACGTTCGACGTACAAATGTGTGGCATCGACATGAGCCGCTTTAGGAGGAATCAGCACGGTTTCGTATGTGGAAATCGAGCCATCCCCTCGTTCCACCGCGAGGCGCAGCGGAACGGCGCCTGATGCGGACGCGAGTTGCCGATATTTTCGCGAGAAGAGCGCTGCGGGAAGAAATTCACGATCGAGAGGGGCGATGACGGCCGGAGTAACTTCTATGCCCGCGACATGTAGACCCATGTTGCTCCTTTAACCTGTGATGCCCGAGCCCGGGGAGCGCATAGGACGGGCCAAGCGGACGAGTGCGTAGGGTGAAGGGTCAAATCGAAATCAAGATTTCGCGATGCGAAAGTCTGGCAATGGGGTGCAAGCTGCAAGAGGACCCTCGCAATGCTATTGCTCGAATCAATTATGTCTGTCCGAATGGCCGCGTGCAACCGGGGCGTGGGAAGGATGTGCACGGAAAGCCGCTATTTCACTGCCGCGTAGGCTTCGTAGGCGACACCGATCAGCGGGGCCGATTCGTTGAGCACGATGGACACAGGAACATTGGAGAGCATGCTCGTGTAAATCCATTTGTCCTTGAAAGAATCAAAAAATGTGCCGTCCTTCATCTTCGGAAGAATTTTCACCGCGATGCCTCCGGCGATATAAACGCCCCCCAGCGCCAGAGCTTTCAACGCGAGATTTCCCGCTTCGGCGCCATAGATGGAGGTCCACAAATCCAGGGTCTCCGCGCAGATGGGGCAGCTCTTGTCGAGGCCGCTTTTGGTGATAAAAGGTGCGGGATCGGCATCGGGATCTTCAAAAACGGGATGCTGCACGTCCGGCGCCAAAAACTCATGCAGCGTGCGGAATCCACGTCCCGAAAGGATCAGCTCCCAACTGACCTGGGGATAGCGGCGGCGCATGAATTTCAGGAGTTCGATCTGCTGATCGGTGCGCGGGGCGAAATCGGAATGGCCGCCTTCGCTGGGCACAACCTTGTAGCGGCCGCCATCCCAGAACAGCACGCCTTCGCCGAGCCCCGTGCCGGCCGCGAGCAAGGCGCGCGAGGCGCCTTCCACCGGTTTGCCGGAATTCAAGACGCACAAATCGTCGGGGCAAAGATATTCGAGGCTATAGCCGGTGGCGCCCAGGTCGTTGACCAGAACCACCGTGCTGGTCTTCAGCTCTTTGGCGAGGATATCGGCGTCGACGACCCAGGGAAGATTGGTGGTGTGAATGCGATTGTTGATGACCGGGCCGGCCACGCCAAAACCGGCGGCGCGAATCCTGTCGTTGATCAGGTAAGGAGCGGCGCGACGGGAAAATTCGCGAATGATGTAGTCGAACTGGGCGAATTCCTTGCTCGCCAGGCGCTCGCGAAAGATAACCTCCAGCTTGCCGTTGCTTTCCTTAAACAGGGCCAGATTGCACTTGGTACCACCCACGTCGCCCGCGAGAATCACCTTGCCTCCTCGGGTAACTTCGTCACGGACGGCCTCCGAGGGCCATCCCCGCAACGTCTATATTAAACCGATTTAAGGGTTATACCACTGTCGGCCGTCTCTTTCGAGTAGCTGCTCGGATTCTTTGGGTCCCCAGGTTCCCGAGGCATACTCCGGAACCGCAACGGACTTCGCGGCACTCCAGACGTCCAGGATGGGATCGACCAGGGACCAGGCGGCTTCAACGGAATCGCCACGGTCAAACAGTGTGGCATCGCCGCGCAAGCAATCATTCAGCAGCGTGGCGTACGCGCTGCGTGAGCTGTCTCCAAAGCCTTCGCGGTAACTGAAGTTCATGGCCACCGTGCCGATGCTCATCTCCGTACCGGGCCTCTTCGCGCCAAAGGAGACGCAGATGCCTTCGTCGGGCTGAATATTCAGCACCAAGCGGTTTGCTTGCACTTCCCGTTCACGGAACACGATGTGCGGCGCTTTGCGGAACTGAATCATGATTTCGGTGGTGCGCTTGGCCATGCGCTTGCCGGTGCGCAAGTAGAAGGGCACGCCAGCCCAGCGCCAGTTGTCGATAAGCAGGCGCAGCGCCACGAAAGTTTCTGTGCGCGAACTGGGGTTGACACCCGGTTCCGCACGATAACCCGTTACCGTTTGGCCATCGGCCCTTCCCGGCGCATATTGGCCGCGGACCGTCGATTGGGCGACCATCTCGAGGTTGAACGGACGAATGGACTGCAACACCTTCAGCTTTTCATTGCGCACCGCGGTGGCATCAAAGGAGGCCGGAGCCTCCACCGCGGTTAGCGAGGTTAGCTGCAGCACGTGGCTCTGGATCATGTCGCGCAAAGCGCCGGCTGTCTCGTAGAAGCCGCCGCGGCGCTCCACGCCGAGCGTTTCGGACGCCGTGATCTGAACATGGTCGACGTAATTGCGGTTCCACAGCGGCTCGAAGATGCCGTTGCCAAAGCGCAAGACCAGCAGGTTTTGCACGGTGTCTTTGCCCAGATAGTGGTCAATGCGGTAGACCTGCTTCTCTTCGAAGACATTTAGTACGATTTTGTTCAGTTCCTTGGCCGACGCCAGATCGCGACCGAAGGGCTTCTCGATAATGATGCGCACCCACGAGCCCGGCGTGGCGGGTCTCGCCAGCCCTGCGCGCCCCAGATGCTCGACGATGTCGGGGTAAACTTCCGGCGGCGTAGAAAGGTAAAAGAGGCGGTTGCCGCCGAGCTGCTTTTCCTTGTCGATTTCGGCGAGGCGCTTGGCCAGGTCGGCGTAGGAGACCGGGTTGGCGTAATCGCCCTGCGAATAATAAAGGTTGGAAGCGAACACATCCCATTTCGCCGGATCGATGGGTCCGACCTCGGAAATGGTCTTGGCGGCTTCGCCGATCGATGAACGGAAAGAGTCGTCCGTCATTGTAGTGCGCGCGAAACCGACAATCGCGTAACGCTCTCCGAGCGAATTGTGCTGGGCCAAATCGTACATGGCCGGGATCACCTTGCGCTTGGCGAGGTCACCCGACGCACCGAATAGGATAACCGCGCAAGGCTCGGTACCGGCCCCGTACAGGGACGCGCTTCGAGTGTTCTCTTCAGCCATGGGAATCCTCCCAACCACGGTGCAAAGCCTAGATTTGATGCCGATGGGCCTAGAAACTATACCTTAATCCCGAGCGCCGCGAGGTCGTCCCGCAGTTGCTTGGCATTCTGGTGGTGTATGGTGTGCATCCCGAGGCGGCGGGGACACTCCAGGTTCAACGGGCGGTCATCGATGAACACGGATTTTTCCGGAGCTCTTTGCGAGACCTCGAGGGCGATCCTGTAGATCGTTTCCTCCGGTTTGCGCGCATTCAAGTAACAGGAACTGAAAAACGCCTGAAAATCACGGCGCAGATTAAAAGCCTCGATGCGGTAGTCGTTCAATTCGCGTGGCTCGTTGTTGATGGAGGCGACATAATATTTTCCGCTGCGCGCAACCTCGTCGAGTACCGCGCGCGTATCGCGATACTCTTTGGATTGCGCAAACATGAATGCAGTGAAATCTTCGCGACTGAAGGTGCGGGCGCGGTAAAAAAGGGTGCGATCGAGGTACTGGTTCAGGGTGATCTGGCCGGCATCGAAGGCCGCAAACGATAAATCATGCCGCTCGCGGTATTCCTCCCAATCCAAGCCGAAGGTCTGGACGGCCTCCATGCGAGAGTTATGGTCCCAGCCGTTGGTCAGGATCACACCGCCAACGTCCCAAAAGAGGCTCGTGCATTCTGGCATGGAGAATCCCTCCAGGCAAAGAACACGAGAAATATCAGATTCGGAGACGGTGCGAAAGAGAAAAGGCGGGGATGGCGCTCCGGTGTATTGCGGCCGACCGCAAGGTAGCGGAGAATAAAAGGTCGGAGGAATGCATGGCCAACGATTCATGTGAACCCACGCCAGTGCCGAGCGAACCGGTCAAGCCGGGCACGCGGATGGTGCACTGCGTGAAGTTTGATAAGGATTTGCCGGGACTCGACCGCGTGCCCTGGAAGGGTGAACTGGGCAAGCGGGTCTACGAGAATGTGTCGAAGGATGCGTGGAAGCTCTGGGTCGAATACTCCAAGATGGTGATGAACGAATACCGCCTGAATCCCCTCGATCCCAATTCGCAAAAAATCATGGAAGAGCAGATGGAGCAGTTTTTCTTTGGCGAAGGCGCCAAGCTGCCGGAAGGGTACGTGCCCCCGAAGGCGAAGGGCTGAGATAAGTTTTCTGTTGTCAGTAATCCGTTTTCCGTCACAAACCCGTCCATGGGTTTCGGTGAAAACCGACTTAGCGTCCTAAGGTAGAACCGGTCATCCCGCGGGGGGAACCATGCGGCTGAGCGGATGTTCCACCGGCAGGCGCGGAGTGAGCGTGAAGCGCAATTTCTTGTGGGCTTCGCGTAATGCCGCTTCCACCGCCGCCGGTTCCTTCGCGCGGGCAAATAGAAAGCCCAGGTAGCTCGAACCTTCCGGCCAGGCAGCGATGAAATCGTGCAGCCTGGCGGTGATTTCCAGGCTGCTGATTCCGTGCATGGCCTGCGCCTGTTCCCGCCCTTCCACCTTTTCGAGTATTCCGCTGTGCGGAACCGGAATCATCATCACTCCCGAAGCCTGCGTTTCACGTGGCGCATAGCTGCCGGAGAAACCCAACTCGTGACGCAGGATCAGTTCTTCCAAGCCGATCGGTTCTTCCGCCACTTCCGGCACGAAGCGAAGCGCCCGCGCACACAGTCCGCCGATAGGGCGCGCAGCCACTTCGATCGGCCAAACGCCATCCTTATTCACGCGGAATTCTCCGTGCACCGGGCCGTGCGTCAGCCCCAGCGCGCGGACAGAATCGGCAAAGGAGTCCCCAATGGCGCGTTGTGCTGCTGCCGTAAGCCGTGAAGGCGTTACATAAATGGTCTCCTCGAAATATGGACCCTCGAGCGGATCGGGCTTATCGAAAATGGCCAGCACACGCAAGGCGCCTGCGGTGAGCAGACCTTCGACTGCAACCTCCTGGCCCTGCAGATAGCCCTCCACGAGCATCTGATCAAGATGCGGCTCGCGCGTTGCACGAATTTCCGGCGAATGGAGCAGGCGTTTCAGCCGCGCGGCACCGGCCGCAAATTCATCGCGATGGTTCACGCGCACAACGCCCTGGCTCGCCGACAGCGAAATCGGTTTGAGCACGCAGGGATAGCGGATGCCGAGCAGTGCCGGTTCCGGATCCGGGTCGAACGGCACAACGCGGAACCACGGCACCGGCATTCCCGCGTCGCGCAACGTTTCGCGCATCCTTACTTTGCTGCGGCACGCTTCAACACTGGCAGGGTGGTTATGCGTCAGACCTAATCCGCGCGCCACATAGGCAGCGGCCACCGTCGGCCGATCGCCCACCGCCAGCACGCCATCCACGGCAAGAGTGCGCTCATGTTCGAGGACGCTGCCCGCGGCGCCTTCGGGCAGATCGAAACGCACTGCGAGCGCACGGTCGTTCCACGGATCATCGAGGCGGCCGCAACGATCCGTCACGTAGGCGAGGTGGACACCCAGTTTCTCGGCGGCAGCCTGAAACGATCGGGTCTGATAGCCGAGTTTGCTGGCGAATAAAAGAATGCGCTTGTTTTCGGCCATGGGTGATTCCTACAAAAAGGTTTCCGCCAGGCGGACTGCTTCCTTGGCTTTCGCGATGGGGACCAACTGGTCCCGCGTGGGTTCGGCTCAACAGTACCAAGGCTCATTGAGGTACGGGACCGTGGCAGGGGCAGCAAGCGGTTTACCTGCTTGGGCCATCAAATCGCTGCGCACTGCGAGGCTCACGGCATGCCACATTTTTTCGAATGTGCCGGTGCGGGTGCGCTTCAATTTTTCGCCAGACGCGACGAGCACCTGCAGCTCCTCGCAGAGCTCGTCCACCGCAGGATTTGGATTCTTCCACGGATATACCAGAGCGGGCGCATCAAACGGGCCAATCATTTGGCGGACTTCATCCAGTTCCAGCAGCCGCGAACCCTGGGTAATCAGCAGGCGAATCGCGAGTTGAATCGGTGCAACGGCTTCGGTGAGCTCGAGGCGTTGGATTTGTTCGAATAAATCAACGATTTGGCTGAGCGTGGTCCAGGGCGTGAAGGGGACAAACGTTGGCTGCAGCGTTATTCCGGCGCGGTGACAAAGCTCCACGACGCGAAAAAAATCGGCACGGGTGTGATGTTTTTCGAGCCGCTCGAGGACCTCGTCGTCGAGCGACTCCACCGCCGACACAATAAGGAGGCAGCCGGTATCTCTGAGGGTCCGCAACAGGTCGGCGCTTTGCAGCAGATGCTCGACTTTAATGGTCACGTCGTACGTGATTCCGGGAAATTCGCGATGGAAGGCCTCGACTACGGGGATCGCGTGACCGACGCCATTGAAGAAGTCCGGATCGCCAAACGTGATGTGCTGGGCGCCAGCCGCGACTTGCTGGCGTATATCCGCCAGCACGACCTCACGATCAACCACGCGAAAAACGCCCTCATACACGGGCACAATCGGGCAGTGGCGGCAATGGTGCTTGCAACCGCGGCTCGCTTCCGTGTAGCCGACGGTGCGGTGTTCGCCTGACGGCAACACCAAATGCGCGTAGGAGCGCAAGGGCGGCAAGCCGGAGCGATCCGGCACCTGAAACTTCAGGCGTGCGAGGGAAACACTCGAATCCAAGGGGTGAATCTGTGGCAACGCGGATAGTCCGGAGAGATGCTCTGCGAGGTCCAGCAGCGTCTGTTCGAATTCGCCGCCCAGAATGCTGCCAATGCCATGCGCGCGAAAGATGTCGGCAGAAAGCGAGGCGTACAGCCCATAAACGCACAAATGCGCGTGAGGATTGAGTCGATGGATCGGGTCGATCAACTCGACCGTCAGCCGCGTGGCCGTGTGCATCGGCACGTACAACGCGATCAGGTCCGCTTCGCGCAACGCAGCCTCGTTCAGGGATTCGCGGGACAGATCCATGCAGGTCACGGCGAATCCGCGTCTGCGCAGCCACGCGGCTGGCGATGCCAGTCCAAACGGCTGCCGTCCCAATTCGTACGTCGAGAGCAGCGCAATCTTCACAGTCCCAATTATAGCCGTCCCCGCGAGCCACCGCGATTTCGGTTATCATAGACACTTAGCATCCGTCGAAAGGAAGTTGAGAATGCCCATCTCCGCAGCCAATTCCTTCCACACCCGCGATACCTTGAGCGTTGGCGCTCAGTCCTTCGAAATCCACCGACTCGAAAAGCTCGAAACGCAAGGCTTTGCTTCTCTTGCACACTTGCCTTTCTCTTTGCGCATCCTCCTCGAGAACTTGTTGCGATTTGAAGACGGGCGCTTCGTAAAAGCCGACGACATTCGCGCGCTGGCCAACTGGAAACCGGCAACCCCTCAGAAAGAAACGGCATTTATGCCGGCGCGCGTACTGCTGCAGGATTTCACCGGCGTTCCGGCGGTAGTGGACCTGGCCACAATGCGCGAAGCGATGCAGAAACTTGGCGGCAATCCGAAGAGGATCAATCCGCTCTTCCCGGCTGAACTGGTGATCGACCACTCTGTGCAAGTCGACAGTTTCGGCAACGCTGATGCCTTCGGCCTGAATGCCGAACTGGAGTTTCAGCGCAACATCGAGCGCTACCAATTTTTGCGATGGGGCCAGAACGCGTTTCGAAATTTCAAGGTGGTGCCGCCGGACACCGGCATCTGCCATCAAGTGAATATTGAATATCTCGCGCGTGTGGTGTGCGCCATGCCGAACGGCAATCGACTCGAGGCCTATCCCGATTCGCTCGTCGGCACCGATTCGCACACCACCATGGTCAACGCGCTCGGCGTGTTTGGCTGGGGCGTGGGCGGCATTGAGGCGGAGGCCGCCATGCTCGGCCAGCCGCTCTCGATGCTGGTGCCGGAAGTGGTCGGATTCAAACTGCACGGCCGTCTGCGCGAAGGCGCTACGGCGACGGACCTGGTTCTCACGGTCACCGAAATGCTGCGCAAAAGAGGCGTGGTCGGAAAATTCGTGGAATTCTACGGTTCGGGTTTGTCGAGTCTGAGCGTTCCGGACCGCGCGACCATCGCGAATATGGCTCCCGAATACGGCGCCACCATGGGCTTCTTCCCTGTGGACAACGAGACGCTCGCATATCTGAATTTCACCGGACGCAGTCACGAGCAGATCGCGCTCGTCGAGGCCTACTGCAAGGAGCAAATGCTCTTCCGCACCGATAACCTGAGCGATCCCCATTTCAGTGACACGCTGGAACTCGAACTTGGCAGCGTCGAAGCCACGGTGGCCGGGCCGAAACGTCCGCAGGATCGCGTGGCACTGAAAAACGCGAAGAGTTCGTTCACCAAGGTTATCGAAGGCCTTTCCCCCAAGGCGGTTGAGGTGAAAAACAATGGCGATCATTTTCCGCTTTCGAGCGGCGCAGTCGTCATCGCAGCGATCACCAGTTGCACGAACACCTCGAATCCATCGTTGATGCTGGGTGCGGGCTTATTGGCGAAAAAAGCGGTCGAACGCGGACTGAACGTGAAGCCGTGGGTGAAGACCAGCCTCGCACCTGGTTCCAAAGTCGTGACCGATTACCTCCAGTCTTCCGGGTTAATGAGTTATCTCGAGAAGCTGAACTTCCACCTCGTCGGGTACGGCTGCACGACCTGCATCGGCAATAGTGGACCGCTACCCGAACCGATTGGTGCGGCGATCAAGGACAACAATTTGGTCGCGGTCGCGGTGCTGAGCGGCAACCGCAACTTTGAAGGCCGGATACATCCGCTGGTACGCGCGAATTACCTGGCTTCGCCGCCGCTCGTGGTGGCGTACGCGCTCGCTGGCCGCATGGACATGGACCTGACCACCGAGGCGCTGGGCACGGATAAGAATGGCCAGCCGGTTTACCTGCGCGACATCTGGCCGACCCCTCAGGAGGTCGAGTCCACCGTCCGTGCCTCGGTATCCACGGACCAATACAGCAAGGAATACGGCGAGGTTTTCGACGGCGATGCGCGTTGGAAGGGCATGCAGGTGCCGCAGGGCGACCTTTACAAATGGGACGCGAACTCGACGTACATCAAGCTGCCTCCTTATTTCGAGAATATGCCGAAGACTCCGCCGACGCTTTCCGATATTCACAGGGCCCGCGTACTCGCGGTGCTCGGCGACAGCGTTACCACGGATCACATTTCCCCGGCCGGCTCGATTGCCGTTGACTCGCCGGCCGGGAAATACCTGATCGCACATGGCGTGAAGCCGCACGAGTTCAACTCTTACGGCGCGCGCCGCGGCAATCATGAGGTGATGATGCGCGGCACGTTCGCCAACATACGCCTACGCAACCAACTCGCGCCCGGCACCGAAGGGAGTTGGACGTTACACCTGCCGGACGGCGAAAAAATGTACATTTACGATGCTTCCGTGAAATACCGCGAAGAAGGCATCCCGCTACTGGTCATCGCGGGAAAGGAATATGGCTCCGGTTCGTCGCGCGACTGGGCAGCCAAGGGCACGCGTCTGCTCGGTATTCGCGCGGTGCTTGCGGAAAGCTACGAACGCATACACCGCAGCAACCTGGTGGGCATGGGTGTACTGCCACTGGAATTCAAACCCGGAGAAAACCGCGAGTCGCTGGGCCTGACCGGCCACGAGATTTTTGACCTTGAAGGCGTGGCGGTGCTGGCGCCGCGCAAAGAAGCCACGATTCACGCCCAATCGCCGGATGGGAAGGTGAAGACGTTTCAAGCCATCATTCGCGTCGAAACGCCGGAAGAGGTCAGCTACTACAAGCATGGCGGCATTTTGCAATATGTGCTGCGTCAAATGCTGGAGTAATGTTTCGCGGCTACGGCTCAAGCTGAGCAACCCATTGCGCCGCGGTCAGGGGCGTGCGGGGGATGCGCGAGCGGTGTAACTTGTAGGCCATTTTTTGGAGTGCGTGCAAACTCGCGCCACGGTCTGCATAGGGCAAAAGTCGGGATGCACGTTGACCCAGCGTAGCGCGCTGGGCTTCGAATTTCTGCCCATCTTCGGGCCGCAACTGCCCCCAGGCGATGGAGTGCACGAATCCGGCCGCACCAAACCTGGACGACCGCAGGACGTCCTCGACAAACACGCGAATCGGACCCGGAAATAGATTCAACGAATCGTGCAGGGCCACGATGCCGTTCGGATTCAGGTGGGGCATGAATCCATCGAAATCGGCCTTCGCACCGGCGTAGCTATGATCACCATCGATCCACAGCATGCGGATCGGCCGGTTCCAGGACGCACTGACATCCTTCGATAGCGCGTGACGAAACTCAACGTGCTCGGAAACGCCTGCTACCCGCAGTGATTCCACAAATTTGTCATAACTCGACGCCGGGGAAGACTTGGCGGGCGAGACGGACAGATTGAAATTATGCGGGTCGATCGCCACAACGGGGCCAAGTTGATAATGCGCGGCGACACTGGCGAGCATGACCGTGGACCGGCCCTTAAAGCTGCCGATTTCGACGATCAAACCCTGGGCAGGAGTACAGGCCGCCAGCAGTCCTAGGAACCTGGCTTCATTCTCCAGCAGAAAACCGGGAATGCTGCGTGTTTTCTGCCATGCCTCCTCGATTACGTGGTCTAGATCCGGAGGAATGGCGACCGCTGACATAGATCAATGAGCCGCGGTTTTTAGCCGCCAGAGGAGCACGACACCGACAACGATGGTGACAAGGCTGGCGACCTGAGCGTTGGACATCCCGAACAACCAGGGCGGGTTGATGCGGATAATCTCCACCGAAAAGCGTGCGACGCCCGTGAGAATAAGGTAGGCACAGAAAATCTCTCCACCCGACCGCTTTACAACCCGGGGGCCTTTGACGGGCTTGGAACTCTGGAGCGCGTTGCTGCCCATGTGCCACAGAAAGGCGCCGATGACGCACCAGATGAGCAATTCATAGAGCGGCGCGGGATGTACGCGTTCGGTCGTGGGCACAACCCCATTCGGAAAGCTCAAGCCCCAAGGCAATGAAGTCGGTTTACCGTAATCGCCGTCGCCCGAGAGAAAACAGCCGATTCGCCCAATACCGTAGCCAAACGCGGCGGCTGGAGAACACGCGTCCAGAAATTCCAGCAGCGGCAAACCTGCACGCCATCCCAAGATCAGCATGGCCCCGCATCCGCCGATGAATCCGCCAAACCATGCGAAGCCATAGCGGCTGAATAATAGCGCCATCGGATTGGCGAAGAATACGGCGGGCTCTTCGAGCAGATGGTAGAGCTTGGCGCCAGCGATTCCCGCGAGGCCTGCAATGGTGATCATCAGGAACGCGTCGGCCTGGAAGCCTCGGCGGTTGAAGTCTGCCTGAAGAATGTAGGCCGCGCTGATCAAAGCGACGGCTACCATTAATCCAAATGTGGGGATCGTGAGGGGTCCCAAATGAAGGTAAGGAATCATTCGTCAGTTGGCATTGGGCAAGACAAACAAAAAGTATACACGACCCGTGATTCAACCCGCGCGCGAGCGCCGGTGAAAAATCGTGCCGAGCGCGAGCCAAACACCCAGGGCGATCCACTCCGGAAGCGAAAAATGGCCGGGCACACCAGGCAGCCACTTCATCAGGACGAGCGCCAGCGAGACGGCGATGCCGATTGCGGATACCACCCGCAGGCCAACAGCTTTCTCGACTATATAAAAGGAGAAGCAGGCCGCTAGCCAGCCGAAGGCGGAAGCCATCGAGCCTAC
>Ga0306924_10002163_pt1 | contig 18478 bp, 18 predicted proteins | sample sta12Can44000111_FD_203756 | JGI IMG/M metagenome (GOLD analysis project Ga0306924, IMG submission 203756) | Lab enrichment of tropical soil microbial communities from Luquillo Experimental Forest, Puerto Rico - statanox.12C.anox.44.000.111 (v2)... | ecosystem: Environmental > Terrestrial >...
ACCTCCGACCGCGCCTTCCGCCGCGCAGGCATGGACTATCTCGATGCGGTGACGCTGGTGCGCCACGCCGCATGGGACGACTTCGAGCGCTGGCGCCAAGGCGGGCGGCATCGCCTCGTGCTGTTCACCACCGGCGCGACACAGTCCTATCTCGATTTTCGCTACGCGGCCGACGACGTGCTGCTGTTCGGCCGCGAATCCGCAGGCGTGCCGGCCGAGGTCCACGGCGCCGCCGACGCCCGGCTCGTCGTGCCAATGCGTCCGGATCTGCGCTCGCTCAATGTCGCGGTCGCCGCCGCGATCACCGCCGGCGAGGCGCTGCGGCAGATCGGCGGACCGTCCAAGCCGGCTTGAGATGGATCAATGTGGCCGCGCTGATTACAGTGTGGAGGATGCGCGGCCGGCACTGAGCAAGCGTCATGGGTACGGACAAGGTCGCAGAACACAAGGAGCAGGCGCGTTCCTGGTTCGAGGCGTTGCGCGACCGCATCGTCGCAGCCTTCGAGGCGATCGAGAATGAGCTGCCGGCAACCGCTCCCTTCGCCGACCTCCCGGCCGGCCGCTTCGTCGGCACGCCGTGGCAGCGCACCGATCATTCGAGCAAGCTGGGCGGCGGCGGCGTCATGGCAGTGATGAAAGGCCGCGTCTTCGAGAAGGTCGGCGTCCATGTCTCCACCGTGTTCGGCGAATTCGCCCCCGAATTCCGCAAGGAGATTCCCGGCGCCGCCGACGATCCGCGGTTCTTCGCCTCGGGCATTTCGCTGATCGCCCACCCGCACAATCCGCACGTGCCGGCGGTGCACATGAATACGCGCTACGTGGTGACGACGAAGTCGTGGTTCGGCGGCGGCGCCGACCTCACGCCGCTGCTCGCCCGCCGCCGCAGCCAGGACGACCCCGACGCCCGCGCCTTTCACGCTGCGATGCAGGCGGCCTGCGACGCGCATAAGGCCGTCGCGCCGTACGACAAGTTCAAGACCTGGTGCGACGAATACTTCTTCCTCAAGCACCGCAACGAGCCGCGCGGCATCGGCGGCATCTTCTACGACTGGCTCAATTCCGGTGACTTTGGCGCCGACTTCGCCTTCACCCGCGACGTCGGCCTCGCCTTCCTCGGCGTCTATCCCGGCATCATCCGCAAGAATTTCGCGACGCCATGGACCGAGGCCGAGCGCGAGGAGCAGCTCATCCGCCGCGGCCGCTATGTCGAGTTCAACCTGCTCTACGACCGCGGCACCATTTTTGGGCTGCGCACCGGCGGCAATGTCGATTCGATCCTGTCGTCCATGCCGCCAGTGGTGAAGTGGCCATAAGCGGCCGCCGCATATTGCCATCGTGGCTTCGGCAATTTTAGATTGTCGCCGGCGAAACCATTGCAGAGGCGAGCATGTCGAGCGCTGAACCGGGCGGCGCGAACGCGCAGGGCGATAAGCCGGCCACGTTTTGGCAGCGGTTCAAGTCCACCGTCGCCCGCACCGAAAGCGAGCTTTCATTCATAAAGGGGCTCTCGATCATCAGCATCGTCGGCACCCTGATCGCCGCGTATTTCCAGAATCTTTCCGCCTACCAGGACAAGGTCACCACGCAGGCCAAGGACGACCTCACGGCGGCGACGCAGGCATTCACCGAAGCGTCGACCGTCCTGTCGACGGCTGCTCTACGACTTCGTCCGTGCCCACAAGTCCGGTGCCTTGACCGACGACAAGTCGCTCACCAGCAAGACCGCGGCCGAGCTCTACAAACCCTATGAAAACGCGGTCGCGGCGCTGCGCCAGGACACCAACCTGCTCGGCCGCAAGATGGAGATCTACCTCGACTGGCCGAGCGATCCGCACCACGACCCGGCGACCGCGGCGATCGGCAACGACCCGATCACGACGTCGCTGCTTGGCACCGTCAGCTTCGATTGCGACGACGACATGCCGTCGTTCGCCCCCGGCAAAACCAGCATCACGAAATCGGACAACGGGGCGAAACTCGGGGTCGACTGGTACAGTGCCAAGCATCACCTGTTCACTATCGCCTATTGCTTCGACGTGACGCAGAAAACCTGGATGGAGATCGTCCGCAAGTGGGCGTCGCAAAGCACGCTCGACCAGGCCGACGTCGACAAATTCTTCGCTCCTGGCGGCGCGACCGGCCGCTCGCCGTCGACCGCGCAAAAATTGCAGTTGCGGCTCGACCACGAGGTGGTCCGCCTCAACGCCTTCATGAGCCGCGCCATGAACGAGATCGACCAGATCAGAGTGCGATACCGGCCGAACGGCTTCTTCTGCAGCGTGCCCGTGATCGGCGGCGCGATCAGCTTCCTCAGCCGCGAGATCGGCCGCACCGGCCGCGGCTGGTGCACGCCGATCCAAACCTCCGCGCTATCGAGCATGTCGCCGGCATAAGCCGGGCTACTTCAGCGCGCCGTAGATCATCATGCCGCCGCCGACGATGACGACGGCGTCGAGGATTGCGGTATGGACGTGGACCGGCAGCCGCTCGACGATCAGCTTGGCGACGAAGGTCGCGAAGAAGCCAATGCAGCCGATCAGAAGGCCGACCGCGAGCACCACCGGCGTCAGCACCCCGGCGAGCGCGAAGACCGAAATCTTGATGACGCCCATGACGATCGACACGGCGGCGTCGGTCGCGATCACGGCCGCGCCCTCGAGCCCGGTCGCCATCAGGAGCGACAGCAGGATGACGCCGGCCCCGGTGGTGCCGCCGACGATGACGCCCCAGCCGGCCGCCGCCGCGGCAAGACCCTTTTCGCCGAGCTTATGGCCGCGGCTTTTCAGCACGCGGCGCAGCGGCACCGTCGCCATTAGGCTAAAGCCGATCACCAGCGCGGCGCCGCGGCCGGTCAACAGCGTATAAAGCCAGGCGCCGAACGCGCAGGTCGGCAGCGCCGCGACCAGCGCTATGACCGCGCGGCGCGCATTCAGCGCGCGGCGGAACGCAGCGATGCGCGCCGAATTGGTGAACATCGCCGATATGGCGATGATCGGCACCACCGGCGCGGCGCCGACCATCGGCACCAGCACCAGCGGCATCAGTGCGCCGGTGCCGTAGCCGGCGACGCCGCCGGCAATACCGGAAAATGCCGCCAGCCCTACGATCAGCGCGAGGTCCACGATCGATAAGCCCGGGATGAAATGCATCGGAGGACTGACTTCGGCGCGCTTAAGCCGGGTTGACTGGCTAGTTGACTTGGCGACGCGCAGTTACGAGAACAGGGGCATCCAAAAAAAGCGGCACGGTCGCTGCCGCGTTTCGTCGACGACAGGGAGCTTAAGGCATGGACCTTGGGATTGCCGGCCGCAAGGCGATTGTCTGCGCCTCGAGCCAGGGGCTCGGCCGCGGCTGCGCCCATCGCCTGGCCGAAGCGGGCTGCGAGGTGGTGATCAATGGCCGCGACAAGGCCAAGCTCGAGGCCACCGCCGCGGACCTGCGCAAGGCGACCGGCGCCAAGATCATCCCGGTCGCCGCCGACGTCGCCTTGCCCGATGGCCAGAAGGCGCTGTTCGCCGCCTGCCCGGAGCCCGACATTCTGGTCAACAACAATGCCGGTCCGCCGTTCCGCGATTTCCGCGAGCTCGACCGCCAGAAGATGATCGACGGCGTCATCGCCAACATGATCGTCGCGGTGGAATTGATCCAGAAAGCGATCGACCCGATGGTGCAGCGAAAATTCGGCCGCATCGTCAACATCACCTCGGGCTCGGTGAAGATGCCGCTGTTCGGGCTCGATCTATCGTCGGGCGCCCGCGCCGGGCTGACCGCCTTCCTCGCCGGCGTGGCACGCTCGGTCGCCGCCTCCAACGTCACCATCAATTTCATCCTGCCGGGCATTTTCGACACCGAGCGCTTCCGCTCCAACGCTGTGGCGTCGTCGAAGAAGCGCGGCATCAGCTACGACGAGGCGCTGAAACAGAATATCGACTCGGTGCCGGCGAAGCGACTCGGCACCGCCGACGAGTTCGGGGCCGTGTGCGCCTTTCTCTGCTCGGCGCAGGCCGGCTACATCACCGGACAGAATTTTCTGATCGACGGGGGCCGCTTCCCCGGCGCGTTCTGAGATAAGCTTCAGCACAAAATCATCATCCCGAGGAGATAACCCATGAAACTCGTCCGCTACGGCGCGCCCGGCCGCGAGAAGCCCGGCCTCATCGACGCCAAAGGTAACATCCGCGATCTGTCGAAGGTCGTGTCCGATATCTCAGGCGACGCGCTGTCGCCCAAGGGCCTCGCCAAGATCAAGAAGGCGAACCCGGACAAGCTGCCGCTGGTGAAGGGCGAGCCCCGCATCGGGCCGTGCGTGGGCAAGGTCGGCAACTTCATCGCCATCGGCTTGAACTATTCGGACCATGCCGCCGAGGCCGGCATGCCGATCCCCAAGGAGCCGATCATCTTCAACAAGGCGCCGTCGTGCATCTGCGGGCCGAACGACAACACCATCATCCCGCGCGATTCCTCGAAGCTCGACTGGGAAATCGAGCTCGGCATCGTCATCGGCCAGCGCGCGCGATATCTGTCGAAGGAGCGCGCGCTCGACGTGGTCGCCGGCTATTGCCTCGCGAACGACGTCTCCGAGCGCGTCTTTCAGATCGAGCGCGCCGGCCAGTGGACCAAGGGCAAGGGTTGCGAAAGCTTCGGCCCGCTCGGGCCCTGGCTCGTCACCAAGGACGAGATCAAGGATCCGCAGAAGCTCGCCATGTGGCTTGACGTCAACGGCGAAAAGCGCCAGCGCGGCAATACCTCGACGATGATCTTCGACTGCCGCCACATCGTCTGGTGCTGCTCGCAGTATTTCATCATGGAGCCGGGCGACGTCATCATCACCGGCACGCCGCCGGGCGTGGGCCTCGGTATGAAGCCCGAGCCGAAATTTTTAAAAGCCGGCGACGTCGTCACGCTCGGCATCGACCGCCTCGGCGAGCAGCGGCAGAAGGTGGTGAAGGGGCGGTAGTGACCAAAAGCGGCATATCTTGCATAGGGAGACTGACATGATTTTCGTCGCGTCGAGAACCCTAACCATCGGGTCATGCGCAAGCGGACTGGTCTTGGCGCTCGCGCTGACGAGCGGCGCCGCGCGGGCGCAAGAAAAGAGCCAGGACAAAACGTATGTGATGAAGATAACCGCGCCCACGCAGAACGCATCGCCCGACACCTATGCGAGGAAACTCGGCGCGGCAATCGAAAAAGAGTCCGGCGGCCGCATCAAAGTCGAGGTTTACCCGGCAAGCCAACTCGGCTCGATCCCGCGGCAGATCGAAGGCACCCAGTTCGGCGCCATCCAGTGCGCGGTCATTCCGCCGGAGTTCTTCGTCGGGGTCGACGAGCGCTTCGAGGTGCTGGCCGCGCCCGGCCTCGTCAGCTCCGTGGCGCAGGCGCAACGGATGGCCGGCGACCCGCAGGTGCAGAAATTGATGCTGGGGCTCGGCGCCGACAAGGGACTGCGCGGCGTCGGACTGCTGTTGGGCGAGCCCAACCAGATCATCGCCAAAACTGCGATCCGCCACCTCGACGACCTCAGAGGCAAGAAGATCCGAATCTTTGCATCCCCTTTCCAGACCGCGACCTTCCAGCGGCTCGGCGCGACGCCGGTGGCGATGACGCTCGGCGACGTGTTGCCGGCGATCCAGCAAGGCGCCATCGACGGCGCGATCGGCGGCATCGAGGCCTTCAACGGCCTGCATTTTTACGACACGGCGAAATACATCACGATGACCAACCATGCGGCGATCTTCCTGGTCGTGGAAGTCAGCCGGAAGTGGTACGAGTCGCTGCCGGTGGATTTGCAGCAAATCGTCGACCGCACCGCAGCCAGCGTCGCGACGGCGATCGTCCCGGAACTGGACGAGTTGGAAGGCAAGGCTAGCGCAAGCTGGTCGGAGCACGGCGGCGAACTCATCAAGCTGCCCGCCGCCGAGCAGGCGGAAATGCTCAAGATTCTCACCAGCGTCGGCGCCGACGTGGCGAAGACGAAGCCGAATGTCCAGGCCGCCTATGAGATCGTGACCGCGGCGGCGCAACGCGCGCAGTAGCATATCGTCGTGAGCGCGACGCCTCGGCAAGCAGCGGCAGAAGGTGGTGAAGGGGCAGTAAATCCGCCTAACTCACACACCCACGCTCGTAACTACGCCTGGCTTCGCCGACCCAATGACCGCGAGCAGATTCCCACGACGTGACCAGCGCCGCTTGTCACTCTGCGCCAGGGCGGGTGCGGCGACCGCGCGGACGAAGCCAAAAGCAGCGCCGTGCGTGAGTTTTCGGCGCGAAATCCTCGTCATGATTTTCTCCTGTTCGGCCGGGCGTCTGTACTTGAGGTTGCGACATCACGCCGTTGCGGAAATATCCTTCTCCCACCGCGCTCCCACCTTGCACCGTCAGGTATTTTCGGACAGAGGTGGGCAGCGCTGCGGCGCAAGGTTTGGGGAAAGCGGGGAGACCACGACATGGGTGCGAATTTCGGCATCGCCGGCATGGATTGGCAGCAGCGGGTCAACTGGGACCGGCTGCGCAAATACCGGACCGAGCGGGCGCGCGCGATGATGAAGAAGCACGGCCTGGGCGCGATGCTGTGCATGTACGACGAGAACGTCCGTTACCTGACCGGCACCCTGACACCGGGCTGGAATCGGCTCAAGCCGGGCCTGCGCTACGCCATGCTGTGCGGCGACGGCGCGCCGATCCTGTTCGAGCAGGGCGACCTCGGCTTCCAGATCGAACGCCATTCGCCGTGGATTCCGAAGGAGAACGTCCGCCACTCGTTCGCCTGGATCAAGGGCGCGGCGGGGCCTGCATCGACCCAGCAGGTGACCAAGTTCACCAAGGCGGTGCTACAAGCGATGAAGGAGAACGGCGTCGCCGGGCAGAAGCTCGGCGTCGACTTCATCGACATCAACATGATCAACATCTTCAAGGAGAACAACATCAACTGGACCGACGGCATGAGCGCGATGATGGAAGCGCGCGCCGTCAAGAACGAGGACGAGCAGGAGTGCTTCCGCATCGTCGGCGCCATCGGCGACGCCACGCACTGGGAGTGCATGAAGTTCCTGCGCCCCGGCATCACCGAGAACCAGGTCACCGCGCACCTGATGCAATATCTCTACAACATCCCCGGCATGGAGGACGTCGAGGACGTCATCGTCTCCTCGGGACCGAACACCTGGCCGAACTGGCGCAACTTCTCCGACCGCATCATCCAGCCCGGCGACATCGTGTTCATGGATTTGGCGGCGCTGACCTGGAACGGCTATAAGTCCTGCTATTACCGCACCTATTGCGTCGGCAAGGAGCCGACCAAGGAGCAGAAAGAGACCTACGAGACCGCGCTGAAGTGGCTCTACGACTCGATCGGCGCGGTCAAAGTCGGCGCCACGACGCGCGACATCGCCTTGAAGTGGCCGTCGGCCATGGAGACCTGGGGCTACGAGGACGAGGACCAGGCCGCCGCCAATCTGTGGGGCCACGGGCTCGGCTTGGCGCAATACGATCCGCCGGTGATCTCGCGCATCTGGTCGCTCGACCATCCGGTCGAGATCAAGGAAGGCATGACCTTTGCGCTCGAGACCCAGCACGGCAAGCGCTTCCGCTACGGCGTGCGCATCGAAGAGATGCTGATCGTGCACAAGAACGATATCGAGATCGTCTCCAACTTCCCGGTCAAGCAGATCACCGTGGTCGATCCGCTGCCGGGCTACGGCGATCACGTGAAGTGATGTCGAGCTCTTGCTCGACGTCATCACCGGGCCGCCGCGAAGCGGCGTGACTCGGTGATCCACGACTTGGCGGGGACGTGAAGACGTGGATGGCCGGAACAAGTCCGGCCGTGACGATGAAAGAGCTGCAGAGCAAGCGCAATGAGTCAATTCATCGTCCCACTTACCGACCGCGCCGCCGCCGATCCCGAGCGCACGGGACCGAAGGCGGCGAATTTGGCGAAGCTCGCGCAGGCCGGATTGCCGACGCCGGGCGGCTTCTGCATTGCCGCCGAGGCGTATCGCCGGCAGATCCAGCACCTCGGCCTCGGCGAGGCTTTGCGCGAATTTTCGACCGACGATCAGCCGACGCAGTGCCGCCTTGCGGTCGAGATCAGGCTGAAACTTTATCAGAGCGATCTTGCGCCCGACCTGCTCGCCGAAATCCTTAGCTCCTGGTGGGCCGAGCCGAAACCCGCGGCGGTGCGCTCCTCGGCGCTGATCGAGGATCGCGCCGACACGAGCTTCGCCGGCCAATTCGAAAGCTTTTTGGGCCTCAACGACGACACCGAATTCCTCACCGCGCTGCGAGCCTGCTGGGCGGCGCTGTGGACCTCCAATGCGCGCCGCTACATGGCGCAGCACGATCTCGATCCGGCCGACACCGCCATGGCGGTACTGGTGCAGCCGGTCGTCGCCGCGCGCGCCTCGGGCGGCGGTTTGAGCGAGACCGCCGACGGCCACATGCTGATCAGCGCCACCTGGGGCCTCGGCTCGGCCATTGCTCAAGGTGAAGTCGTGCCGGACCGCGTCGTGCTCAGCCGCCACGGTTTTGTCCGCAGCAACGAAGCCGGCAGAAAACATCACCGCGAGGCCTGCGTGCACGGCGCCGGCACATTGCCGCAGGCCGTACCCGACGATCTCGTTCGGGCGCCCTGCCTCGAAGCGGGCCAGGCCACGACGCTCGGCCGACTGATGCGCAAGACGGATGATGTTCTCGGCATGGCGGTCGAGATCGAATGGGCTCTCGATGAGACCGGCTTCAAGCTCTTGCAGGCGCGGCCGCTGCGCGTGCAGGAGCCGCATGTGCCCGACGAAATCTGGCTCAAGCATCCGGGGCTCAACGGTCATCCCGCCGGCATCGGCTGGGGCTCGGGCCGTGCGGTGGTTGTAAATTGCGAGTGCGAGCTGGCGCGGGTCGCGCCGGGCGACATTCTGGTGACGCGCGTCGCCGGCCCCGCGCTCAGCCACATCCTGCCGCGGGTCGCCGGCGTCGTCGCCGAGCTCGGCGGCTCGACCTCGCATCTCGCTTCCCTCGCCCGCGAGCGCGGCATCCCGGCGGTGCTCGGCGTGCTCGACGCGACGCGGCGGATTCCCGACGGCGCCCAGGTCGCGGTCGACGGCGTCGCCGGCGTGGTGCGGTGGCTTGCCTGATGCGCGCAGGAAAACCGCGGGTCTTTGTCACGCAGCCGGTATCCGCGCACGCGCTGAAACGCTTGCGCACGGCGGCGAACGTGACGGTGTTTCCCGACACCAGCCGGATCATTCCGAAACCGGCGCTGATCAAGGCGGTGCGCCAGGCCGATATCCTTTTCTGCCTCCTCCACGACCTGATCGATCGCGACGTGATCGACGCCAATCCCGATCTACGCCTGATCGCGGCGCAGTCGATCACGCCTTCGAACATCGACGTGACCACCGCGACGGCACGGCGCATTCCCGTCACCGTGACGGCGCCGCTCACCACCGAAGCCACCGCCGATCTCACCTTCGGGCTGATGCTCGCGGCGGCGCGGCGCATGGTCGAGGGTGATCGGCTGACGCGCGCCGGCAAATTTCCGGGCGGCCAGTCGGCGCACGTGATGGGCGCGTATGTCTGGGGTAAGACCGTCGGGCTCATAGGCGGCGGCGGTCTGATCGGCAAGGCGGTGGCGCGCCGCGCCCTCGGCTTTTCCATGCGCGTGCTCTATTGGACGCCGCGGCGGAAATCCGAGCACGAGGAGCGCGAGGCGCATCTGACCTACGTTCCGTTCGAACAGCTCCTTCGTGAATCCGATTTCGTCTCAGTCCATTCGCCGCTCAACAAGGAGACGCGGCATCAGATCGGCGCGCGGGAATTGCGGCTGATGAAAAAGACTGCCTACATCGTCAATACCGCGCGCGGGCCGATCATCGACGAGGCGGCGCTCGTTCGCGCGCTGCAGAAGAAGCTGATCGCCGGTGCCGGCCTCGACGTGTTCGAGCGCGAGCCGAAGGTCAACGCGGCGCTGAAGAAAATGCCGAACGTGGTGTTGACGCCGCATCTTGGCAGCGCCGTGCCTGAAGTGCGCGAGGCTATGGCGAATATGGTGGTCGATAATATCTTGGCGTTGATCGGCGGCCATAAGCTGCCGAACTGTGTCAACCCGCAGGTGTTTGCCTTATGACTATTATAGCCATCACCGACAGTCCGTTCCCTTCCCTCGACCCGGCGAAGAAAGCGCTGGCGCGGCTTAACCCGGAATATCGCATGGCGGCGAGCGCCGGCGCCGACGACATTCTGGCGGCGGCGCGCGACGCCGACGCCATCCTCGTCACCTACGCTAAGCTTCCCGGCACGCTCCTGCGCCAGCTCACGCGCTGCAAGGCGATCGGCCGGTTCGGGCTCGGCGTCGACAATATCGATCTGCCGGCGGCCAGCGAATGCGGCATCGCCGTCAACTACGTGCCGGACTATTGCCTGCGCGAAGTCTCCGACCACGCCATGGCGCTACTTCTCGCGCTCGCCCGCAAGGTGACGCTCGCCAACAAGCTCGTGCAATCCGGCCGCTGGGAAGTGCCGCCGATCGTGCCGCTGCGCCGGCTCGAAGGCCAGGTGCTCGGCCTGGTCGGCTTCGGCAATATCCCGCGGACGCTGGCGCCGAAGGCCAAGGCGTTCGGCTTCAAGGTCATCACCTACGACCCTTACGTCAACACTGGAACGGCAACCGCGCTCGGCGTCGAGTGCGTGGGCTTCGACGATCTTTTGGCGCGCGCCGACTTCATCTCGGTGCATGCGCCGTTGCAGCCGGCGACGCGCGGGCTGATGAACGCCAAGGCCTTTGCCAAGATGAAGAAGGGCGCCTACCTGATCAACACCGCGCGCGGCCCGCTGGTCGACGAGGCGGCGCTCGTCGCCGCGCTCGATTCCGGTCACCTCGGCGGCACGGCCCTCGACGTGGTGACGACCGAGCCGCTGGCGAAGGATTCACCGCTCATCGGCCGCGACAACGTCATTCTCACGCCGCACACCGCGTTCTATTCGGTCGAGGCGCTGGAAGAATTGCAGACCAAATGCGCAAGCGACGTCGCGCGCGTGCTGTCGGGCGAAAAGGCAATTTATCCGATCAGCGCGTAGAGCATGACCTGGAAAAGTGGATGCCGGCTCTCGATCATGCTCCACTTAAAATGCTACCAGCGCCAGCGGGGCCGATAGCCCCAGCCGCCGCCACCGCCGACGAGGCGCAGCACGAACAGCAAGATGACGGCGCCGATGAAGGCGTTGACGATCAGCTCGACGATGCCGGTGCCGAGATGGAGGCCGAGCTGCGGCAGCAGCCAGTCGCCGATGAAGGCGCCGAGCAGGCCGACGATCAGGTCACCGATCAGGCCGAAACCGCCGCCCGCCATGACGCGGCCGGCAAGCCATCCGGCGACAATGCCGACGACGAGGATGACGAGGAGGCTCTGGTTCGAGAGGTGCATGGCAATTTCCCCACGCGGTGAACGCTGACTAAATGCATCAGGCCCGCAAAAGTTCCCGTCCCGGAACCCCTACTCCGCCCTTTGCCACACCACGATGACGCGCACGGTCTTGTCGTTGATATTCGGATGCGGCATCGGCGGGCTTTCGATGAAAAGCTTGTCGCCCTCGAACCGGATATGGCGTACCTGCTCGCCACCAACCCAAGCCTCGTTCCAGGCCGCCTCGACCTTGGTGATGACCTTGCCGTCCTCGACCCGGTAGCGGCCCGTATAGGCGATCATGGATTTCAGCGCCTGCGCCCGATCCTCATCGGTTTTAGGGATCATTCTGCCCTCGGCCGTCATCAGCGCGAACCAGCGGCCGGCCGCCGTGGCGATCTGAATGCCCTTGGGGTGCTCGCCGTAAATCGGCGTGCGCTCCTTGGTCCCCGTGTCTTCGTAGACCACCGAGACCAGCGCCCAGGTGCCGACGATCTGTTTGCGCAGCGCGGCGTCGCCCATCGCTCACTCCGCGGTCCAGCCGCCGTCGAGCACGAGCGCCGAACCGGTCATCAGCGAGGAGGTGTCGGAGGCGAGGAACACGATGGCGCCGGCAATTTCCTCGAGCTGGCCGAGGCGGCCGAGCTTGATCTTGGACAGCACCTCGTCGCGAAACGCCTTGTTCTCGAAGAATGGCCTTGTCATCGGCGTTTCCAGAAACGTCGGGCCGAGGCTGTTGACGCGAATGTTGTGCGGCGCAAGCTCGATTGCCATCGCCTTGGTGAAGCCCTCCACTGCGTGCTTCGACGCGCAATAAACGGTGCGGCGCGCGGCGCCGACATGACCCATCTGCGACGAGACATTAACGATGGAGCCGGGAAGCTTTGCCTCGACCAGCTTGAGCGCCACCGCCTGCGCCATGAAGAACGCGGCGCGCACGTTGAGCGCGAAGATGGCGTCGAAGTCCTCGACTTTGACGTCCGGCAGATAAGCCGGCCGGTTAATGCCGGCATTGTTGATCAAGATTTGAAACGGCTCGGCCGCCGCGACCGCCCTTCGCACGGCGTCGATGTCGGTGACGTCGAGCGACAGCGCCTCGGCCTGCTCGCCGCGGGCGCTGATCGCGGCCGCCGCGTCCTCGATCTCCTGCTTGGTGCGCGCCGCAAGCGTGACATGGGCGCCGGCCGCGGCCAGCGCCGATGCCGCAGCAAGGCCGATGCCGCGACCGCCGCCGGTGACCAGCGCGCGCTTGCCGTCGAGGCGGAACGACGCGCCCTTGGTGAGCTCGATCGCGCTCAAACGTTACTCCGCCGCCTCGCCGTAGGGCACGTTGCGGCCGCCGTAGCGGCGGACGCGGACATTGGCCTGTTCGGCGTGCGCAACGAAACCTTCGAGCATGCACAGGCGCGAGCAATATTCGCCGATCTCGGCGCTCGCCTTGTCGGTGTTGACCTTCTGGTAGGTGCAGGTCTTCAGGAACTTGCCGACCCACAGGCCGCCGGTGTAGCGCGCCGCCTTCTTGGTCGGCAGCGTGTGGTTGGTGCCGATCACCTTGTCGCCATAGGCCACATTAGTGCGCGGGCCCAGAAATAGCGAGCCATAGTTCTTCATGTTATTGAGGAAATAATCCGGATCGCGCGTCATCACCTGGACGTGCTCGGAGGCGACGCGGTCGGCTTCGCGCACCATCTCGGCTTCGTCGTCGCATACGATGACCTCGCCGAGGTCGGCCCACGCCTTGCCGGCAATCTCGGCGGTCGGTAGGATTTTCAGAAGCCGCTCGATCTCGCGCATGGTGTCGTGGGCGAGCTTCTCCGAATTGGTGATCAGGATCGCCGGCGACGTCGGGCCGTGTTCGGCCTGGCCGAGCAGGTCGGTGGCGCACATCTCTCCATCGACACTGTCGTCGGCGATGATCAGCGTCTCTGTCGGCCCGGCGAGCAAGTCGATGCCGACGCGGCCGAACAATTGCCGCTTGGCCTCGGCCACATAGGCGTTGCCCGGCCCGACGATCATATCGACCGGCGCAATGGTCTCAGTGCCGAGCGCCATGGCGGCCACCGCCTGCACGCCGCCGAGCACAAAAATCTCGTCGGCGCCGCCGAAATGCATCGCCGCGACGATCGCCGGATGCGGCCCGCCGTGAACCGGCGGCGCACAGGCGATGATGTGCTTTACGCCGGCGACGCGCGCGGTGACGATCGACATATGCGCGGAGGCGACCATCGGATAGCGGCCGCCCGGCACGTAGCAGCCGATCGAATTCACCGGAATGTGCGTGTGGCCGAGCACGACGCCGGGCAGCGTCTCGACTTCGAGATCGCTCAGCGTCTCCTTCTGCTTTTGCGCGAAGTTGCGCACCTGGGCCTGCGCGAACTTGATGTCGTCGAGATCGCGCTTTTTCATTTGCCCGATAGCGCGCTCGATCTCCTGCGGCGTCAGCTTGAACGAGCCCGGTGACCAGTTGTCGAATTTCTGCGAGAGCGCACGCACCGCGACATCCTTGCGCGCGTCGATATCGGCGAGGATTTGCTCGACCGTCTCGCGCACCTTGGCGTCGGCGGCCTTGATCGAGCTCGCATCCATTCCGCGCTTGAGGTGCTTTGCCACTGCGCTTCTCCGATGCTCAGACACCACGATTATTGGATCCCCGCTTTCGCGGGATGACGCCTACGGCGTCATTTTATCGCCTGCGGATTGATCGGCGAGCCGGTACCGCCGGTGATGACGAGCGGCGGCCCGCAAAAGAAGAACTCGTAGACGCCGTCCTTGGCGCAATCTTCGGCCAGCTCCTTGAGATTGAAGATCTCGCCCATGCACAGACCCATGGCCGGGATCACCACCCAATGCCATGGTTGGTTGGCTTCGGTGGTCTCATTCGGCCGCACCTCGACGCCCCAGGTGTCGGTGCAGATCGCCGCGATTTCCTTGTCCTGGCACCAGTAGCAGTTCTCGAACTTGACGCCGGGCGCATCGCCGCCGGCATAGCCGCCCCACTGCTTCTCGGCCGCGCAGCGCTCCATCTGCCCAGTGCGGATCAGCACGAAATCACCGCGGCCGATCGAAACGTTCTGCTGCTTAGCGCACTGATCGAGTTCGTCGTTGGAAATGCTCTCGCCGTCCTTCATCCACGGTACGCCGCGGAAGCGGGCGATGTCGAGCAGCACGCCGCGGCCGACCATCTTGTTCTTGGAATGCTCGATGCCGAGCACGTTAAGGCCCTTGGCGTCGACCAGCTTAGCGTCGTGGCCATTGTAGCCCCTGTCCTCGTAAAAGATGTGGCCGAGCGCGTCCCAGTGGGTGGCGCCCTGCACGCACAGCATCAGCGTGTCGTCGGCGTAGCGGATGCGGTTCCAGTCCTGGCGGCCGGCGATGGCGTCGGTGCCGGTCGCGAGCATCTGATGGATCGGATTGAAGCGGCCGCCGAACAGGCCGTTCTGCGGGCCGTTACTGTCGAGCGGAATGCCGAGCGCAAAAACCTTGCCGGTCCGGATCAGGCTTGCCGCCTTGACGATATCTTCGGGCGTGACGTGGTTGAGCGTTCCGACCTGGTCGTCCTTGCCCCAACGGCCCCAGTTCTTGAGTTTCTCCGTCGCTTCGGCGATGGCCTTGCGGCCGACCTTGATGTCCATCGGACCATTCCCTCCCCGTCTTTTCGTTACCGCGGCGGCCCAAAGACGGCCGACGGGTACTTGGCTTGCTGTTGATGGCGCGGACATTACACTGCCGGCAAAACCCATAACAGGGAGCCGCGACAGGGAGTCACCCATGAAGCTTTTGAGTTTTGCCGCCGGCGGCAAGGAGTATTTCGGCGCCGTGAGCGGCGACGGCATCGTCACGCTCAACGAGCGCTTCGGCCACGCGAACCTGCGTGCGGCGCTCGCGGCCGGCGCCATGGATGCGATGCGCAAGGCGGCGAGGGACGCCAAGCCCGACCGCAAGCTCGCCGACGTCAAATTCCTGCCGTTGATCCCGCAACCGGAGAAAATCCTCTGCGCCGGTGTCAACTACCGCGCCCATGCCGCGGAGGTCGGACGCGAACTGCCGAAGCAACCAAGCCTGTTCATCCGCTTCACCGACACGCTCGTCGGCCACGACGGCGCCATGATCCGCCCGAGCGTATCCGACAATTTCGATTACGAGGGTGAGCTCGCGCTGGTCATCGGCAGGGGCGGCCGCCATATCAAGATGGAGGACGCGCTCGATTATGTCGCTGGCTACACCTGCTTCGTCGACGGCAGCGTGCGCGACTACCAGAAATTCTCCGTCACCTCGGGCAAAAATTTTCCCGGTACCGGCCCGCTCGGCCCCTGGCTCGTCACCGCCGACGAGATTCCCGATCCGGGCAAATTGACGCTGACGACGCGGCTCAACGGCCAGGAAGTGCAGCACTCGCCGACCGACAAGCTAATTTATTCGATCCCGCAGATCGTCGCATTCTGCTCCGACTTCACAACACTTGCGCCCGGCGACGTTATCGCCACCGGCACGCCGGAAGGCGTCGGCCATGGCCGTAAGCCGCCATTATGGATGAAGCCGGGCGACACGCTCGAAGTGGAAATCAGCGGCATCGGGATTTTGCGCGCGCGCATCGTCGACGAGCGCGCATAGGGGATCCCCGCCGGCAACATCAGCGCTGCGCTAACGACACCGCCGATGTCTTGTGCGGCATCGGCACGACGACCGCGTCCGGCTCGGCCGGCGTATCGCCGTTGATCACCGCCGTGAAGATTGCGATGTCGGTTGGCCGCATGAGCAGACAGCCCTGGGCCTCGTCGCATTTTTCCTTTTCTAGGAATTCGAACTCGGCGGCGGTCTCGACACCCTCGGCGAGAACGGGAAGGCCCAGCGTACGACCGAGCCCGAGTACCGAGCGCACGATCGCGGCGGCCTGGTCGTTGACCTGGATATTCGGCAAGCGCTTCGTATTTAGGACTTGAGCCCGAACAACGCGACGGCGTTGCGGAAGCAAATCTTCTCGCGCTCGACGTTCGACAGCGGGATCGAGTTGAGCACCTTGATGGTATCGCGGATGTAGCCCGGGCCCTTCTCCTTGTCGAACGGGCAATCCGACGCGAACACCACGTGATCGGGCCCGAAGAATTCCAGTCCGCACACGGTTGCGGCGCGCGCGCCCTCGACCGCGGTGTCGCCGTAAAAATCCTTGAAGTAGTCGTACGGCCGCTTCTTGAGTGATTTGCGCAAGCTCTCGTAATCCTCGTCCGACGTACGCACGCCCATCTGGTCGAACGAATGGCCGACGCGACCTTCGAGGTAGGGAATGACGCCGCCGAGATGATGCGCGATGACTTTCAGATCGGGATGCCGGTCCATGATCTTGGAGAACACCAGGCGCGCTAGCGTGACGCCGGTTTCGTAGGGCCAGCCGAGCACGCTGTTGATCTCATATTTCGAGACCTTCTCGGTCGGGTAGTCCGGCATTTCGCGGGCGCGCGACGGATGCAGCAAGATCGGCTTCCCCGAAGCGGCGATGACGTCGAAGATCGGTAGGAAGTGCGGGTCGTCGAGCGGCACGCCGTTGGCGTTCGTCGCAAGCTGCACCGCATTGGCGCCGTTCGCGAGCGCGCGTTCGGCCTCCTTTGCCGCGGCGTCAGGCGCGTTCATCGGCAACAGCGCCGACCAACCGACAAAGTGCTTGGGATGCTTGGCTGCGACTTCCGCGAGCCCGTCGTTGCCGATCTTGGCCATCTCCGGCGACTTGTCCGGACCCCACAGCCGCTCCATCGGCGGCAGGCCGTGCGACAGAAGCTGCGCGTAGTCGTCGAAGGATTCGACGATGCGAAGCCGCAGATAGATGTCCGAGAGCGCCGGTATGCCACGCACGCGCTTGCCGAGGTCTTTCGCGCCGGCCGGCGTCTCCAACAGCGCGTCGTAGTAGCGCTTGGGAAAGAAGTGATTGAAGGCGTCGATATAGCGCATGCGCGTTCCTTGTTCTTGATCTCGTTGGGTCGGAGTGACTTCTGTTCTCAGCGCGGCTGCATCAGCCATGCCGCGATTGCGAAGGCCTCGGCGTCGCGATCGAAATAGCCGAGCACCTGCAGGCCGAGCGGTAGGCCGTCGACCTCGAACAGCGGCAGCGACACCGCCGGAACGCCGAGCAGCGACGACGGCACGCCGAATTCCGGATTGCCGGTGGAGCTCAAGCCTTGCGGCGCCGGCCCGGGCGCGGCGAGCGTGATGCAGGCGTCGCAGCCGGCGGCAAGGACGGCGTGCACAGCGCGAATGCGGGCGCGCTCTTTTAAGTCGGCGCGATGTTGAGCCAAGGTCAAATCCTCGTAATTTCCCGCGCGCTCCATGATGTTACGGCTGAGCTTGCTGGCGTCGCGGTCGCGCATGTCGCGCAAGAACCAGCGTGTCTCCCAGCCATTGCAGCGGTGCGACAGCTCGGTGGCGTTGACCATTTCGCGCTCCAGCGCGCCGACGCTCTCATTGTTGTGGCGGGTCTGGATATCGACGCCGGCGGATTTGAGCCGCGCCACGTAATCCGCCAGGCGCTCCTTGGCGCCAGCGGTGGCGACGCTCCAGCCGGCGGTTTCCAGCAGCGCGAGCGACCGCGGCTTCGTCGGCAGCGGCGCCGCGTGCGGCCCTTGCAGACCGGGCGTACCGGCATCGCCGCCGACGCGAGATACGATCTCGTAGGCGATTTGCCAGGTGTCTTCGAGCGAAGCACCGAGAATGCCGGTGCAGCTCTGGCTCTGATAGTCGTGGCTGCCCTCGCGGTTGAGCGCGTTGACGGACGGCTTGAAACCGACGCAGCCGCAATAGCTCGCCGGCCGCACCGTCGAAGAGATTACTTGCGTGCCGAGCGCGCCGCTGACGATGCCGGCGGCGACCGAGGCCGCAGAGCCACTCGACGAGCCGCCTGGGGTGTGCGCCGGATTCCACGGATTGCGCGTACCGCGCGGCTCTGACGCCGCGAATTCGGTGGTCACGGTCTTGCCGACGATGACGGCGCCGGCATCGCGCAGCGCCCGCACGCAGGCGGCGTCCTTCTCGGATCGCCAGCCATCAAACAGCGGCGACCCCATCTGGGTCGGCATATCAACGGTCTCGATGACGTC
>Ga0306924_10002165_pt1 | contig 18473 bp, 17 predicted proteins | sample sta12Can44000111_FD_203756 | JGI IMG/M metagenome (GOLD analysis project Ga0306924, IMG submission 203756) | Lab enrichment of tropical soil microbial communities from Luquillo Experimental Forest, Puerto Rico - statanox.12C.anox.44.000.111 (v2)... | ecosystem: Environmental > Terrestrial >...
CAGCAGCCGGCGATGCCGGTGATCGGGTATCTCAGCGTCGGCGTGCAAATCTCCGACAATTTGCTCTCGCTCGCCGACGAGGTGATCGAGTAAGATTGCCTCGTTCTTTCGCGTCGAGAAGGGAAAAATCCGCGTGTACGAAACGCTGTTCGACGCCACGGAGCTTCGCCAGCTTCAAGCCCGCCAGCGCGCCGGACAATGAGCGGCATGGCTGCCACGGGCGTCGGCGTCATAGCGCGCATCGTTCACGCGGCGACCTCCAGAGCGCTTGCAACCACGCCTGCGGCCGCGCTCGCTTGCGGGCTCTTCTTCACGCCGCCGATTTCCAACGCCATCGATTGGATCACCAGCATGGTCACGCCGCTCGTTCCGGCCAATATCGGCGATCTCGGCTTCGTCTCACCCGCCCAGGGCCAGACCGCCGCACTCACGCCATCACAGTCGGATGCGCTCAATGCATACAACAAGACCGTCAACGACTTTAAGTCGATCTTGCGGGAGCGGCGCGCGCAGATCAATTCGAATCAACAGCTGCCGAACTTGCCGGGACAAGCGCTTTATCTTGCTCGCAACAACATGATGAGCGCGTATAAGGATCTCACCGACGCGCTGCCGTCCAAAATCGGAAGACCCAATAAATTCGGAATTCCGCCGGCATACTTCGACGCCGACAATGAGCCGCTGCTCGATGAGTATGCAAATCTCTTCAAGATCATGCAGGCGCCGCCCGCCAACGCGCAAGACTCGAATACTCCATTTCACGACGTTGTCGCGCTGGGAAGCGCCATTGCACGAGCCAAGGGCCTCGATGCGGCAAATGCCGAAGTGGCAGGTCGCATCAGCTTGGGCATTTTCTTCGCCGAGACGAATGGCAATCAGAACATGGGGAACGCGCGCTCGAATAAGTACAAGGGAAGTTTGCAAACAGGCGTCTCCGAAGATCAAAACGGTCAAAAGAAATGGGCGGCGATCAAACCGTCGATCGCAGCCCTTGATCCTGCACTGAGCGCGCGCGACGACAAGGAAGAGGCGCGGGCGGGCAATTTAGATCGTCGATTCAATCACTGGACCGCCGTGAGAGACGGCCTCATGAACGCACACGCAGAGCTGTTCGCGCAAATACCGGCGATCGTGAAAACGGTGCCGAATCCCATCGATCAAATGAAGCTTTTCGAGCTCATCCAGATCATTCCCAGCCCGACCAGGTCCGCTCTCAAATCGGGCAACTTCGCCAACTATAGAATTTCCGACCCGACGATCATGGGATTTTTGCGCAACAATAGCGTCTTCACCTTCGGACGAGCCGACAGGGCGAAAACATCCGCGACCTTCAGCGAAATTCTCGATGCGATGTGGCTCTTCAATGACAAGTTCGAACGGGCGCTGTCCAAATTCAACGAGATCAAGGCGCAGCGAAAGGGTGAGAATCCGCAGACCGGACCGACATTCGCGGAGCAGCCTTCAGTCAAGGGATGAGGCTGCGTTTGAGCGAATTCGGGTTTGCGATAAATCCTCGGTGCGATGGCCTCATCATATCCATGACGAAAGGTCGGTGCGATGGCACTAGAGCTGCGACCGAACTGCGAATGCTGTGACAGGGACCTCCCGCCCGCATCGACGATTGCGCGCATCTGCTCATACGAGTGCACGTTCTGCGCGGATTGCGTTGATAACGTGCTTTTCAACGTCTGTCCGAACTGCGGCGGAGGCTTCGTGCCCCGGCCAATCCGCCCGGCGATCGAATGGCGGCCCGGGCTTTGCGTCGCGAAGCGGCCGCCTTCGACCAAGCGCGTGTTTTTGTCGTACACGCGTGAAGACATCGCGGCGCACTCGCAACGCATTAGGAACATTGCGCCCGCGGATCGCTGATTCGTCGACCAAGGCTTGGTTCGAGGGGAATCGCCCCCGATCACTCCCGCTTCGCGGCGGCGAACTTCACCACCTTCGCCCACTTGTCGGTGTCGCGCAGCCAGAGCTGGCCGAATTCCGCGGCGGTGAGCACGATCGGCCGCCCGCCCACGTCGGCGAGGCGCGCCGCGATGCGCGCATCGGCGAGGCCGGCATTGATCTCGCGGTTGAGCGTGGCGACGATCGCCGCCGGCGTGCCGGCGGGAACGCCGATGCCGGTCCAGCCGCTCACCTCGTAGCCCGGCACGGTCTCGCCCACGGTCGGCACATCGGGCACCGCGGCGGAGCGCGCCGGACCGGTGACGGCGAGCGCGCGCAGCGCGCCCGAGCGGAGGTGCGGCAGCGAGTTCGGCAACGCGTCGATCCCCGCCTCCACGCGCCCGCCGATGAGATCGGTCACCATCGGCGCGCCGCCGTGATAGGGCACGTGCACCGTGTCGACACCGGTCATGAGCTTGAACAGCTCCCACGCCAGGTGGCTGATGGTGCCGGTGCCGAACGAGGCTGTGTTGACCTTGCCGGGATTGGCCTTCGCGTGGGCGATGAACTCGGCGACGGTCTTGGCCGGCACCGAAGGGTTCACCTCCATGACGAAGGGCAAATCGACGAGGCCTGCAACCGGTGCGATGTCGCGCAGGACATTGAAGGGCAGCGTCGGATAGAACGTCGCGTTGATCGCGTTGGTGGTGGTGACGAACAGCAGCGTGTAGCCGTCGGGCGGCGAGTTGACCGCGGTTTGGACCGCGAGATTGGTGCCGCCCCCCGGCTTGTTCTCGACGACGACGGATTGGCCGAGCCGCTCCGTGAGCCACGCCGCCATGATGCGCGCCACCAGGTCGGTCGAACCGCCGGCGGGAAAGCCGAGGATCAGGCGCACCGGCCGCGTGGGATAGCTCTGCGCGCTCGCGCCCACAGCGGCGGCCGGGACGGCGGCGGCAGCCGCGGCGAGACGCAGAAAATCGCGGCGGGGAAGCTTCATGGCCGTCTCCCTCGCAAGCCGACGGTGGACGCTATGCCCGCGTGACAGCTGGCGGGAGCGGCCACCACCAAACCGCCACCGCGGATACTGACGCGGGCTCGAGCGTACAGCTTCGGTATGTCTTGCGGAAGCGCTCCACGCGTCGGGCGGATGAGCTTGCTGCGTAACGCAAAGCGGCGGAAACCATGATTGCGCACGTTGGATTTCGTTAAGATTCCGTTTAGCTCTGGGGCCGATGATCCCGCCGTGACCCACGATTGCGTGGCTCACGCGAGGATCTCCATCATGGACGACGCGGGGCAGAGGCCCCCTGGGACAATCGGGGCGCTCTGGGCGGCAACCGAAATCAAGATCGGTGCGGAGCCGAAGCAGCTCGACCTGTGGCCGGCGGCGCACTCGGTAAACAATACAAGCGAAGCCGCCGCCGGCAGCGAGGAGCTGTGCGCAGCGTCCGTCGACGACAGCGGGCCAACGCGCGCACCCGAGCAGAGAGCGAAGTTCCTGCCGATGATCGTTCCCCTGTCGGCATCGTCATGCGATCCCGAGATCAGGGCGCCGCGCCGGGACGAGTTCACGCTCGCGGCCGCGTCCGCGGGCGCCCCATGGCTGCATCCCGCGCTCGTGACCGGCGCGCTCGCCGTGGCGCTCGGCGTGGGATGGATCGCTGGCGCGAGCTCATCGCGTTTCTTCGCGCCCGAGCCGCCGGCGACGCCCATCCAGCAAGCGAGTGCTCCGAGTTGTGCGCACGAGCCCAGTCAGGAGATCGCCTGCGCCGCCAAGGCGGATCGCCAAGCGATGGCGGGCGCAGCCGGCAAGGCGGCCGGTCCCGGCGCGAGCGGCTTGAACCGCGGGCACGAGCGTTCGCGCAGCCCGCAACTCGCGAGCGCCGGCACCAACAAAGACCCATTGACGACGAACAGCATCGCGCCGGCAGCGGCGAGGCCCGTGGCGATGCCGGAGACGCGGCCGACCACGATCGAGGGCTGGACGATCCGCGAGGTGGTAGGCGGGACGGTGGTGCTGGACGGGCCGAGCGGCGCCTGGCGGGCGGCGCAGGGAGATACGGTGCCGGGCATCGGACGGATCGATTCGATCGTGCGCTGGGGCAGCCGCTGGATCGTTGCGACGACCAAGGGCCTGATCTCGACCCAAAACTGATTTTTTCAATGGGAAGCGGGTTTGATCCCCGCGCGCGATGCCGGCGCTATGCCCGGCCGAGCCCTCTTTCAGCGCCGATCACGCCGGTCTGCAAGCGCAGGCCCCTCGCAAGCTGCGGCGGGCTTGCCCGCAATCCGTCGTCGGGTGCGGACGGCGCCTCACGCGGGAAGGTAAATCGACGACAGCACAAACAGCATGCCGATGATCGTGTAGAGCAGGACGCCCGTGCGGTCCGAAGTCCAGGTCATAACGTATCCCTCATCTCTCCAGTATCTATCTGGAGATAGAAATAGAGAGGCGGCACCGTTCCGTCTGTGATCCGCGTCACACTTTTGCGCATTTGGGTAGGTCGCCGGCCACGGGAAGGCGCCTGCCGGCCCGCCCTATAGGGCTGCCGATTAGTCACGGCCCTGCCGACAAAACCAGCGGTTTGCACAAATTATTGCATTGTGCGCGGAGGCGGGAGAGACCACGTTGCGGACATGATGGAATCAACGGTTTCCTTCCCGGCCGTGTTCTTTGCGGCGATCATCGGCGTCATTATCTTCATCGCCTTGAGCGCGGTGTTGCTCGAACCGCGCGAGTGACGCGGCCGCAAAGACAGCGCGTCGAGACCGCGCCGCGGGACTGATCCCACAGGCGCGGTCCTGTCGGTGCGTCAGTCGTCGAGCGGCGTGATCGGATCGCCTTTGCGGATGGTCCCGCCGAGCTCGATCCGGCAATTGAGCCCGGAGCGGTTGAGCAGCGCGGTATAGACCGGCCGCGCTAGCAGCTTCTCGAGGTACTTGCAGGGGAAGTTCAGCCGCCCGCCGATGAGCACCACTTCGCCGACCCTGAAGCGCTTACCGACAAGATGATGGAGCGGCACGCCAAGCGTCGTCAGATTGCGGCGATGTTCTCCGGGCGCAACTTCGACCTTGTCGCCCGGAAACGGAGGATCACCGCGGGCGATCGCGTCGAGCACTTCCATTTCGATGAGCGTGACCTCGCGCGCATCGGGTTTGGGCGAGTAGGTGCCGATTCCGTTGAAATACCGATCGCCTTCGATCCCGCGCCCAGCGATAAGCTTGGCTTCGTCAAGCTCCTCCATCTTGGCCGATGCTCTTTCGGCGATATGAACATGGAGGAGGCGGCCGGACCAGCTCATCGTGTCTCACCCGGCCGCCGGTTCATGTGCGGCACCAACGTTTCCTTGGTCTTGCGAGGACGCGCGCTTATTCGGCTGCCTGCCGTGACGGCGAGCGGACGGTCTCGAGCCCGTCCGCCTCGGTCGCGGAAATCGTCGTGCGTACCATGAGCCGCGCCTCGTGCGCGGGCCATGGTCGACCGCGATGCATGGTCGCGCGGTTGTCCCACATGACGACGTCGCCCTTGCGCCAGCTGTGCACGTAGCTGAGCCCGGGCGCGGTTGCGGCATCCATCAGCTCGGCGAGCAGCTTTTGCGCCGCCGCTTGCTCCATGCCCTCGATCGCATAGGCGTGCGAGGCGATGTAGAGCGCGCGGCGCCCGTTGACCGGGTTCTTCCACGCCATGCGCCAGCATTGCGGCGGCAGCGCCGCGCGCTCCTCCGCGCTCGCGAGGTCGGACGCGATCTTGCCGCGGGAATGGGCGTAGTCGTGCCAGGCGAAGGAATTCTCGAGCCGCTGGCGCAGCGCCTCCTCGAGCCGCTCCCAGGCGAGGCGAGTCGAGACGTATTCGGTCTCGCCGCCGCGCGCGGGAATGACGCGCGCGGAGAGCACCGAGGCCAGCGCCGGCACGCGCTTGAAGGTGCTGTCGGTGTGCCAGAGCTGGTTCGCCTTGTTGCGTAGCGCCAGCCGGTGATCCGCCGGCACCACCTTGCCGTTCTCGTCGATCGTGCTGAGGATCACGAGGTTGGTGCCCGCGCCCAGCGAGCCGACCTTGGTCACCTCGAGCGGTCCGAACCGGCGCGAGAACGCGAGCTGCGCCTCGTCGGTCACCTCCTGGCCGCGAAAGACGATGACCGAATGCTGCTCAAGCGCCGCGCGCGTCTCTTTATAGGCGGCGTCGTCCGCCGCGATTTCGGCAAGCGTCACGCCGCGCAGCTCGGCGGCAAAGCCCGGTCCCAGCGGGACGATCTCCATCGGCGAGCCTCCGTCGCTTGGAATTGCGCAACCTTCCACAAGATCGGCCCACCCGCAAGGAAGCGCGCCGTCATCGGGGAATGAGCGTCGATCCGAGGTCGGTCCCGGCGCATCCGCGCCGGTGCGATGATCCCCCGTCACGGATGCCCGCTTTCCACCGAGCGTCCGAACGCGGCCACGGCGGCGAGCCGATGCGATGTGCCGGAACGGGACGTCGTGCGGGGCTATTCGACCGCCTCCTCGGCGCCGCGCCAGCGGCCCGTCAAGGCGGGGCGTCTCGGCCGCCTTGGGGGTGAGAATCGCGCCGGGAGCGCATCCCTAGGTGGCTCACCGGAAAGGAATTTATGGGGTCCAAGGTTGAACCAATTGGCCCCTGCCCGCGACTAAGAGAAGGTAGCCCACGGGTGGCGTTTGGGGGGCATGCAAATGCGTTTGAACGGTTCGCGGTTTCGCAGGTCCTCCGCCTTGGCAGTGGTCGGAGGCTGCCTCGCGGTTTACGCCGTCCTTGCCATGGGCTTCCATTGGTTCGTCGAGCCGACCCTGGGAAAAAACCAGGCGGTATCCGCGTACGACCCCTCTCCCGCGCGGATCGTACCGCTCTCGGGCCCACCGGCCGTAGCTCCGGCTCGCTCGGAACCAGCATCGCGTCTCGCATCGAAGCCGGCGGCGTCAACCAAAGTCAGGTCAGCGGGACCGGCGGCCACGGAGGCGATCCGCTCAGAACCGCCGTCGCGCGGCGCACCCCCGCCGATGATGACCATCGTCACGAAGCCGGCGGCCACCGAGACCGCCCGCTCGGAGCCACCGTCGCGCGCCGCACCCCCACCGATGGTAACCGCGGCGACAAAACCGGCGCCGGGCCCCACGGCGACCGCCCGCTCGGAGCCAGCGTCGCTGGTCGCATCTGAACAGCCGACGTCGGACACGGTCGCGGCCGCGGAAACCACGGACGCCCCTGCGGCGGCGAAGAAAACCCACAACAAGCGCAAGACCGTTCGACACGAGCGGCCCTCGAGAGACTTCTGGAACCCGATGAACTTCTTTGCCTGGGGTTCCAACGGCGCGCGCCGATCGTTCTAAACCCAGCGCCAGACCTTCGTCAGCAAGACCCGCTCGCCCCCCGAGGGTACCCCCGTTGCGGGGACCCTGCACCGCCGACCGGCTCTCGGGGTCCCGGGTCTCGCTTCGCTCGCCCGGGACACGAAGTCGTGGATTCCCGCTGAAGTTCACCCTCGCGAAAGCGGCGGGAATGAGCGGCGTGTGTTGCAGTCTTTCACGTTGATTGCGTCGTCGGGGGCTTCTCCAAGTTCAACGTGAATGCGACGCGATTCCCGTGGAACGCTTGCTCGCGCAACCCGACCGCGCGCGCCAGTCGCGCGACCGTGGAACGGGACTGGAAATGGGGATCGAAAATGATCTCGGTCACGGAGAGCATGCCACCGGGCTTCAAGGCATCGAAAATCTCCCTCAGCGCCGCTTCCCGATCCGGAATTTCGCCCAGGACCGTCACCAGCACCGCCCGGTCGAACCGGTTGCGGCCGAGTTTGCCCTCTCCCAGCCCGCCCTCAAGAAATCGGATATTGGCGAGGTTTGCGGCCTCGGCTTTTTCCCGCGCGCGCTCAACCATCCCGGCTTGGATATCCATGGCCACGACTTCGCCTCGCGGGCCGACTTGCCTGGCGATCGGGATGGCGACCCGACCGGGACCACAGCCGGCATCGAGCACGGCCATGCCCAGTTGCAGATCCAAACGCTCAACGATGACCGCCGCTCGATTGGTTTTGGTGAAGGGACTGTCCACCTCCACCAGCCAGCGCAGCGATACCGGACAGGGGACCGAATGGCGGCGGGAGCCGACGCGCCATATGACAGCGACGAGACCGATGACGCCGACCAAGGCGAGAAGGACGTAGGCGACGACCACGGCAGCCAGACTCAGGCGAGGTCCACTGCGAAGCGTTTGAGGTCGGCGAGCGAGCAGTGGTCGAGAGCACCTTCGTGCGTGGCGCGCAAGACCACGCGCGGCGCTCGGCCGGCCACGAGAGCTTCCTGCCAACGGGGTGCGCAGAGGCACCAACGGTCGCCGGGCTTGAGGCCGCGAAAGCCGAATTCCGGCACCGGCGTCGAAAGGTCGTTGCCGCAGGATTTGGAAAACTCGAGAAACGCCGCGGTCATGACGGCGCAGACCGTGTGGCTGCCGATATCCTCTCGCCCCGTATCGCAGCAGCCGTCGCGAAAGAACCCCGTCATCGGGTTTGTCGAGCACACTTCGAGCCGGTCACCGAGCACATTGCGAGGTGTGTCCGGCCGACCGCCTCCATGCCCCCTCTCGTCCCTCAGCATGGCCCTCTCCGCGCGCGTGGACTTGTTCCGCGATACTCCCGAAACCGGCACCCGTCCACACCCTCAGGCATTTTACATTTGGCCGGGTCGGTGCGCCGAAATCGAGCAAGTAGACCGCGCCCGGATGCGGCCGCCATCCTCGGCGGCCTAGTTCTGCTTGTCGTCATCCTTGGGCTGAATCTGCTGTTGCTGCTGGGCGACCGGCTGCTCGCTCTCGATCGATCGAAGCAGCGGCGCGCTGCTGTCCGCGTACTCGTCCGCCAGCCGCTGCCAGACTTGCGCCATCTGCAGCAGCACGGTCCGGCGTTCTCCGGCCGGAAAGGTATGGGCGATCTCCAGACATTCTCGCGCAAGGCGACGATAGCGTGTGCTCGCAGAGACATCTTCCGGCATCGCTGAGCTACTCCTCTACCAGTGCTCGCTCGATAGATGCGCCTATCAGAAGGTCCGTGGTGCCGGGCCCCCGCCATCCGTTGGGCATGATCGGCACCTTGCCACGGCATTAAGCCTGCGGGCAAACCCGCGGTTCCCTCCGGGATGCTGGTCGCGTGCGCAAACGGCTGGCACGAGCAGCGGTTCCAAAGTCGGGCGGCCGGCATAACATGCCCGGCGAACGCGGCGCGAAGCGCCACAGCCGCTAATTTACGCCTTCGACCGCGTATGACCGCACGGATTTGACCGCCTTATCGAGGATCGGCAGCGTCCGCATATAGGCCTCGGATTCACGCCAAGCCGTCAGCTTGTCGATGTTGTCCCATTTGGTGATCAACAGCCGCTTTGGCGCAGCTCCTTCGATCCTTTCAATGTTCGTGCCGCGCACAAGGTAGACGCCCCCTGCGGCTTTGATTGTCGCGTCGACCTTCGGCGCCCACTCTTTGTTGTAAAGGTCCTCGTTGGTCACGTCGATTTCGGCGATGTGATATGCCGGCGGCTTGGCTTGCGCGTGAATGCCTTGGACCGCCAGGCCGCCGATACCGACGCCCGTGAGCGCGGCCAACGCCACCGCGTAGCATGTTTTCATGAGATTGATCCTCGCTGTGGGGGAAGGACGTTCGATCGCGAAACCTCGCTCAAATATTTTTTGGCAGGCGATTTGGGCGGCAATAGATTTGCCTGCACTCTCATTCGATCATCGCGTCGGCGCGCGCCCGCGTGACCTTCAGTCGATTGTGACGCGGGCCTCGTGTGGCGGTTCAGAACTCCGCATGATTCTTGCAGCGACTAGGGCAATCCGGCCTTCGCCAGGCCTTCGACGATGCGCTGAAAATCAGCGGCGTTCTTGTACGGCAGGACGCGCTCGCGCTGGGCCAGCGAGAAGCCCGGATTCACTTTGAGGAGCTCCGCCCATGCCGCGCGCGCGTCGTCCGTGCGCCCGAGATGGCCGTAGCAGGACGCCAGCATCATGCGGCTGGAGTCGGTACCGGGGGTGCGCGCGATACGCTCGAGGAGCCGCTCCACGGCGGCCTCGTAGTTGCCCAGGCTGAAATTCGTCTGTGCCACGAAGTGCAACACGATGGATGGATAGTGCGGGTCGAGCCGCTTCGCCATTGCGAACGGCTCGAGCGCCTCGGCTGGGCGGCCGGCATACATCAACGCCAGGCCGATCGCGGCATGGCCCTGGGCAAAGTTGGGATCGAGCGCGATCGTGCGGCGAAACTCCATGAGCGCGCCCTCATGATCGCGCCGCCACAGCAGCACGTTGCCGAGCGCCATGTGGCTCACCGGCTCCTGATCGTCCAATTCGAGCGCCCGGCGCGCCCATCGCTCCGACTCGTCCAGCGCCTGCGCCGGATCAGGCGCCCAATCGCTGACGTACTCGGAAATCGTAGCCAGCGACAATCCCGCGTGCGGCGCGGCGAAATCCGGATCGAGCTCGATCGCGCGGCGGTGCATCGCCTTGGCTTGCGCGACGCCCTCGCGCGTGCTGCGGCTCAGCAATTCGCGCGCGCGCAGCCAGAACTCGTACGCCTGCACATTGCCGGTCCCGCGTCGGCGCAGCCGCTGCGCCTCGCCCTGCGTCAGCGTGACCGCCAACGCGCGCACGATCTTCTCCACCACCTCGTCCTGCGTCGCGAAGATGTCGGTGAGATCGCGATCGAACCGCTCGGCCCACACATGCCCGCCGCTGCCGGCATCGATGAGCTGCGCCGTGATGCGCACGCGATTGCCGGCCTTGCGGATGCTGCCCTCGAGCACGAAGCGCACGCCGAGATCCCGCCCGATCTCCTGCACTTTGACCGATTGGCCCTTGTAGGCGAAGGAGGAGTTGCGCGCGATGACGAACAGAGCCGAGATCTTGGAGAGGTCGGTGATCAGGTCTTCGGTCATGCCGTCGCTGAAATATTCCTGCTCGGCATCGCCGCTCATATTGGCGAACGGCAGCACGGCGATCGACGGCTTGTGCGGCAGCGCCGGCGATCCTGCCGCTGCCGGCGCGGCCGCCGCTCGATCCGGCGCGGCGATGCGGAACACCCGCACCGGCTTGGCGATGTTCTTGAGCGGCTTTTCGCCCAAATCCTCCAGTGCCACCTCGGTCTGATCGTTGACGAAATCGCGCACGGCACGCGAGATGTAGACCGCGCCCGGTTCCGCGATGTTCTCCAAACGCGCGGCCACGTTCACCCCATCGCCGTAGATGTCTCCATCCTCCACGACCACGTCGCCAAGATTGATTCCGATGCGGAATTCGATGCGCTGCTCGCGGGGAACATCGGCGTTGCGATCGACCATCCCATGTTGCACCTCGATCGCGCAGCGCACCGCTTTGACCGGGCTGGCGAACTCGACCAGCACGCCATCGCCCGTCGTCTTCACAATGCGTCCCTGATGCTCGGCGATTTTGGGGTCGATCAGCTCGCGTCGATGCGCCATGAGCCGCTCCAGGGTGCCCTCTTCGTCGGCGCCGATCAAACGCGAATAACCCGCGACATCCGCAGCGAAAATGGCGGCAAGCCGGCGCTCCATGACAACCACGCTCCCGAGTGAACGACCAATCCCCGGTCCGGCAATCCTATGCCCCGTGTCAAATAGTCAGCATGTGCGTGCTTGGGAAGGGCGTAGACGCAACCGTCCCTGCATGGCCAGCATTGCCAGCGATGCAGACGTTAGTCGGTGCCCAATCGCGATAATCTCACGACGCGCTTGCGCTCCTCCCCGCGAGGGGCACCCCGTTGCGGGGATCCAGCCCTTGGCCCTGGGTTCCGCCATAAGCGCGTTTACGCGCGTCTTCGACGAGCTATGCGCGGGAAGCTATGCGCGGGAATGAGCGGAGGTTGTTGCGCGGTCGGCGGTGTCTCACTTGAACTGAAACATTGCCCGGTTTGCCTCGATGACCGACGTCCTGGGCGGCGCCAGCGCGCGGCGGCGTCACGCGTCGCGATGCGTCGGGTTCAGTCGATCTCGCCGGCAGGCCTTACCAGGGCCGGCCCCATGACTGGTCGTAGCGACCGCGCAGGTAACGGTTGTCGGGCGCATAGGCCTGCGCGCTCCATTGCGAGGCGGGCAATCTCCACTCGCGCGACCAATCGTGGCCACCAGTCTTGCGCGACGCCTTTCGCACCTTCTTCGGCGCTCGCGGGCCGGGCGGGTCGGCAACCGCCGGCGTCGGTACATCGCTACTTGCCGCGTCGGTGGGGTTGGGGGCCGCGGCCGACGGCTCCGGCGCCAATAGAACGACGCGACCCAGCGGAAGGGCGCCAATGATCGCGCCTTCGTTCGCCGCGCGCCGGCTCTTGAGCTTGCGCACTTTGGCCACGCCACACTTCGGATCGATGCGACTCGATGAGTCTCCTTCGCACGCGGTTGCGCCGCCGTCCGGCGCAGGAGACGTGTCAGCGGTCGTGGTCGCCCGGCCAACCGTTGGCACGGGGTCGGCGTTGGTTCCGGCCGCGTCGCCATGCGCGATCAGCAACGCGCCGTCGGTGGCGGGCTCATAGCCGAACTTTGCCACCAGCGCGCCAGCGATGATCAAGACGGCGAGACAAGCGAACGCGACCCTCCCCCTGCGGCGGAACTTCGGTGAGGGACACAACAAACCAAAATCAGGATGTAGGTTATACGCCGGGGGCACAACACCCTCCCGCGGTCCCTCCCCAGCGGACCGCGACTACACTCAACGCCCCCGATGCTGCTTTCGTGGCGTGCACGCGATCTTTCCGCCAAAGCTCAAGATCGTCTGCGCCGCCACCAGAGATAACACATCGGCGGCCATATCGGTAGCGATTTCGCGCGCGCGATGGGAATACCCCCGCACCATCGTCGACGCATAGTCACTGCGTTGTGGCACCTGCGCCCTGGGCAGCACCTGACATAATCGCCCGCCGAAGACTCACTCCGCCTTGATGTTCGCCGCCTTGACGATCGGCCACCACTTCTCGATCTCGGCCTTCTGCTGTGCGGCGAGCGCCTCCGGCGTCTGTTGCTCGCGCGGCCATAGTCCCTGACCCAAGTCGGTGAGCCGCTGGCGCACCGACGGATCGGCCAAGGTCTCCACCAGCGCGGCGTGAAGGCTGGCGATGACGTCCTTGGGCGTGCCCTTGGGCGCCCACAGGCCGTGCCAGAACGACGCGTGCAGCCCGGGCACTCCCGCCTCGTCGAATGTCGGCGTATCGGACGCCGCCGCCCACCGCGTCTTGGCCATGACCCCATAGGCCTTGAGCTGACCGGCGCGCACTTGCGCCAGCGCGCTCGCCACCTGGGTGAAGGTCAGGTCGATCTGCCCGGCCACCAAATCCTGGATCATGGGCGCGGCGCCGCGGTAGGGCACGAACTGAAAGCGGGTGCCGGTATTGTTCTGGAAGTAAGTCCCGACGACGTCCGCTCCGCCGCCGACGCCGCCGATCCCCACCGTCGCCTTGCCCGGATTTTCCTTCATCCAAGCGACCAGTTCCCGCAGATCCTTTGGCGGCAAAGCAGCTTTTGCGACGAACCACACCGGACAGTCCGCCACCAGCGATATCGGCTCGAAATCCTTCACCACGTCGAACGGGAGCGCGTAGGTCGCACCGTTGATGACGTGCGTCTGCCAGTGGCCGAGGATGACCGTGTAGCCATCGGGTGCCGCGCGCGCGACGCGGCCGGTGCCGATGGTGCCTGCCGCTCCGGTCGGGTTTTCGACGATGACGGATTGGCCGAGCGCCCCCTTCATCCGCTCGGCGAGCACGCGCGCCAGCGCGTCGGTCGGCCCGCCCGCCGGGAACGGTACGACGATGGTGATGGGACGTGAGGGATAGGTCTGCGCCTGCGCGTCCTCGACGAAGGCGAACGACGCGGCGATTGCGATGGCAGCGAAGAACTTGCTCATGTCACACCTCCCGCCGCGACGGAAGCGGCGCGCGAATATTGAACGGTCATTGCGGCGCGCGTGCCAGACGCTTGTCTCCCCCGAGCAAGCCGCGCAAGGGACCGCGCATCATCGCCTCGCGGTAGCTGCGCAAGTCCTCTTCGTCCATCGCCGTTTTGTGCGGCTGTCCCGCTTCCGCTTTCACCGTGACTTTCGGCCCCAGTAAAACCGTCGTGCCGAGGCCGGCATAAACGTAGCGGTCGCCGAAAGTCTCTTTCAAAATGGCGAAGGCGGGCTCGCCGGTGCAGTGAACGGGAGCGAGATAGCGCACACTCCAGTTGTCGCGTAGCGAGACCGCTATGCTGTTGATCTGGTCGTCTTTCGCCGGCAATAAATGCGTGCCGCCCAAGACCAGATGTATCGGCTTATTGATCGCACCCTTGGCCGCCTCGACGATCTTTTCGATTGTTGGATGACTGCACCCGACAACGAGAACAATGCCGTCGGGCGTGTCGATCGCCAGCGAGATTTCCTTCACCTCCAGGTCGACGCCCCAAGTCCCATTCAGCAGGATCAAATGGAATCCGGGCGCCACCTCGGTCGTCTTGGTTATCCATGTGAAATTGCCTTGCGGCCACGGGCTGCCGAAACGCAGCGTCTGCGGCGGTCTCCCGTCGAAATAACGCATGTCCGAAGGCAGGGATTCGTCGCGCCTGTAGAAAGTGCCTGGCAAGGCCGCACCGAACACACCGAAGTTTTCCTGCGGCGCATAGATCTTCACCGCGGGGTTGACCTTCAAAAGATGATTTAACCCGCTCGTGTGGTCGCCGTGGCGATGGGAGACAACTGCGAAATCCAGTTGCCTCAGGTCGATGCCCTTGGCCTCGACATTGTGCGCGAAAATCTCCGCGTTATTCCCAGTATCAAACAAGATGCGCTTGCCACCATACTCGATGAGCGCGGAAAATCCCCAGTCTTTCTTCATCGTCGAGGTCGTGCCGAAGGCGTCGTAAAGAACCGTGATCTGCGCGGCGCTCGACTCCGCGTATGCCGGAGCGGCGCCAATCGCTGCCGTTGAAACCATCAGCGCAGCAATTTTAGAGAGGACGTGGCGGGTCATCGTATGCTCCCTCGAACAAATTCAAGGCATCGGTTCTTGTCGCGAACTGCCAAAAGGTCCCGTCTGAAATCCCCGCGCTGGTCGGGCACGGAAGCGCAGGGATCGAAGTCGGCAGCAGGAACACGCGAGTCCAGCTCATCGCGGGACTCGCGTTCATGTTTCCAGGCAGAACCGGTCGCCAGCCTCCGGCCGGTGCTACAGCAGCGATCCCGGCGCCTTCCTGTAGCGGTTCACGATCGCGTCGGCGCTCATATAGGCAAGCGCCTGGATGGTGAGCGTCGGATTGAACCCGCTCATGCTCGGGAATGTGGAGCTCCCGATGATGAACAGGTTGGGGACATCCCAGCTCTGCCCGTAGCGATTGACCACGGAGGTCTTCGGATCGCTTCCCATGCGCGTTCCGCCCTCGTGGTGAGCGCCCGGCGCGCCTGGGCCCAACGGCGCGCGCCACACCTGCGCCGCTCCCATGGTGCGCCCGATCTCCTCCATCTTCTTCATCATGAACTCGACGCGCGCGAGCTCGTTCGGCCGTCGCCAGTCGTAGGTCAGGCGCGGCGCGGGCAAGCCCCACGCATCCTTCACGTCGGGATCGAGGTCGATCATCTGGTCGGCGTAGGGGAGATTCTCGGTCTGCGCGACCATCGCCACCTGCCGCGTAAAGGACTTCGCCAGATAATCGCGATAAGCCGCGCCCCAGCGCGGCGTGCCGGGCGGCGGCGCCGTGGTGGTGTGGCCGATCGGCCCGCCCTGCAGATTGCCCGTGCCGACCGAGATCTGCGAGCCGCGGATGAAGCCCGTGCCGCCGTGGTCGAAATTGTCGGCGTTGAAGTCGTCGATCGTGTGCTTCTGTGCGCTCGGGCCCATGTAGTTGTTGACGTGCCGGTCGTCGAACGTGGCATAAACGTTCGGCATCATATGCGCCGTCAGGTGCTTGCCGACCTGCCCGCTCGAATTCGCGAGCCCATTTGCGAACTTGTCCGTCTTCGACAGCAGCAGCAACCGCGTGTTGTCGTAGATGAAGGTGCTGAGGATGACGAGCTCGGCCTCGATCGTGTTGTCGGAGCCGTCCGGGCCGTAGTAGCGCACGCCGGTCACCCGACCGCTGTTGTCGCTGTTCACGCGGTGACACATGGCTCCCGTGATCAGCTTGAAGTTGCCGCTCGCATCGGCCTCGGGCAGCTTGGTGATGAGGATGCTCGACTTGGCGCCGACGTGGCAGCCGAACGCCTGGCAGAAGCCGCAATAGGTGCAGGCGGGCCGATCGTGATAGGGCTCCGAGAGGATCGCGCGCGGCGTCGAGAACGGGTGATAGCCGAGCTTGCGCGTCGCGGCTTCGAACAGGATGGCGCCCTGGTCCAAGCGCAGCGGCGGCAGCGGGTAGTCGCGACGGCGCGGCGCTTCGAACACATTGCCGCCGTCGATCTTTTGTCCCTGCAGGTTGCCGGCCTTGCCGGAGACGCCGAGCTCGTATTCGGCGCGGTCGTAATAGGGCTCGAGATCGGCGGAGCTCAGCGGCCAGTCCGCGAGCGAGGAGTGCTCCGGAATGGCAGACGCGCCGTAACGCGCGATCGTATGCGAGCGCGCGCGGAAGTCATCCTCGTGGAAGCGCCATGAGACGGCTCCGTAGTGAACTGTGCCGCCGCCCGCCTGATTGCCGTAGTTCTGCACCGGCATCGGAGTTGCCGGTGCATTCGCGTTGGGCCGCCAGGTGATGGGCTGACGCTTGATGTTCGGGCGCAGATCCTGGCGCTGGAAATAGCGCAATTCGTCATGCGGGTCGAAGTCCTGAGTGGTCAGGCGCGGCCCGCGCTCCAGGCCGATGACCTTCATGCCCGCCTTGCCGAGCTCGGCTGCGAGGATGCCGCCCGCCGCGCCCACGCCGACGATGACGACGTCGGTTTTTTCGGTTGCCATGGTTCACCTCCTCCCCGTCAACCGGCCTTGGCCTGCAGACCGACGATGGGCAGCCGCGTGAACGGTCCGCTGCTCTGCATGTCCGCCGCGGTGAATTCGATTTGCCCGCCGGGGAATCCCACCAGGCGCCAGCCGGCGAAGTCCTTGTTGCCGCCATAAATCGGGTCGGCGAACATTCCTTCCATCGTGTGCGTGCGCACCGTGTTGAAGAAGGCAGCCGCCGAGGGCCAGGAGAACTCGCTCGCCTTGCCCTGTTCGAGCGCGGCGATGACCTCGTCCTGTTGCGCGGCGGAGAGAGCGCGGAACGGTTCTTTGTACGTTTTGCGGCAGTACGCGTCCAGCGAGGCGAGCCCGCGCCGGTAAAAGTACTGCAGGTCGGCGTAGGCGCCCGCCAGGCCCAGATCGATATAGTTGAGCACGTCCGCGTCGCGCGCGCCCGGCTTGCCCGGTGCGCCGGGCATGAGCCGTTCGGTAAACGCCGCAACGGTGGCGGCGTCTTCGCCGTTGAAGAATGCGCCGAGCCCCGGCCCCCCCGCAGCCGAATGAGCGGGGCCGGTTCCGGTTCCTGTCGTGCGCGCGTCATGCGTCTGCGCGAGCGCGTCGGGCACCAGGGTTGCGCCAGCGACGGCACCTGCGCCGACCGCCGCGCCGAGCAGGAATGCGCGGCGCGCCTCATCATGCTTGGTCATGGGTTGAGTCCTCCCGTGGTGCGTTTTTAAGACCGGGCGGTCCGGCCGAGCACCGCGCGTGCCGGACCATTATCGTGTGCGCGAGGTCAGCGGCCCGCTTCGCCGCGATCGGTCAGCCGGCCACGCGCAAGCGCGCGCTTGCTCCGGACGAGCATTCGTCCCGGAGACGCGCAGCGGGGCTGGCCACCTGAAGAACTGGCCACCTGAAGAGAATTGAACAGAGGATGACCTCTCCCGACGGCCGGCCTCCGTCACTTAGACTGCGCCCAAGCGGCGCCGCTGGCAAGACGGCATGTCGCTCCGTCGCGCCTCGGTTTGGTCGGTCGCATGAGACATTCTCTTCTGCTCGTCTCCCCGGCAACCGGTGTAGTACCCTCGGAACGTCCGCGAGCATGTTCTCGGGGAATGCCAATGCACGTTGCGCGTCGTCGTTTATTCTATCTTGCCGCCTGCGCGGCTGCGCTGCCGGCCAGCGCGCGCATCGCGCGGGCGCAATCCTATCCATCCCGGCCCGTGCGTTTGATCGTCGGCTTGGCCGCAGGCGGCGGCCAGGACATCGTGGCGCGCCTGATGGGGCAATGGTTGTCGGAGCGGCTCGGGCGGCAGTTCATCGTCGAGAACCGACCGGGCGCCTCGGGCAACCTTGCCCTCGAGGCGGTGGCGAGCGCGCCTCCCGACGGCTACACGCTCGCCCTGCTCGGCGTGAACAACGCGATCAATGCCAGCCTCTACAACAAGGCGGGCTTCGAGTTTCTGCGCGACATCGCACCGGTCGGCGCCGTCATGCGCGTGCCGCTGGTGATGGTGGTCAATCCGTCGTTTCCCGCATCGACGGTCCCGCAATTCATCGCCTATGCCAAGGCCAACCCGGGCAAGATCACCATGGGATCGGGCGGCGTCGGCACCTCGATCCATGTCTCCGGCGAGCTGTTCAAGATGATGACCGGAGTCGACATGCTGCACGTGCCCTATCGCGGCG
>Ga0306924_10002172_pt1 | contig 18449 bp, 17 predicted proteins | sample sta12Can44000111_FD_203756 | JGI IMG/M metagenome (GOLD analysis project Ga0306924, IMG submission 203756) | Lab enrichment of tropical soil microbial communities from Luquillo Experimental Forest, Puerto Rico - statanox.12C.anox.44.000.111 (v2)... | ecosystem: Environmental > Terrestrial >...
GCGGGCCTGGGTCAAGCCGAACCTGGCCCTCTACATCGGCGGGATGGGCGCCAAGGGCCGCAACTTCTACCACAACCTGGCGACGCGCTACGGGTATGGCGCCATCGCGGACCGGATCCAGGAGCTGTACCTGTCGGGCCGCAAGGGTGAGGCCATCCCGTTGGTGCCCGACGAATTGGTGCGCGGGATGTCGTTGGTCGGCCCGCGCGGGTACATCGCCGAACGGTTGGCCGCCTTCGCCGAGGCCGGTGTGACGACGCTGTTGGTGAGCCCCCTGGCGACCGACCCGGGCGAATCCATGCGCTTTGTCGAGGACGTACTCGAGATGCGGCCCGCCTGAAGCCCGTCACTAGCCGGCCTGTGGAAGCTGGTCCGCGGCGATTTCGCACGGTGTGGATGCCCGATCTACCGGAGGCACCGGTCCGCCGTTCGGCGGCGCCGCAACCGGCGCGGGCGCGTTAACCGGCGCCGGCGGCGTCTCCGTTGGCGGCCCGTCGACCGGCGGCGGCGCGTCAACCGGTCGAGCCCCTTCGGCGGGCTTGGCCACCCCAGTGTCCGGGGTCTTTTCGACCTCTTTGGCCGCTTTCGGGTCGTCAGGCTTGTCGGGCTTGTCCTCGACGTCGTCGGCGTGGAACGGATCCTCGCCGTCGATGCCATCCATCGCCGACCGATCGCCCAGCGAGTCAGCCGCCGAACCCAGCAGCGAGCTCATCGCGTCGACAATCCGGCTGGCCAGCCCGCCAAGACCACTCAGTCCGCCGACCAGATCGCCCGCGGGCATGGCCGAAGCATCACCGAGCGCGGTTCCCAGGTCGGGTAGCACCTGCGCCGGCGGCGGCGCCGGATCGGCCGGCAGGCTGGGGAACGTGGCGGGCGTGACGGCCGCGGCGGATGTCGGGGCGCTCGGCGGAGCCGGCGGGAAAGGTTGATACCCCGGCCCGAGATCGCCGGGGAACTCGAAGCGCGCGGCCGGCGCCGCGGCCATCCTGTCGGTGACCATGTCGTAGGACGTCGCCACCCCGGCCGCCGTAGAGCGCATCGTGGTCAGCCAGTCGTCGCGAATTTCGTTGTCCACGTACGGATTTATCTGCTGACGGACCACCTCTTCCGCGGTCGTGCGATCCCCGGCCCCGGTGGTGACTGCGGCGGCGGCGGCCAACCACGCCGGCCGCTGAGCCAGCGTGCGATCGTCGATGGCGATGGCGGTCGCGACCTTCGAATCGACCAGATACCAGAGGTTGTCGCGCAGTGACTCACACCGCTGAGCGGCGGCGCGCACCTCGGCAGCCACCGTGTATCCGGCGTCGCAATGCCGCTGCAGGAACCCAACCGCGGAGTCCCCGCCCGGCCCCGTCCACGCCGCGGCCAGCTCGGCGACCTGGGCGCGCTGGACCCGCAACGCTTCCATGACCGCCCCGCCCGCCGCCCGCAGTTCCGCGCAGTCGCGATCAAGCGCGTGCAGGTCGAGGCCCTCTTCGCTGTCGTACCAGTCGCGGAGCTGGGTGGGGTGCGACGTCAGATCCGGATGCTGGTAGCCGAGCGCATGGCAGGCCCGCACATAACTCTGGGTGTGCTCGACGGCGGGCCGCCCCTCAGCGAGGCGCTCGGCGACGTCTAAACGGTCGGCCACGATCAGGCGATCCGCGCCGCGGCATACATTTCGGCGTCGGCGTAGCGGTCGGCGCCGGCCCGCAGCGCGGCGGCGACCTCGACGGCCGCCCGCGACCACTGCGACACCTCGGCCGTCAGTCGCTCGAGCTGGACGCGCAGCGCATCGCCGCGCGCGGTGTGCGCCCGGCCTGCGCCGGCCCCGCCGAAAGTCAACCCCGCCAGGTGATTTCCAACGGCGCCGTCGATGAGTTCGGCGGCCGCGTTCAATTGGTCGGCGACCCTGTGCACCCCGGAGCTATCGAATCTCATGCCTAATCCGACGCCCGACGCCGCGTCGGGGTTCCCGCGCTAAACCGTCAGCGCGCGTCGCTCACCGCGTCGGCGACCCGATTGGCGACCTCCTGCGCGACGCCCTCTTCGGGTGCCTCCACCATGACGCGGATCATCGGTTCAGTTCCCGAGGGGCGCAAGAGGATTCGACCGGTGTCACCAAGTTCGGCCTCGGCCTCCTCGACCGCGGATTGCACCGAAGGCGCCGCGGCCGCGGTGGCCTTGTCGGCGACCTTGACGTTGATCAGCACCTGCGGCAAGGACCGCATAGCCGAGGCGAGCGTGGCCAGCGACGACCGGGTCTGCACCATGCGCGTCATCAGTCGCAGCCCGGTGACGATGCCGTCGCCGGTGGATCCCACCGCGGGCATCACGATGTGGCCGGATTGCTCGCCGCCGAGGCTGTACGCGCCGGCCCGCAACTCCTCCAAGACATAGCGGTCACCGACGCCGGTCGTGCGCACGGTGATGCCGGCGGAGCGCATCGCCAGATGCAGCCCGAGGTTGCTCATCACGGTGGTCACCAGCGTGTTGGAAGCCAACTCTCCGGCCTGTTTCATCGCGAGCGCGAGCACGACCATGATCGCGTCGCCGTCGACGAGTTGCCCGTCAGCATCGATGGCCAGGCAGCGGTCGGCGTCGCCGTCGACCGCCAGGCCCAGATCGGCGCGGTGGGCGACGACCGCCGACTGCACCGAATCCAGGTGCGTAGAGCCGCAGCCGTCGTTGATGTTGAGCCCGTTGGGCTCGGCGTTGATCGGGATCACCCGAGCACCGGCCGCACGGAAGGAGCGCGGCGCCACCGACGACGCCGCACCGTGGGCGCAGTCGACCACCACGGTCAGGTCGTCGAGCGGCAACGGGCTGACCTTGCTGAGGTGGCGCAGGTAGCGATCGTCGGCATCCCCGGCGTTGATGCGGCGGCCGATCCCGGCCCCGACCGGACGCAACCCGGGTCCGGCCGCGACCAGTTCCTCGATCTGATCCTCGGTGTCGTCGTCCAGTTTGTGGCCGCCGGGACCGAAGATCTTGATGCCGTTGTCGGGCATCGGGTTGTGCGACGCCGAGATCATCACGCCGAAGCCGGCGTCATAGGCGCCGGTCAGGTACGCCACCGCAGGGGTTGGCAGCACCCCGACCTGCAGCGCGTCGACACCCTCACTGGTCAGCCCGGCGATCACCGCGGCCTCCAGCATCTCGCCGCTGGCCCGGGGATCGCGACCGACGACGGCGACCCGCCGGCCCGGACCGGAAGTCGCCAGGTGCCGCGCCGCGGCGGCGCCAAGCGCCAGCGCGAGCTCGGCGGTCAACTCCCGATTGGCGACCCCGCGAACACCGTCGGTGCCGAATAGTCGACCCATGCGGACAAACCTCTCACAGTTGCGGCCGTTCACCTAACGTGCCCGTTCTTTTGTGACCCAAACAAGGCGTGTTTGGGCGCAGACACGCCGCTGACCGTGCAGAAGATGCACTGTTGCGGCCAGAAAGTGACGGCTGATCAGCGCTTGCTGTACTGCGGCGCCTTGCGCGCCTTCTTCAGGCCGTACTTCTTGCGCTCGATGGCCCGCGGGTCACGGGTGAGGAAGCCGGCCTTCTTCAAGGCGGGCCGGTCCTCCGGCGAGGCCAGGATCAACGCCCGGGCGATGCCCAGCCGCAGCGCACCGGCCTGGCCCGACGGACCGCCGCCGTTGAGCAGGGCGAAGATGTCGAAGCTTTCCACCCGATCGACAGTGACCAGCGGGGCCTTGATGAGCTGCTGGTGCACCTTGTTCGGGAAGTAGGCCTCCAGGCTGCGGCCGTTGAGGTCGAACTTGCCGGTGCCGGGCACGATCCGCACCCGCACCACGGCCTCCTTGCGGCGGCCGACGGTCTGGATGGGCCGCTCGAAGACGAACGACTCGCTGCGCTTGGGAGCCGGAGCCTCGGCCGGGGTTTCCGGAGTTTCGGCCGGGGCTTCCGGGGCTTCCGAGGCCTCGGGGGTCTCCGGGGTCTCCGGGGTCTCTAATGCCTCGGTTGTTTCGGTCACTGGGCCACCTGCTTGATCTCGTACGGAACCGGCTGCTGAGCGGTGTGGGGATGCTCCGGGCCGGCGTAGACGCGAAGCTTGCGCTGGATCTGGCGGCTGAGCTTGTTCTTGGGCAGCATGCCGACGATCGCCTTCTCCACGACGCGGTCCGGGTGCTTTTCCATCAGCTCGCCGATCGTGCGCTTGTGCAGGCCGCCGGGATACCCCGAGTGGGAGTAAGCGATCTTGTGGTCCAGCTTGTCGCCGCTGATGGCGACCTTGTCGGCGTTGATCACGATGACGAAGTCACCGCCGTCGACATTGGGGGCGAACGTCGGCTTGTGCTTGCCGCGCAGCAGGTTGGCTGCCGCGACGGCAAGGCGGCCAAGCACCACGTCCGTGGCGTCGATGACGTACCACGACCGCGTGGTGTCACCCGCCTTGGGCGCATATGTGGGCACCGCTTACCTTCTTCTTCTCGAGGTGGATCCCGGGTCGAGCCGGGTGCCGGTCCGGCGTCCGCGGTGGGGTTTGTCTCGGCGACCGACATTGACCCGAGCCCCCGGCGTACCGCACGCCAACCGAGCAGCTTACCGATGAGCGTCCCCGCAGGTCAAAATGACTGTGTGGTCCCTCCGGCTCTCCCCCGTCGGGACCACACAGAGTCTTTTGGGTGCGGCTACCGTGCCCAGACACCGGCCGCCCGGCGGTCGGCGCTCGCCACCTCTTCCGCGCCGTCACGCACCGCGTTCCCGAGATCGACCAGTATCTCGTTGAGCGCGGTCGCCGCTTGGTGCCATTTCAGCTGCTCAACCTGGTACGCCGTTGCCGCCTCACGAGTCCACAGTTCCCGCAGCGGCGCAATCTGCGACCTGAGCTCGTCCAGCGCCGCGTTGAAACGAGCCGAGGTGGTGTGGATCTCCTGGCGAACGGAGTTTTCGATTTCGCCGAAGTTATAGGACAGCACCGGGTCCACTCGTCCACCGCTCACAGGTTTCCGCCCGCCGCAGCGATCCGGTGAGCATGGTTCTGGCCGGCCTCCTGCAGCGTGGCCTCGTTGTGCCGAATGGTCTCGGCGATCGCGTGCAGGACGTGGTAGAGCCTCATCGACTCGGCATTCCAGCGATCCACGACATCTTTGAACCGCGCGGCTGCGAGCCCTCCCCACACCGAGGGCGGCACGCTGCTCATGCGGCCGATGAATGCCTGCAGCAGCGCCCGGATCTCTTCGTTGCGGGCGTCCGTCGTGTCCGCGACCGAGCGCATGAGGTCGAGGTCGGTGCTGAGACTGTTGGGTGTAGCCATACTTAGTTCGACCGCACCGACGTCGGTTTGGTTCCGTCCAACTTTGCCGCCTCACCCGATGGCGTGGGCGGATCGCACCGCCCGATCGCATGCGTCGCGGACGGCCTCTTCATTTTCGGGCCGGCTCTGGCATCCGACGCTGATCCGGACCGGCCCGTCCAGCAGCACCGTCCACCGCACGTGATGGCCGGCGCGCACCTCGCGGTACGTCACCGCGGGCCGGCCGACGCTGATTCCGGACGGATTGAAGTCGACGAATACCCCGGCGGGCTCCGCGTCGATCGCGCGCTTCAAGCGCTCAGCGGTGCCACTCATCGTCTCGCCGGCAACCGGCGATTGCGTGACGTGCAACGCCACTTCGGGATCCGACGGCGACGTGACCTGTACTCGCGCCGAACCGGGCCCGGTGACCACTCGCTGCGCGGTCCAGTTGGCGGGCACCGTCAGCGCAACCCGGCCTTCCACCAGAAATGTCGCCGGCACCGACTGCACCGGGATCGGGGGTGGCGCGCGATGACGGTCCACGGTGACCACGGCTGAAATCGCCGGTACCAGCACCGTCAGGACGACGGCGGCACCGGCAAGCCCGGTCACCACCCGCGTGCGGGATCGCACTCCACCGGGACTGGCAGCGGAGTGGGGCTCTAACGGCTCGCCCGGGACCGACATGGCCGACTGGGCGAGGCGCTTCAGCCGAGCATCATCGATTTGCACGACCGCCTGGCCGCTACTACCAACGGCGTCGGCGATCAACGCCGCGAGCGTGGGCGCCCCCGTAACCGTGCTGGGCGCGTCGACCAGCACAACGGCCACCGCCGCGATGCGTGCGATCGCGCGCGCCACCTCCTCGGCAACGGGACGCGGTTCGTCGCCACGGGGTACCGCGACGACCTCGGCGGCCGTGATCACCACCAACCGCTCGGTGATTTCCACCACCGCAGTCTCTTCGCGTTCGGCATCTGTTGCCTGCGTCAGCAGCCACGACCGCGGACGCGTCAATACGCCGTCGGCCACGGTCGCTGCGGCCGCGGTGATGACGGCGACGCGCGACGACGACCACCACGACGGATGCACGATGACCGTGCCGTCAGAGGGCGCACAGGTGACTGACCGCAGTGCGGCGCTCCACAACGAGCTGACGGTTACCGGGCGCCCGCCCACCAGCGCCACCTGATCGTCCACCGCGTCCAGCGCAGCGCTCACAACTTCCGACGTCTCGCCGTCAGCGACCGTCACTGTGCCGCAACACAATCGACGGACAGTGCCGGGACCCGCCTCGACGATCGCGCGGTGTGCCTTCACGGTGGCGGGCTCCAGGCCACCTGCACAAGCTGTTCGTCACCCGCACGACTGATCAGGACGCCACGGCCCGGTGGCAACCGCGCCGGGCGGCCCAAACCGAACAGCGCGGCCTCGTCAGGCCGTCCGCTCATCATCAGTGCCAGGCAGCCGAGGTCACGTAGCCCCGTGAGCAGTGGTTCGAACATGGCACGCTCGACGCCACCGCTGCGCCGCGCCACGACCAGGTGCAGACCGAGATCCCTTGCGTGGGGCAAGTATTCGATGATCATCGCTAGCGGATTACCCGCCGAAGTGGAGACCAGGTCGTAGTCATCGACCAGGACGTAGACGTCCGGTCCGGACCACCAGGACCTGGCTCGCAGCTGCGCTTGGCTCACGTCCGACGGAGGCATTCGCCGCCGCAAGACTTCGAGGAGGTCCGGCAGCAACGCATCCAGCGCGGAAGGGGACATGGCATAGCCGCCGAGGTGTTCCGACTCGACGACGCCGAGCAGGGAGCGGCGAAAGTCGACTATCAGCAGTTGGGCCTGCGCTGCCGTCTTGGTCCGAACGATTTCACGGCACAGGGTTCGTAACGTCGCGGTCTTTCCGCACTCGTTGTCTCCGAGGACCAGCAGATGCGAACGTTGCTCGAAATCGACTGTCACCGGACGTAACCGGCGCTCCTCGAGACCGAGCAGGATCCGGGAACCGAGTTCGACGCCGGCTCGGTGGACGACGTCGTCGTAATCCACGTGCGTGGGCAGTAGCGGTATCGGTGGCGCGACCGATTCGCCATCGGAGACCACGTCGATGGGCAGAGCGATCAACATGTGCATCCCGTCGTGGGAAAGACCGCGGCCCGGTCGGTCGTGAGGTACCTGACGCGCGCGCTTGCGGTCGAATTCGGAGTCTGCGGGATCGCCCAGCCGCAACTCGATGCGAGTGCCGATCTGATCCTTCAGCGACGGCCGGATATCGGCCCAGCGCGCTGCTGACAGCATCACATGCACCCCGAACGAAAGTCCTTGGCCCGCTATGGCGGTGATCGACGCCTCGAGCGCCTCGAAGTCACGACGCAGGCTCGCCCAGCCGTCGACGACGAGGAACACGTCACCCAACGGGTCACAGTCGCGAACTGGATCGGCTCGATGGGCCTCCCGCAATCGGACGATGGACTCCATTTCGGCGACCATGCGCCGGATCAGCTCCGGCTCGGCCCGGCCGGCGACGGCGCCCACATGTGGCAAGTCGCGCAGCGACGCCAGCTCCCCACCGCCGAAGTCCAAACAGTAAAACTGCACCCGATCCGCATCGTGAGTCGCCGCCAGCGCCGTGATGAGCGTGCGCAACGCCGTCGACTTGCCCGACTGCGGGGCGCCGACGACCGCCACATTGCCTGCGGCCCCGGACAAGTCGACCGTCAGCGGCGTCCGGCGCTGCTCTAATGGGCGGTCGATGACCCCGATGGGTACGGAGAGACGGGCGCGTGCGCATGCGGCATCGCGGAGCAGGGTGTCCAGTGGCGGCGCGGCGTCGAGCGGCGGCAGCCAGACTTGATGCGCGGGCGGTCCGTGCCCGGACAGCCGGTCGAGGACCGTGTGCAGGACGGTACGAGAGGGCGAACCCTCCGCCTGGCCGGCGCGGGTGACCGGGCCAACCGCCCGTGCGCTGAACACCCGCACTGGAGCCGCTGTGGGCAGACCAGCCGGCGCGTCCGCGTGCAGCGGTCCCGAGACGAATGCAGCCTGAAAGCGAATGAGCTCGCCGCCGGCCGCGCGCAGGATGCCGGCGCCGGGCGTATTTGGCAATTGGTATGCGTCCGGTGTTCCCAGAACCGTTCGTGATTCGGCGGCGGACAGGGTTTTCAGGCATATCCGGTAGGAGAGGTGGGCTTCCAGTCCCCGCAGCCGCGCCTCGTCGAGTCGCTGGCTGGCCAGCAACAAGTGCATCCCCAGCGATCGCCCGAGCCGCCCGATCGCCACGAACATGTCGGCGAAATCGGGTTGCTGGCTCAACAATTCGGAGAACTCGTCGACGATGATGAACAACGTTGGCAGGGCGGTCAACTGGCCGCCGGCCCGGCGCGCGCGCTCGTACACCGCGACGCTGGCGCATCCCGCCGTTCGCAGCAGCTGTTGCCGACGGTTTATCTCACCGGCCAGCGCGTCCCGCATCCGGGCCACCAGCGGCGCTTCCTCCGAGAGGTTGGTGATGACCGCGGCCACGTGCGGGGTCCGAGCGAAATCGAGAAACGTTGCGCCCCCCTTGAAGTCGATGAGGAGCAGATTGAGCACTCCCGGAGAGTTCCGCGCGACCATGCCCAGCGCGATGGTGCGCAGCAGCTCCGACTTGCCCGACCCGGTGGCGCCCACGCATAGCCCGTGTGGACCCATGCCGTTTTCCGCGGGCTCTTTGATATCCAGCTCGACCGGCACGCCGTCGACCGTGTTTCCGATGGGAACACGGAGTCGGTAGCGGTGGTCTTCGCCGCGCCATAGCGTGATCGGTGAGGAGGGCGCGCCGACACGGTACATCGCCAAGCGTCGGGCACATGTCAGCGCGTCCATGGGATCCATTTGGTCAGGACACGCCAACGCTTGAGCTTCACCTGCCCGCCTGATCGTCAACGGCATTCCGTGGCATCCGGTTCCAATTTCGAGAACGGCCACACCCGTGATCTCGGCTACGCGCTCGTCCAAGTCGGCGACCACCACCGCGCGCGGCAGTCCCGCACCGGCGAGCGCATGCTGCGCCTCAGCCAGGCTTTGATACACCATGCGGGCGGACCCCAGCTCGTCGACGGCGGCGGGATGCTGATTGTGCGGCAACCATTTCAGCCAATCCCAATGGGTGTGGTTGCGGTCGCTGATCGCGCCGACAATGAGCAACTGGTCCGGGGGGTGCAGCACGGCCAGTTGGCAGATCATCGCGCGAAGCAGCCCGCGCGCCGGGGTCGTATCGCCGTCGATCGTCACGGTTCCAGCGTCGGGTAAACCGACGGCGATCGGGGCATCCGTGAGCGCCGAATGTGTGTCGACGAAGCGGCGCAGGGCCGTGGAGGTGACCGGATCCGAGGGCTCCTGGGTTGGGTGCTCCGGGGCCACCAACCGGGTGGCCAGCGGCCGGGTCCCGACGCCGACACGGACGAGACAGAAGTCGGCATCGGACGCTCGCCGCTCCCACATCCGCGGGCCGCCGATCAACGTCCACAGCGTATCGGGCTCGGGATGACTCCAGATCAGTGAAATACGTTGTGCCAGAGCGGTTTCCCTGACAGTCCCGCGAAGCCGGTTTAAATATCCGAGGTAGTTGACGCGGTCGGTGTCGATCCCGCCGCCCTGCCGCCGGCCACGCCCGGCAGCCACCGTCACCGCCGTTGAAAATAGCGTCATCATCGGGAATGCCACGTACATGGGGTTGCGGGCGGCGGCCGAACCCGAAAAGAAGGCCGCCGCCATGATGCCAAGCGCCGCGACCGACATGACAACCGGCAGCATGAGCGCCAGCGGGCCGGATGATCTCGGAGGCGGCAGGCTGGGCGGTGGCTCAACGACGATGTCCGTGGTCGCGACCGCCGGCGGCGGCTGTCGTACCACTGGAATGAAACCCTCAGTCATCCCGGCCCTCCCAGCGTTCGACGACGTTAGGCAGCACGTGGATCGGCCGCAAGTCGCTGTGGACAGCCGAATACCACCAGATCGAAAACTGGCTACGGTGCCGATAATCCAACCGAAGGGTTCACCGTTGCCTGCATCCGATCCGGGACTGCGCCGAGTGTCAGTCCATGCCGGCACTGCCGTCGTCGACTTAGCCCTGCACGCCGGGATGCCCGTCGCCACTTTGATCCCGTCGATCGTCGACATCCTCAAAGCCCGCGGCGTCGGAGGTTGCGGTGATCCGGAAGCGAGGCGTTACCAGCTGTCCTGTCCGGGCGCTCCCGCATTAAGTACGTCGACGACATTGGCGCAGATCGGTATCCGAGATGGTGCAGTTCTGGTACTCACCCAGGGCCCGCCATCGCCGCCCACTCCCCGCTACGACGACGTGGCCGAGGCGGTGTCGGCGACGCTGGACGCGGCGACCCGGCCGTCGGACCGCTTCCGGCAACGGCACGCGACCCGGCTGACCGGCGCGGTCGCGGCGGGCTGCCTGACGGGTGTCGGTGCGCTGGCCCTGATACGAAATGCTGTGATTATAAGTAATATTCGCGATCTCAGCGCCGCCGGCGTTGCGGCATTGGCCGGCTTCATCGCCGTGCTCTTGGCGGTGATTGCGCACCGCGCATATCGGGATGCGATCGCCGGACTCGCGCTGAGCTTGATCGCCACGGCATTCGGGGCGGTTGCCGGATTTCTGGCGGTGCCCGGCGCCCCCGGCGTCCCCAATGCATTGCTTGCCGCGACGACGGCGGCAGTCACCTCCGTGCTAGCGATGCGCCTATCGGGCTGCGGTGCGATCACATTGACGGCGGTTTTGTGCGTCGCGATGGTCATCGCTGTCGGCGCGCTGGTGGGCGTGCTGACCGCCGCTCCGCCCTACGCCATTGGCTCGGTTGCGGCTTTGATATCGCTCGGTCTGCTGGGGTCGGCGGCACGGTTGTCGATCGTGCTGGCGGGGTTGTCACCCCGGCTGGCATCCCCAGCGGACCTCGAAACCGCGGATCGTTTGGCCGACAAAGCGATCCGCGCCGACAACTGGTTGGCCCGCCTGCTGGCCGCCTTCTCGTCGTCGGGGGTCGTCGGCGCCATCATCACCGTCCTCACCGGTGCACCACGGCTGTGTTGCGTCGCTTTCGGCGCCGTCACCGGCGCGCTGCTGCTGCTGCGCGCCCGTTCCGATGGCGGAAGAAGGACGCTGGTGTTTGTCGCCGGCGGGATGGTCATCACCGCAACGACGTTCGGTGTTGTCGCCGTACGCATGCAGGAGCAGGGGGCATGGATAGCCGCGGTCACGGCAATGCTGGCCGCCGCGGCGATTTATTTGGGCTTCGTCGCCCCTGCCATATCGCTCTCGCCCGTGATACACCGAAGCGTGGAAGTGCTGGAGTGGGCGGCGATGGTCGCAATGGTGCCCCTGACCTGCTGGATATGTGGCCTCTACAGCGTCGTTCGCGGATTGAATCTCAAGTGAGCGCGTCACGCGTCGCGCGCCTGCTGGCGGCCTCGGCGCTCGCCGCGCTATCGCAGCTCGGAACGCCCTCGGCGCAAGCGGTTTCGCCACCGAAGATCGAGGACAGTCAGCTGCCTAAGCCGGGCTTGCCGGCGCCGCCGTGGCCTACCGTCCAACGCGAGGTATGCGCGACGCTGAACGCGGACTCGGGACCAGGCCGCGACCGGCTCCCGGAACTCGTCGACCTCCCGCGCGTCTGGCAGCTCACCCGCGGTGCGGGACAACGGGTCGCGATCATTGACACCGGGGTCTCGCGGCACCGTCGGCTGCCCGAGGTGGTGCCCGGAGGGGACTATGTATCGACCGGCGACGGTACCCAGGATTGCGACGCGCACGGCACCCTGGTGGCCGGGATCATCGCTGGCTCGGCGGATCCCAGAGCCGACGGCTTCAGCGGAGTGGCGCCCGAGGCCACTTTGATCAGCATCCGCCAGTCCAGTGCGAAGTTCGCTCCCGCCCGGGACCGATCCCGCACCGGGGTCGGTGACGTCGAGACCATGGCGAAAGCGATCCGGACGGCCGCCGACCTGGGCGCATCGGTCATCAACATTTCGTCGGTTGCGTGCGTTGCGGTCACGTCGGCGTTCGACGACCGCGCGCTGGGCGCCGCCCTGGCGTACGCGGTCGACGTCAAGAACGTCGTCGTGGTGGCCGCAGCGGGCAACACCGGCGGCGCCGGACAGTGTCCGCCCCAGCATTCGGATCCAACCTGGGCAACCGTTACCGTCGTCGTCAGCCCGGCCTGGTACGACGACTACGTGCTGACCGTCGGCTCGGTGAATGCCGAGGGGACACCGTCGGCGTTCACGCTTGCCGGACCGTGGGTGGATGTCGCAGCCACCGGCGAGGCGGTCACTTCGCTCGATTCCGAACCGGTATCGGGCACCAGTTACGCCGCTCCGGTGGTCAGTGGGCTGGCCGCGCTGATCCGAGCACGATTCCCCGCGTTAACCGCGCGGCAGGTGATGCAGCGGATCGAGTCGACCGCGCATCACCCGCCCGCCAGATGGGATCCGCTCGTCGGCAACGGCACGATCGATGTCCTGGCCGCGGTCAGCACCGACTCGAGTCCGCCCAGCGACACCCCCAAACCAACGCCGGCGCCCCCGCCGATCACCGCACCACCACCCACACCGGCGGATTCTCGCGGCCGCAACGCCGCGTTGGGCGGCGCGGCCGCCTGCCTCGCTGTGCTGGTGGGAGTCCTCGCGGTCGGCGCGGCGATGGGGCGCTTACGGGGTGCCCGCAACCGTGTCGTGGGCGACTGACGCGTTCTGCCTGCTCAGTTCCGGTCCGGATGGCAGGGCCAGCAACAGCGGCCACGGCGCCGGAATCGCCGCCGGAAGACCAAGGTCATGTGCCGCGTCGTCGTCGTGGATCGCGAACCGCACCCCGGTGTCGGTGACGAGGTATCGGGTGCCAGCACGGCCATCGCCCCGCACGTACGCGCTCCGCGCGGGCGGTACGTAGGCCGCGTCCAGCGCAGGACCGCCCCCATCGGCTTGCGACAAGGTCACCGGCACCTGACCGGCCCGCACCGGCGGGCCGTTCCCGGCCAGCAGCGCGATGTCGGGATCCCCGGATGGGGCCGGCCTCCAACTGATGCACAAGGTGCCGCCCCCGTCCGACAGGGCCGGCGCCCGCCCGGGGAAACCGGCCACCGGAAGCGTGTTCACGATCCCGGCGGCGCGGATCGCATCGGGCGCCACCGCGATGGCGTTGGCGGTGCCCTGCGAGTTGCTGAAGCGCAGGAGATCCGCGGCCACCTGGCCGATGCGTTGCACCCCGGTCGCCAAAACGACGTAATACTCGTCACCATCGCCACGTGTGATGCGCAGCACGCTGCCCACAGGAAAGCCGGGCAGCCCCGGCGCCTCGCCGCCCGCGCCGCGGATCCGTGGAGTGGCGATCGGCGGCGCCTCCGGGACGGCGTTCAGCAACGACTGCGAGACGAGCCGCGGCGCGCGGCCCTCAAGCCTTAGTGCGCGCAGAACCGCGGCGTCGGCGAGGTCCACCACTGCGCGCTGCCCGTTGTAGAGCAGGTAGGCCGGCGAACCTGAGGTCGGCGCGACCAGAGCGGCCTGGTCGGGAGACAGCCGACGGACCGACGATCCCTCGACGGCTCCGACGACGATCGTCGTTGCGGCGGTGCCATCCGTATTGCAGATCGTCCAGGCCGATTCATTCGCGGACAGCGGTTGGCCGATAAGCTGGGGTGCACCCGGAATGCCAAGCAGCGGACCGCGTTTGGTCCGGCCCAGCTGAGACTCGCGCACCGGCTGCGGGTTGGCTGCCGTCGCCGCGATCAACCGCGCCGACGCCAGGTTCAGCACCGGATGCCAGGTGTCGCCCACGCGGACGTAGAGGGCCCCGGAATCTCGGCCCATCACGATCCGCGCCCGGTCGAGCTCAACCTGCGGCCGCAGAAAAGCCATCAACCCGCATCCCGCCACGGCGATGGTGGCCAGCACGCAGCCGACCGTCAGCGCCGCCGTCCGCACCCGCAACGGTTCGTTGACCGCGCCCATATCCCTGCCCAACAACGCGCATTCGATGCGCCGCGACAGATATCGGTAACCGCTGATGTGCAGCCGAGTCGTCGGTTGGCGCGGCGATGATCGGTCCAAAAACCCTCCGAAAAATCTGTGGAATCCGTCTCCTGCGTCACGTTAAACCGCAGGTAGAGGGTGCCGGCTCCATCCATCCACAGGTCAGCGAATTTACGGTCGCCGCTGGTAGCGGGTAAAATTTAGGGATGCTTTCCCACCGCATAAGTCGCTGGGTGGGCCTGGGGGCTTCCGCACTGGTCACTGCCACCGGCCTGCTCGTAAGCCCATACGCCGCCCCATACGCTGCGGTCGCCTCCGCCGATGACTGCCCGGACGTCGAGGTGATCTTCGCGCGCGGCACCAATGAGCCACCCGGTCTGGGCAAGGTCGGCGACGCTTTCGTCGACTCGCTGCGCCAGCAGACCGGCCTGAACATCGACACCTACGGGGTGAACTACGCCGCCAGCAAGCTGCAGCTGCACGGCGGTGACGGCGCCAACGACACCATCAATCGCGTCAAAGCCGCGGTGGCGAAGTGCCCGAACACCAAGATCGTGTTGGGCGGCTACTCGCAGGGCGCGTCGGTGATGGACATCGTGGCCGGCGTCCCCATCGGCGGGATCAACTGGGGCGGCTCGTTGCCGCCCGAGTACGCGAACAACATCACGGCGGTCGCCACCTTCGGTGACGTGGCCGACCGCGCCGGCGGAACGCTCCCGGCCCAGAGCGCGATGCTCGGGTCCAAGGCGATCGACCTGTGCAACCCCAGCGACCCGATCTGCCACGCGGGCCCGGGCAACGAGTGGAGCGGTCACACCGAGGGCTACGTTCCGGCGTACACCACCCAGGCGGCGGCTTTCGTCGCGTCCAAGCTGTTGGCCGGGACCGGCCGGCAGGCGCCAGGATTCGGGCCGGCGCAGGGGTCCACCCCGCAGACGCCCGGGTTCGGCCCGCAGGCACCTGGGTTCGGCCCGCAGGCACCTGGGTTCGGCCCGCAGACGCCCGGGTACGGCCCGCAGGCGCCCGGCCCCGCCCCGTCGCTACCCGGCAACGTGCCTGGGCCGAGCACGCCGAGCACGCCGGACACGCCGTCCCCCCAAGCCCCGCTGGTCTAAGCCGTCACTTAAGCAACGCACAGCGGGATCTGCTGGACCACATAGGTTCGCGGTTTAACATCCGATCGTGCGGCCTCTCCCAGTCGCAAACCCCTTCGCCAGTTTCGCGGCCTCGGCATCTCTTGCCGTGGCGTTAATGATCGCCCCGGCAGCCGTGCCCTTGCCGGCAGCGATTCCGATGGCGTCGGCGGGGTGCCCGGACGCCGAAGTGGTTTTCGCCCGGGGCCGAGACGAACCACCCGGCCTCGGTGCAGTCGGCGACGCGCTGGTCAATTCGCTGCGCGGCAAGACACGCATGTCGGTCGGGGCGTACGGGGTCAACTACCCCGCCGACATCAGCGTCGACAGCGGCGCCAACGATATGAGCGGCCACGTCCAATTCATGGCCACCCATTGCCCGAACACCCGCGAGGTGCTCGGCGGCTATTCCCTGGGTGCCGAGGTTGCTGACCTCGCGACCTGGGGCCGTATACCGCCGGGTGTGGATCAGCACGTCGCGGCGGTCGCGTTGTTCGGTAATGGCACCCGGCAAATCGCCCCCGCCTTCGCCGGTAAGACCATCGACCAGTGCGCGCCCGGCGACCCCATCTGCGGGAGGGGCCCGATTTGGTCGGCACATCTGCAGCCCTCATACATCGGCTCCGGGCTAGTTGATCAGGCCGCGAGCTTCGTCGCGGGCAGGCTCTAGTCAGCTGGACGGACGACCTCAGTCACTTACGCCCCATCTATAACTCCCGTAACATCGTGGTGTGAGGCTTATCCGCCTAGGTCTGATCGCCGCAGCCCTTGCGGCGGCTGCATTGTGGGTCGCACCCCGAGTGATGCCCCCCGCCTGGGCATCATGCCCCGACGTCGAGGTGGTGTTCGCTCGGGGAACCGATGAGCCACCGGGCGTCGGTCGGGTGGGCCAGGCCTTCATCAACTCGCTGCGCCAGCACACCCGCAAAAACGTCGGGGCATACGCGGTTAACTACCCCGCGAACAAGGACTTCCTGGCCGCAACGGACGGCGCGAACGATGCCAGCAGCCACGTCAAGCAGATGGCCAACAACTGCCGCAACACCAAGCTGGTACTCGGCGGGTACTCCCAAGGCGCCGCCGTCATCGACATCGTCACCGCCGCACCACTGTCCGGCCTCGGCTTCCATCAGCCATTGCCCACCGAGGCCGCCGATCACGTCGCCGCGGTGGCTCTCTTCGGCAATCCGTCCGGCCGGGGAGGAGGGCTGATGAGCGCCCTGACCCCGAATTTCGACGGCAAGACCATCGACTTGTGCAACCAGGGAGACCCGATCTGCTCCAACGGCAATCAGTGGAAAGCGCACCTGGGCTATGTGCCCGGGATGACCAACCAGGCCGCCAGCTTCGTCGCCGGCAGGCTCTAGTCCCGCGTGCGCAGATCGCGCGTGATCAGGTTCCGTGACTCAAGCTCGTCGTCGGCTGGGTAATCCACCTGAACGAGCGTCAGCCCGTGCGCCGGCGCGGCGGCGAAGTCACTGGACCGGTCTGTCGCGGAAAGCAATTCACGGCACCAGGATGCCGGGCGCCGATGCTCGCCGACGGCCAGCAGCGCCCCGACCAGCGACCGCACCATCGACCAGCAGAACGCGTCGGCGGTGACATGCGCGGTGATCCGATCGCCCTCGCGCGACCAGTCCAACCGCTGCAGATCGCGGATCGTGGTGGCCCCATCACGCTGCCGACAGAACGCCGCGAAATCGTGCAACCCCAACAGGTCTCGCGACGCGATGGCCATCGCGTCGAGGTCCAGCGCGCGCGGCCAGGCGGTGACGTAGCGCGCCTCCCGCGGCTCCACGCCGTAGGGCGCCGTCGACAGCCGGTACACGTAGTGGCGCCGCAGCGCCGAGAATCGGGCGTCGAAACCCGCTGGGGCGGGCGCGATGTCGAGGACCCGGACGTCGACGGGCAGGAACCGGCCGAGGCGCCTCACCAGCGGCAGGAATTCCGATTCACCGGTGCGTGGCGAGCGCGGGTACGCGTTCGGCAACGCGTCTTCGGGCACGTCGACGTGGGCCACCTGCCCGGTGGCATGCACGCCCGTATCGGTGCGCCCGGCCGCGCGCAGGCGCACCGGCGTGCGGAAAACCGTCGTCAGCGCCTCGTCGAGAACGCCGGCGACGGTTCGTTGCCCGGCCTGAGTCGCCCAGCCCGCGAAATCGGTTCCGTCGTAGGCGATGTCAAGCCGTAGACGGACAACCTCACTAATTCTCGGTGGCCTCGTCGGGCTCGTCGGTGGCGGCCTCCTCGGCAGGGGCCTCGTCAGCCTTGGCCTCCTCGGCTGGGGCTTCCTCGGTCGAAGCCTCCTCGGCCTTGGGCTCTTCGGCCTCGACTTCCTCGGCCTTGGCCTCTTCGGCCTCAGCCTCCTCGGCCTTGGGCTCTTCGGCCTTGGGCTCTTCGGCCGGCGCTGCCGCAACCGGCGCGGCCGACTTCTTCGAAGCCTTCACCCGACGCGCCCGATCGGCCTCCGACGTCACCGTCTTCTCCCGCACCAGTTCGATGACGGCCATCGGAGCGTTGTCGCCCTTGCGCGCCTCGACCTTGATGATCCGGGTGTAGCCGCCGTTGCGGTCGGCGAAGAACGGCCCGATCTCGGCGAACAACGCGTGCACGACGTCCTTGTCGCGGATCTTCTTGAGAACCTCGCGACGGTTGTGCAGCGTGCCCTTCTTCGCGTGCGTGATCAGCTTCTCGGCGTACGGGCGAAGCGCACGAGCCTTCGGCTCGGTCGTCTTGATCCGGCCGTGCTCGAACAGCGACGTGGCCAGGTTGGCCAGTAGGGCCTTCTGGTGCGCAGACCCCCCGCCGAGGCGAGGGCCCTTGGTGGGCTTGGGCATTGCTGACGCTCCTGTCTTAGCGGCTCAAAAGAGTTAGAGCTGTTCGGTTTCGGCGTAGTCCTGGTCGTCGTAGGCACCCTCGGTAGACCAGGTGCCAGTGGCGACGTCGTATCCCGCGACCTCCGACGGGTCGAAGCTGGGCGGGCTGTCCTTGAGCGACAGGCCCAGCTGGTGCAGCTTGACCTTCACCTCGTCGATCGACTTCTGACCGAAGTTGCGGATGTCG
>Ga0306924_10002175_pt1 | contig 18444 bp, 19 predicted proteins | sample sta12Can44000111_FD_203756 | JGI IMG/M metagenome (GOLD analysis project Ga0306924, IMG submission 203756) | Lab enrichment of tropical soil microbial communities from Luquillo Experimental Forest, Puerto Rico - statanox.12C.anox.44.000.111 (v2)... | ecosystem: Environmental > Terrestrial >...
CTGCAAGGCTCTGAGGAGGCAAGCGGACACCAGCGCCAATTACAACGCAGGCATAATTTCCAGAGGCCAAGTGATGCTCCACCGTCTGCCCGGCCATTCCATCAGGACGGATGTAGCAGACATCGCCCTCCCATCCCCGGTCTGTCATCTCTCTCAGCGCAAGCGAAACACCGGCGCGTACCTTCTCAGCGCTCATACCCGGCGGAAGAGCAGGATTGGAATAATCCGCGGTTTCCGGGTCGTAGCCGACCAACAAAACTCGTGTCATCACCCCTACCTTTTTGAGATTTGGTTCAAGTGCAAGTCCGACCTTAAAAAATTGTTCTCCAAACAAACTGCGCCAACTACCGTTTCGTCGAAAAACAGCCCGCATGCTTTGTTGTGAAAGATCACGCCAGGCAAAAACTTGCCCGCGTCTATTTTGAGGACGAGCCGGGCGGAGATCGGCAGCAAAGATGATCACAAAGGATGAGGCGCGATGAATCGCGATCAACATCGCGCAGCGCGCCATGTTCACGGCAATACTTGACGCTTTTCTTTTCCGTAGAGCAGCACTTCTTGCCGCTCGTCCAACCAGGATCGTTCATCCGCTAGAGCCAGTAAATCCAGATCTTGCGGCCTCGCCGCAGCGTCGCCCACCCAATCACGCAGCAACGGGCCGCCGTTGATCACATCGATGGCGAGCTTGCCTCGTTCGTACTCGTAGTCGAAATCGCGCCATAACTGGTAGTCCGGATACAAACGGCGAATAGCCTTGAACGCGAGCGCCTGGATACGCCACGGCTTGAATGCTTGGTGATCGTAGTCGGCAACTTCGGTGTGGATCTGAACGCCATTGCATAGTCTGCCGACATGCTTGTGGAACGTGGGCTCAAACCAGCAATCACGGAGGCGGCAACCGCGCAGCCAATCCGGTGCGAGTGAAGTCATTTCTTTCATGACCGTCCGGGCGTCGATATCCGGAGAGCCAAACAATTCGAGTGGTCGCGTGGTCCCGCGCCCTTCAGACAGGATGGTGCCTTCGACCATCACTGTGCCGGCGTAGGCGCGAGCCATCCATAAATTTGATGCATTTGGACTTGGGTTAATCCACGTTCGCTCGCCTAGCGGCCAACCGAATCCTGGTCCAGCGTCGGGCTGCCAGCCTTCCATCTGGATAACGTGATAGTCGACATCGAGCTTGAGAGTTTTGACGAACCACCAACCCAATTCTCCAAGCGTCAGCCCGTGGCGCATCGGCAGCGGGCCGGCACCTACGAAGCTTTGCCATCCCGCTCGCAGCATCAGGCCCTCGACAGGCCGACCCACAGGATTCGGCCTATCGAGTACCCATACCGCTTTCCTATGCTGCGACGCCGCTTCAAGTACGTAGCGGAGCGTGGTGATGAAGGTGTAGACCCGGCAGCCCAAGTCCTGCAGATCGACGACAATTACATCGCATGTATCGATCATCTCATTTGTTGGTCTGCGCACCTCGCCATACAAGCTAAACACCGGGATGTGGTGTACCGGATCCTTGAAGTGTGGCGACTCGATCATGTTGTCTTGCTTGTCGCCGCGCAGCCCATGCTGCGGACCGAACGCCGCGGCGATTCTTATGTCACCGCAGGCCGCCAGCGCATCCAGCGAGTGTCCCAAATCTGCGGTGACGGAGGCGGGATGCGCGAGCAAAGCAACGCGCTTGCCACTGACTGGCCGACGTAATGCGCGTTCGCTTATAAATCGATCAATGCCAAATTTCATGGTCACCACCGCTTCAAACGACCTCAAGCGTAAAACAATCAGAATGGTGGAAATCCGCCTTGCCGGGCGGATGAGCCAATGCCCAATACGACCGCTGACCGCTCGCTTCCTTGATCACTGCTGAGAGCCCCAACCGTAACGTCGAACCCTGGGAGAGCAAGTCTTGATCCAACTCCAATGACGCGCGCAAGATGTAGCGCTCGGGACTTAAATGTGCCGTGATCTGCGGCGCCTTGATTTCGACCGCAACACGCATGTCGGTACGGTAGCCACTAAACCGATAAGCTGCCCATTGTGTCGAGGGCGCGAAGTTGAACTCATAATATGCGGCGCCTAACGAACTGCCGAGGAAGGCCTCGAAGCAGGTGTGGCGCCAAAGTTCGTCAGTCCGTGCAGCAGCGACAATGGGTGGCAGAGCAAGGTCACTTATCGTGCCGGTCACGATGTAAGCAAACGCCAGGCTGTTGGCTTGCCGGCGCAAAACCTCCGCTTCGATATGCGTCACTGCGGAGCAAGATGATTCCGGATGAAGTCGCAACGTCTGGCGCATTCCGGCATCCTAACGGCCCGAACTGGTTATGGCAGTCATCCCGACGGTCGATAGTTCCAAGCGAAGCTTTCTTCCAGTGTGGCCTAACGGTAACAGCCGCTGCGCAGATCGCCTGTTATGGTGCCGCACGGTTGTCACTGCATCCGGAGTTGAGGCGTGAGAACGATTTGCCTGCTCGCCGTAATTATCGCCAGCTCATTGTTCGGCACCTATGCTGCGAAGAGTGCTGCGAATAGTGCGCCCAAGGTCGTGCGAGAATCGGTCTCGCAGGGGTCCGGCCAAGTATGGTCGTTTCAGACTCCCTTTGGCACAGTTTATGGGACCATTCCACGCGAAGTCGTGGATTATCCCAGCGCGCACATCCCAGGGACGATCGTCGTCAGCACCAGCCAACGGCGACTCTATTACGTACTCGGTGGCGGCAAGGCAATTCGCTATGGCATTGCCGTTGGAATGGAGGGCTATGCTTGGTCCGGCATCAGCACAGTCGCCGCCAAGCGCGAATGGCCTGACTGGACGCCCACGCCGGATATCTTGAGGCGACTTCCCAATCTGCCTCGTCACATGGTAGGCGGTCCGGATAATCCGCTTGGTGCGCGCGCACTCTATCTAGGCGATACGCTATACCGTATCCACGGGACGAACGAGCCCTGGAAGCTTGGCGGCAACGTTTCATCAGGGTGCATTCGTCTGTCTAACGATGACATCATCGACCTGTATAATCGTACGAAGATTGGCGCGACGGTGATTGTGCAGCGTTGAAACGCCATAGTTGGAATCGATCACCCACTCCGATATGGACGCCAGGCGCATCCAAATAAAAGCCCTGGGCCTGCACGGCAGCGGTCGTGCTAATTGCTGTGACACCGATAAAGCTCAGCGCAACAGCTATTTTTGCTGAAGCTCGCATGATACATCTCCCATTTTTAGATTCGCGCCGATCTTTCAGGAACAGGATATGCCTGCCGTGCTGAATGCGATCTGAGCGGCACAGCGGAAACCATTCATCTACGTGAAATTATTGTAATGCCGAGCGCAACGCGCTTGCATGCCCCCAGCACGAAGTCTTCGCCACTGCGAGCGATTTGCAGATCAAGAAACTTGTAAGCAAGTTTTAGGAGCTGACAGCGATCTCGGCGGTGTTACGCGCTTTGTGCCTGATCCTCCGCTCGGTGGGTGACCGGTACTCCGCTGCGTTGCGGGCTTGCCGCCGCCTCATTCCAAATGACTGAAGGTCACTGTCGAGTTTTTCGGTTAATTGCGCGCAGCGCAGCCAGCGCTGAGCCAAACCATTCCAAAGAACTTTGTTCTCGCGGCTGGGGCTGATTTTCGCCATCGCTTCACATTCGGCCGCGAATCTGAGGAATTTGTCCGTCGTGTCCATCCTATTCTCCAAGCTTGGGTAGGACATCCGACAAATTCAGGAACAGGCCCTAAGTTCCACGTCCACATCAAAAATATGCCCCTTGACATGCTTGTCCTCGCCAGCGCCGACCCGTTGAGCCGGGCTCGACAGCGACCCGTCGGCCGCTCCGGCTGTCGCTTGAGCGATGCCTCCCGCTTCCGGTTTACCGTCCGCTCGTCTTGGCCGGTAATCCCTATACTGTTCCGCATGACGTCTGGAGCGGCCTGCTAGCAATGGCCTACGACTCAGTATTTCGGCATCGCACCATCAAGCTGGCCATCTTCCTTTTGGCCTGCATTGTCCTCGGGCTGAGCATTCTGAGCCGGCCGGACTGGAAACTCCGAGATTTCGATCAGGTATTTTATGTCACGATCGCCTACGACCTCGATCGCTATGGCGTATTCAGCGACGGAATTTTTGACCCGGTCGACAGTTCGGTCCGGCCGGCGCAGCCCGGCATGTTCTTCGGGCCCGTATTTCCGGTAATGATCCTGGCGGTCATGAAGATCGTTCCCCGGTTCGCGGAAGCCGTGCGATGCAGTGTCGATTCGAACCGCGGCCATCGCGACGAATCCGTGTGTGAGGCATACGAGATTCCGATCCGGATTTTGGATGCTGTTCTACTGGCGCTCGGCGTAGTGGCCATAGGCTTCATAGCCGAGCTGATCTTCCGACAGACACGATGGATATTCGCTGTTGCGGGGCTATTGGCGACAGCGGCGCTTGCCGCCGAGGCTCATATTTTTTCATTTGTGATGACTGAGAGTACGCAATTTGCGTTTTACAGCGTTTTCGCCTGGGCATTCTTGAGTGCGCTGGTGCTGCGCTCGATTGTCAGATTTGTAATCGCCGGCGTCTTATTGGGTGCGTTGGCCCTGACGAAGCCGTCATTTGTCGTACTGTTTCCGATCGCGCTCACTATTCTTCTCTATTTCAGCTACAAGATCACAAAACTTCCACGGAATATGATCGTGTTTCACTCGTTGGTCTTCACCGCCGCTTTCGTATGCCTGATCGGACCCTGGATGGCCCGTAATTACGTCGCCGTCGGGAAATTCGGTCTCACCAAGGAATATGGTTCGGCGGCGCTAGTCGAGCGCTTTGCCTATGACGACATGTCAGCACGAGAGTTTTTGCTCGCTTTTCCCTATTGCACGCCTGGCATCGGCGATCTCTTGTTCGACAAAGTCGAAGGCAAGGACTCCATGCATCGCTTCCTATTTCATACGCCTTCGAGCTTTTTTCACCTCGGCCGAGAACGGCGCCAGACGCTGGTCGCACAGCATGGCGAACTCGATCCATTGATCGGTGGGCTGGTGCGAACGGAAATGTCCACGAATTGGTGGCGCTATCTTATAGTGAATATTCCGCTGGCGTGGTGCGGCATGTGGCCTGGAAACGTCGTGGCATTGCTGCTCTTGCCGCTTTTCATATACGCAGCCGTGCGGACAGTCCGTGCGCGGGAGCCGTTGTTGTTATTGTACGCTATTCCCGGTGTCCTGATGTTGCTTTTGCACGCCGCCGTCGGCAACCACTACATCCGTTACAATTTTATTCTCCTCGGGCCGTACTCAGTGGGCGCTGCCTGGATTATTTGCTCGGCTTTCCCCTACGGGCGTTGGCGACCGCGGCCTCTCGCATCAAGATCGTGATCAACTCTGCTTGCGAGCGCAGTTTCAAATGCAGATTGAGCAGCAACATGAGGCTGATGATCACCCAGATATAAATGATCAGATCGACTCCGCGACCGATACCCACCAGGGCTGCAAGCGTGGTTGCATGTGCTGGCAGCCATACAAAATACAGACCCGCCGTTGCGACCAGCATGGATAGGATCGCAATCACCGGCGCGCGCCGATATTCGGTCCACGCGTATGCCATCACGCTTGTGAGTAAGATCGAGAACCCGATTTGAGCGATCATCGATGCAGCTTCTGAACTGAGAGGTCGAACAAGATAGCGACTGAATCGGCAAGGCCTTGGCCCTTAGCCAGAGAATAACGCGTGTACTCGATGGTCACCGGTACCTCAATATAAGGCAACTCGCTTGCTGCGATCTGTTGGAGAAGTTCGGTGGCATGGGCCATTCGGTTTTGCCGCAAGGATATACGCTGCGCCCCTTCTCGACTCATCGCACGCAAACCGTTGTGCGTGTCGCTAAGCCGAAGCCCGGTCACAGCGCGGGTAAACCAAATCGCGGCATGCAGGAGGAGACGCCGCCGCAGCGGCATCCCGCGCGAACTGCCGAGGAAACGGCTGCCGAGAACATAGTCTGCATTGCTCTGTTTAAGAGCGTCGACCAAACGCGCGATATCCGATGGACGGTGCTGCCCGTCGGCATCGAATGTCACAATCGTGTGGGCTCCTTGTTGAAGTGCGAACTTGATCCCCGTCTGTAGTGCTGCGCCTTGTCCCAGGTTCACCGGATGCGTGACAACTGTGGCCCCTGCGGCAAGTGCAATCTGGCCGGTTTTATCCTGCGATCCATCATCGACCAGAACGACGGAATAATTTCCGCGTACGATGTCTGAAACGATCGGTTCGATCACCGCAGCTTCGTTGAAAGCTGCAATGACGATCCAGATCGATCGCGGGTCTACTTCGCTGTGATTACCTGCAGACACTATCCCGGCCTCGCCCAGCTACGCACAAACTCCCGCCACAGGCCGAAAGCAATAACCAATGGCCCCCGGAATTAGTTCCCAAGGGGACCTTACGGCAAAGCCGTTGCGGTACCCTTGCGGACATGCGCGATCATTTGACCCACCCCGGCGGGCTCAGGTTGCCGCCGCGTCCGGATTGCCAAGCACGCATCGCATTGCATCAAACAGATTTACCGGCAGGCCGATGCCGCTGGTGACGCCGGTCGGCACAGGATGTTTTGCGCCGAACAGGCGGCGCGTCTGGAACGTCAGCAAAGCCAGCGGCACGAGCTTCCGAGGATGATCGCACGCGGCCAATTTTAGATTCAACGATTGTGCCAGCCGTATCATGCTTTCGGGGGTGAAATACCAGAGATGCTGTGGTGGCGTCATCAAACGCCAATGCCGACCAGCGAGTCGTGCATAAGGTGAGGAAAAGTCGCCCGTGGTGATAAGAATGATCCCGCCTGGGTTCAGGTGATGCCGGCATAGAGCGAGCGTCGTGCGCGGATCTGGCAGATGCTCGATGACATCCAAAAGCACGATGACGTCCATCTTGCCGAACCGGGACAAAGTGGGCTCATCGGCTATTCCATTCACGACCGTAAGGCCACGCTTTCGGCAGAACGCAGCCGGTGCCTGCGAGATTTCGATTCCGGCCACATCGTAGAAGCGCCGCGCCTCTTCCAGGAAAAAGCCATAGGCGCAGCCGATCTCCAACAACCGCCCGCCGTCTCGATAAGCGCGCAGGAAATCCACTGTACGCGCAAACTCGCGCCGCAGGACGGGTTCGCTGCCGCGATAGTCGGCATAACCGTCCTGATGTCCGCCGGAGAAATAATCCTCTGTGTAGTAGTTATGTGGATCAAAGTTGTCGCTTTGGGCACGGCCAAGGCCACACCCAGTACATTGGAAAATGTCGCACGAATTTTTGGAATAGAGTTTCCGGTGCGCAGTCGAGCGCGCGCAGGCCGGGCAATCGAGCTGCATACTTTGTCTGTTCCCCGTCTCGTCAGGCAGGGACTATAGACGCCTTGCGGCATGAAGTTCTAGGAAGTTGATCGCCAAATCATGGGCTAGGCTGGCGATGCCGAGCTCAGCGCTTGTCGATAAGCGGCATTGATCTTTTTGGTTTCCGTCTCGGCCAGGTTTTTAAACGCCTGCGCCATGCCCTGCACCCGATCCGGGTGATTTTGCTTGATCAAGCTTTTATAGGCGCGTTTCACCTCTTCAATCGTCGCCGTATCGGAAACGCCGAGAATATGAATCCAACTTTCATCGCCGAGCGCAGTCTCGATCTGCGGCTCGCGCTCGCGATCCTCAAACTCGCATTCATAGACGGACCCGTTCGGCCCAATATCCGCTAGATCCAGGAATACGCAGAATTCGAGGCTGTATTGTCGGCGCAGGCTGGATCGGCGAGCAAGATAGACCGGCGGCATTGCAATGGCGGACAAGGCGATTGCCACTGCGTTGGCGTAAAAGATCCGCTCGTCGAACGGATACCAGACGACTGCATTAGTAAAGTCCGTGTCGAATTCCCGCGCCCATGCCGGCTGATCGGCCGCTCCGAATGCGAGCAGCCAGAGCAGCACGAAGCTCACGACGCAAACGCCTATCGCGTAACCCAACGCGCAGTTTAAGCTTTTACCATTGATCCAGGACTTCAATCGGACCAGCGGCTGGCTTCTTAGCCGGCGGATCACCGCCTCTAAGTGTTCAGCATGTGCCCGCAGATCTTCCAGGTCGGCATCCTGTTCGGGCATTTCGGCGTTCTGACTTAACGCGGAGCGCCAAAAGCCTTTTATCAGTTCATTGCTCGCGCGGAGTTGTTCCAGACGGTAGCGAACTTTTTCGTACACCGCAACGGCGCGGATCAGTTCGCTCCTCTCCGATCTCTGCAACATGAATTCGGGCTTGCGATATCGCGCCCGTATGGCCTGTCGCACATAAGCGAGAGTCAGCGCCGGGAGGACCGCCCAGAGCGCGAGTAAAATCGCGTTCACAAACGCAGCCGTGAGATCGCCCCCGTCGCCCGGATCAAGCATAGCACGCTTTACACTACTCTCCGCAGACGCTTACACGCCTCCGATACATCAATCCTCGCACGCAGATAAATCATAGAATCCGACCGCCTCGGGGCAACAGATTGTCAAAAAAACGGTCAAGGTTTGGGCAAAAGATTCAGCTGTGCTGGAAGCACGGATGGAAATTTCAAAAAGCACTGCCAAGTCCCGAAGTGGTCACATTTTCATGCGGCCATTTGGGTGGCGTTCCCAGCTAACCGCAATCAGGGGTGTGTCATGAATTACGTTCAGCCAATCCAGTCATCGGGCGATCTAAAGCAAAGCGACAACATTGAAGACAATGTCCGCACGCTGGCGCATACCAGCGCGGCATTCCGCCAGGGCGATACCGGAAATGGCGAGGCAACGGCGAGCAGCCTGAGCGCGCTCCTTCGCCGGGTATCAGGTACCTCGACCCGCGAGATCGACAGTCTGATAGGCGACTTACGCGACCTACGCGAAAAACTCCGCACCGATGGCGATCGCATTCATCGTGACATCGTGGAATACGCAGCCTTGAGCCAACAGGTGATGCAGCTCAGCAGAATCATCTCCGAAAGCGTTAAGAGCCTGCCGGACTCCCCAAATACCGAAGGCTGAAGGTGGCCGTCCGCTTTAATAAGCCCGTGCTGCCAATGGAGCAGTCCGCCTCGGAATCATCCAATGACAATCATATAGCTGCCCCAATGCTTGCCGAGATTTAGCCATAAGTTCGCGCAGGGCACGTGTGGCAATAATAGCGTGTCCGCCTCTGCAAGCGCGGCAATGTTGGTGTCAGACGTTGCGGCTCTGCCGCGCAATGTGTGTGTTTTGCGCAAAGCGCGGATCCGCCGCTCGGGGGCTGCTTATGTCGGGACGCTTGCGGCGGCCGTGCCGGCCATTTCAGGTCATTGGCGTATTGGCGGCGGTTCTGCCGGTTGCAACGAATTCCTGGCAATTTTATCTCGCCGAGCGCGCCGGTACGCGATCGACAACGGACAAGTTTGTTCGCGGTAGGCTCAGCGGGCGTCTGACCGCCAGCCTGACTGTTTTTCTGAGTAACTGTCGAGCTATGCCTGCGGGTTGAGCAAAGCATCCGCAGGAGAAGGCAACGACTTTTGTTGTGACATCGGAGCTTTGAAAGCAGGGAAGCGCGATCATGAGTTCTCCGATACCTCTCGATGAAGATATCGATCCTGCAACAATGTATGCTCCGCCCTGGGCTCGCGAACGGGTAGCCGGCGCTCAACCAGATGCTGAGCTACCGCCGCCGATCCAAGCCGGCGGCCGCGGTCGTAGCCTCACGAAATCGCGTCCGCAGTTTAGTGGCGACCGCGCGATGCTGGAGCTACAGCGTCAACTTGCGCTTAATCCGAGCCTGATCCCGGAACCATACGCTGATGGCCGGTCGAGCATCGGTGCAATCCTCTTCCGCTTATGCGGCGTCCTCGGCGTCGCCACGACCGTGGCATGGGGCATCGTCACGTATTCCTTCCCAAACGAAGCATTGGTCGCAAGAGATGTCGTGGAATCAGTCTCGGCCGAAAATTTCGCCTCGCTCGGCCCCAGTGATCACGTTGGCCTCACCGGCGCGGCTGCATCGCAACCGGCCGACACTCAGCAAAGCGAGCCGTCCGCGAGCCCGTCGAATCCGCCGGGCCTGACCGTGGTGACCGTCCCCAGCCAGACGGTCGCAAGTGGCGCTGCTGATTCGACAGCGGCCTCTGACGCGAGCACAGCCAGATCATCGGCACCGCAGGCGAATGATTGGCCAATCGTGCAGGACGAACTCGAAATGTTGCTGAAGAGGGGCAAGGAGTTCCTTGCCGACGGCGACCTTGCTTCCGCTCGTCTCCTGCTGCGACGCGCGGCCGAAGGCGGCAGCGCCGAAGCCGCGCTCGTTTTGGGCACGACTTTCGACCCACTGGTGATTCAGCGGCTTGGCGTGCTCGGGGCGCATCCGGATATCGGCGAGGCTCGCCATTGGTATCAACGCGCAGCCGAGCTCGGCTCGAATACCGCGTCGCAGCGATTGGCCCGGCTTACTGCGGCACCCTGACGGATCGCCCACTCCGGTCTGTCGCGGCCGTACCGGCACCGTTGGCAGTTAGACGCCCAGATACCGGTGCTGAATAGCAGGCGCTTGCACCAACTCCTGCGATGTTCCGACCCAGACAATGCGGCCGCGCTCGATGATGTAATGGCGATCGGCGATCCGCGTCAGCGCCTTGACGTTTTTATCGATGACAAGGATCGATTGCCCACCGCCGCGAAGGCGCTCAAGCGACTGCCAGATTTCATCGCGTACGCGGGGCGCTAAGCCTTCGGTCGCCTCGTCTAAAATGAGAAGACGTGGATTGGTCATCAGAGCGCGACCGATCGCCAGCATCTGTTGTTCGCCGCCCGATAGCAGGCTCGCGATGCTGCCAGCCCGTTCGGCGAGGCGGGGAAACAACGCCATGACCTTTTCCAGGGTCCATGGCGTGCTGGCATCTCGATAGTTTGCCGCCGTTGCCACCAGGTTCTCCCAGGCGGTGAGGTTCGGGAACACCTGTCGACCTTCCGGTACCAAGCCGATCCCGTGCTTGGCGATGCGGTAGGCGGGAAGACCGCGAATTTCCTGACCATCGAAGCGAATTGAGCCGCCTGCAGGAGCGGTCAGCCCCATAATCGACCGCACCGTCGTGGTCTTGCCCATGCCATTGCGCCCGAGCAGCGAAACCATTTCGCCACGTCCGATTGTCAGAGAAACGCCGAACAAGACGCGGCTTAATCCATAGCTCGTTTCCACGTTGCTCAATTCGAGAAGGCAGTCAGAACTAGCCATGCGCCAGACCTTCGCCGAGATAGGCTTCGCGCACTCCCGCATCGGCGCGAATAGCCGGCGGATCGCCGGTCGCGATTATTCGTCCATAAACCAGAACGCTGATGCGGTCAGCGAGCGCAAAGACTGCGTCGATGTCGTGTTCGATCAGAATAACGGTGATAACGCCCTTGAGCGTACGCAGCATCTCCAACAAGCGAGCGGATTCCTCAAGACCCATCCCGGCCATCGGCTCATCAAGCAGCAACATTCTTGGCCGAGCGGCAAGCGCCATTGCGATCTCCAATTGGCGCCGCTCGCCGTGGCTAAGGTCGGCAACAAATGTGGCGGCACGTTCAGCTAGACCCACGCGCGCAAGCGCCGCCTGCGCCGGTTCGCGCAATTCGGTCTCATGACGCGCATTCCGCCAAAAACGAAACGAGTGGCCGGCGTGGGCTTGCACCGAAAGCGCGACATTGTCGAGCGCGGTGAAATCCGGGAACAGTGTCGTGAGCTGAAAAGAGCGCGCTAGGCCGAGCTGGCTGCGCTCGTAAACTGGCAGATTTGTAATGTCGCGGCCGTCGAATCGAATGCGCCCGCTATCCGACGTGACCTCTCCGCTCAATTGGCCGATCAACGTCGATTTACCGGCGCCGTTCGGGCCAATAATCGCGTGCAATTCACCGACTGGGACTGCCAGCGAAATGCCGTCGGCGGCGATCACTCCACCGAAACGTTTGGTCAGCACTTCGATTTGCAGCAAAGCGTCAGCCACGGCGCACCCCGGCAATCAAGCCATCAATTCCGCCGTGCATTGCGATCGCCACGAATAGCAGGAACGGTCCGAGTATCAGATTCGAGTATTCGGTTACGCGTGAGAGCCCCTCCTCGAGGACCAAAAACGTAAGAGCGCCGATCAGGGGCCCGAAGATCGCCTGCATGCCGCCTAGCACCACTATGACGATGAGGTCGCCAGAGCGGGTCCAGTGCATCATAGCGGGACTAATAAAATTGGTGTGATTGGCAAGGAGCGCGCCGGCAAGCCCGCACATCGCTCCCGCGACTACGAAACAGAGAAGCTTATAGCGGAACGTGGGAAACCCGATCGCACGCATGCGGCGTTCGTTCGACCGCGCGCCCTGGATCACCATGCCGAAGCGTGAATTGACGATCCGCCAGACCAGATAAATGCCCGCCAGTAGAAGCACGAGGCAAAGGTAATAAAATACGGTTCGGTTATCGAGGTCGAGCAGAGCGCCGAATTGGCTGCGTTTATAGATCGTCAACCCGTCGTCGCCGCCGTAGCGGTCGAGTCCGATTGCGACATAATAGATCATCTGGGCAAAAGCGAGCGTGATCATAATGAAGTAGACCCCGCGCGTGCGCAGGCTCAGCGCACCGACGACAAGCGCATAAAGCGCCGAAGCGGCGATTGCGATGGGCCACTGCACGAATCCCGATGCGACGCCTTCTTTGGCGAGAATGCCAACCACATATCCGCCGATGCCGAGATAAGCAGCATGGCCGAAACTAACCATGCCGCCAAACCCCATGATCAGATTGAGACTGAGCGCTGCGATCGCCAGAATGACGATACGGGTGAACAGCGTCAGTGTGAAAGCATTTCCGTTAAGCGCGGTGTACAACGGAACCAGAGCGAGAACAGCGATCAGCGCGGTATTGATGACAATTCGCGGCGTGATCGCGCCAAGCCGCCAAGTTTTTTTTGACGCCAGGCCAGTTGAGCTCATCTACCCGCCGCCGGAAATAAGCCCTCTGGGCGAACGATCAGTACCAAGGCCATCACCAGATAAATCATCATCGATGATAGTGCTCGGCCCAAGCTCGAGGAGGCGCTTTCGCTGAGAAATGCACGCAGCAGGTCAGGCACGAATGCTCGGCCGACAGTATCGGCAAGTCCGACGAGCAGCGCCGCCACAAATGCGCCGCGGATCGAACCGATGCCGCCGATTGTGACGACGACAAAGGCCGCGATCAGGATGTTCTCGCCCATGCCGATCTGAACAGTGAGGATGGGCGCCTGCATCAAACCGGCAAAGCCGGCGAGCGCGGCTCCAAGCCCGAACACGAGCGTGTAAAGTAGTTTAATGTTGATGCCCAGCGCGCCGACCATTTCGCGATTGGAAGCGCCGGCGCGAATAAGCATGCCAAGACGCGTGCGCATGATCAGGAGATAAATGATTACGGCAACGCCGAGTGTCACGCCGATGATCACTAGCCGGTAAAGCGGATAAAACAGGCCCGGTAATACTTCGACCGCATTGAGCATCTCGCTCGGCAGAGACAAGGTCATACCGGCTGGCCCCCAAATCAATCGGACCAGCTCGTTAAAGAACAACAACAGCCCGAACGTACCGAGCACGTGATCAAGATGGTCGCGGCCATATAAACGGCGTATCGCAACGACCTCGAGGAGCACCCCGACCACGGCAGTGGCGGCGAGCGCCAGGACTGCGCCGAGCAGGAAGCTTTCGGTTCGTTCCGCAAAGCTCGCAGCGAAATACGCGCCCAGCATGTAGAGCGAGCCATGCGCTAGATTGACCAAATCCATAATGCCGAAAATCAGCGTCAGGCCCGCCGCCAGCAAGAACAAGAGCGCGCCAAGCTGTATGCCGTTCAGAAATTGCTCAAAGAAATAGAGCATGGCTGAGCGCCAATCTTACTAGTCAGGCACGCTTGTCGCGCGCATGCGCCTCTGCACTGCCTGAGCGTGGCACACGTGGATGGCTGGGCTCGGTCCTAGCTTGATCGTGAGACCGGCCCGGCCATGACTTATCAAGTCAACCATTACTTCATCGGACAGCGATCGTGGAAGCGATCCTGGTCGTTCTCGACGATGGTGGCGACGGTATGAAGGGAATAGGTCCCGTCAGGATTCTTCATCGCGTCCTGCAAGTAGAAGTTCTGGATCGGAATATGGTTATTGCCGAACTTGAAGTTGCCGCGCACTGATTTGAAGTTGGCCTTTTCCATTTCCTTGCGCATACCTTCTTTGTTGCTGAGATCGCCCTTTATTGCCGTTACCGCCGAGTCGATCAATCCGACGGCATCGTAGGTCTGCGCACCGTAGAATGAGGGCAACGTATTGTGTTTGGCTTTATAGTCGGCGACGAATTTCTGGTTGGTGGGATTGGGCTGATCGGAAACCCATTGCTGCGCACCAGGGACACCGACGGCGAGATCCTTCAGGCGCGGCAGTGACAGATCGTCGATCGTGAAAGCTGTGTAGAGCGGGATCTGTCCTCTCATGCCGGCCTGGACATATTGCGTGACGAACTGCACGCCTGCGCCGCCCGGATAAAATGCAAAGATTGCATCAGGCTTTGTCGCCCGAGCCTTCGACAGCTCCGCGGAAAAATCGAGCTGGTCAGGCCAGCGCGTGAGCTCCTGTCCGACGATCTGGCCCTTAAACGTCTGCTGCACGCCGGCGAGCATATCTTTGCCGGCGGCGTAATTGGGTCCGATCAGGAATGCAGACTTCACGCCCTTCTGATTCATATACAAACCGACCGCGGCAGGCGTCTGATCGTTTTGCCACGAAGTGGAGAATGCATAAGGTGAGCACAGCTCTCCAGCGAACTGCGATGCACCGGCATTCGTAACCACCGTCATCGTCTTCGAATCGACCAGCGGTTTGAGCGAGGCAAGCAACACATTCGACCAAATGTAGCCAACGACAAAATCCACATGATTGGAATCGATGAGTTCTTGGGTTTTCTGCACGCCGATTTCAGGTTTGGTTTGGTCGTCCGCATAAATCACTTCGACCGGCAAGCCTCCCAACTTGCGGCCATGATGGTCGAGACCAAGCTCGAACGAGTTCTTCATATCGTTGCCGATCGCCGCCGGCGGCCCGGTAAAGGTCGAAATGAGGCCGATCCTTATGGTCTTTTGCTGCGCCACCGCGGGCCCGGCAGCGAGCGCCAGCGCGGTTCCCGCCGCGATCCATACTTTTGTCATTTACCCCTCCTTGATGGATGAAGGCCGCTCGTCACAGCATATCAAAGTACTCACGGTGCTCCCATTCACTGACGTCGGCATCTTGTGTGTCGTTGGTCGTTTCCTTTTTGCACCGGGCAATCTCAGCTTCCTTCATATGAACATAATAGTCCACAAATCCGTCGCCAAATCCGGCGCGCAGACACGCACTGCCGCGTAATGCCGTAAGGGCCGCTGAAAGCGTCTCCGGCAGGGCCTCGGCAGAGCTCATTTTATAGGGCGCTTCTGTTGCCGGACCGGGATCAAGCCCGCGGGCAACGCCGTCCAGCCCGCAATAGATTTGCGAGGCCATATAGAGATAGGGGTTGGCCAATGGTTCGCCACTGCGGTTTTCAAGATGTGTCGAGGGGTCGCCGGAATCTCCCATGACACGCATCATGGCTCCGCGATTGTCCTTGGCCCACACAGCTTGGATTGGCGCCATCGTATTGACGCCCCGATAGCGTTTGTAGCCATTGATGGTAGGCGTGGTGAATGCAGTCGCTGCGCTAGCGTTGGCCAAAAGACCGGCTAAAAACTTGTGTCCAAGGGGAGACAACGCCTGTTTCTCGTTCTGCGATACAAACGCATTCGCCTTGGACTTCGTATCAAGCAGCGATTGATGCAGATGCCACCCGCTGGCGAGCGTATTTGGCAGCCGCGGCCGGCACATCAGACTGACGAGGTAGCCCTGTCGGCGCGCCACTTGCTTGACCGCGCTGCGCAACAACACCATAGCGTCCGCGGCGGCCATTCCCGTTGCCGGCGCCAAAGTAAGTTCATACTGGCTCGGGCCGAATTCCACTTCGAGCGATTGCAGGCGTAACCCGAGCGCCGTGATGCTCTTGTGCAAGATTTCCAGAATAGGCGCGACCTGATCATAACGACCCTCGGTCAAGTATTGATAACCATGGGTCGTATGGCTTACCAGCGGCGCCTCGGCCGGCCAGGCGAGCGTGTCAGCCGCAAGCCTCGGGTCCTCAATCTTGAACAGATGAAACTCGACTTCGAGCCCAGCGACAAAACCGAGTCCTGTTTTGGCGAGCGCTCCGAGCGCATCACGAAACAAATGCCGCGTCGAAATTGGGACCTTTTTGCCGTTGCCAAAATAGCAATCGCACAGAACCCACCCGGTATTGTCCGCCCAAGGCAGCGTGCAGAAAGTCTGTGGATCAGCGACCATGATAAAATTGCCGGCGCCGGTCATTTCGCTAATGCCCATTCCCGCGCCCGGTTCGAAAACCGGAAACACCGTGCGGTGTGCGGTGTCCTTGGCTAAAAGCGTGCTGGTCATTGTCACGCCGCTGCGCAACGCGCGTGCCGCCTCATCGGCAACGAACGCCTTACCCCGCAACACGCCATGCTGGTCCGGGAATGAGAAACGAACGAGCTCAAGCTTTCTTTTGCTGATCAATTTCTCGACGCCAAGCGCAGCGCGCGCTTGCGCCTCGCTCCACAGCGCATGGCGATCGACGAAATCCAAAGCGAACGACCGGCGCCTGTGCGATGACATGCTAATTGTCCCGAGCTTGTTCGCCGACGGTGCTACAGAAATGGTCAGGGGATTTTAGCCCAGCTCGCGGCATTGCGCTTGTTCGCGTCGGTGCGCTCCCAGTAACCGCGCCAGTCCTCCGTCGGGCCTATACCATCGATCGCCGCAGGGCCCCTCATCGACTTTGCCGAGCCTATATCGAAAACGATCGGCGGCGACTGGCCTTTTTCCACCGCGTCGATCGCAGCGCGCAACAGACGTCGATACGCAGAAATCGCCTTGTCGGATTGTCCGAGATGCTCCCGGGTGCGATCGGCGATCGCGCCCATCGATTCACAGGCCCACTGGTCGTGCACATTGATGTCGGCGCCCATCCCGGTATACGTGTCGCGCTGCTGTTCGTTCGGATCGAATCCGTAGTTATTGCTCTTGTTTTTGCGCGGGACGTAATCCGGCAATTCATACAGTTGCAGCCGTTGCCGCCTCATCTCATCTTTATCAACGGGCGCGCCAAAGCTCGTGAAGATCGCGTACCAATAGTGCTTGGCATCGTCGATCGGTACGTGCCACTGGGTAATGGTCATTTCCCGACTCATCGGAATTACGAAAGCGTTCGGGAACATTAGGTTCGTTACCCGCACGTGAGTGCTCTTCGCGTCGATCTCACGCAGCGTCAAAATGCGAAAGCCGAAGTCTGTCGACTCCACCTCGATACGCGGCCGCGGAAACTCACGCATGATTTTGGTCATCGGCATCGCTGAATCGATCGACGTATCGCGAAATAGCTTGCCATAGCCTTCCTTCGGATCCTCATCGTGGAAAAAACGATGCAAGAAGGAAGTGTGCGCCGGATCAATGCCCACCTCCAAAGATTGCAGCCAGTTGCAATCGATCATGCCTTTGAACGCGAAAGTGTGTGAGTTGGGCGCAACAAAACAATCGAAATCGGGAAATTGCGGTGGCGCTCCTGCACCCATATAGGCAAACAAGATTCCGCTGCGCTCGACGACCGGATACGCCTTCTGCCGTATGTTGCGGCACAAATTGCTATCTTGCGGCTCCGCGGGGGTCTGCAAGCATCTACCTTCGACATCGAACAACCAGCCATGGAATGCGCAGCGGAGGCCGCCGTCCTCGAGACGACCATAGGTGAGGTCGGTGCCCCGGTGCGGACAGGCCCGGCCGAGCAAGCCATACTGTCCCTTGTCGTCCCGAAACATCACCAGATCTTCGCCCATAAGCCGGACCGGCTTTATTGGCCGACGGCTGTCGAGTTCGTCGACCAGCGCCGCCGGTTGCCAATAGCGGCGCAAAACTTCGCCGGCAGGTTTGCCGGGGCCAACGCGCGTGATGCGATCGTTCTGTTCCGCACTGAGCATAGCGATCTCCGAGACGATCTTAGCGTAGAACCGCCAAAACGTTGAAGTGGACCTATTACGACAATTAATGATGCGGCGTGCCTCTGATAAACGACACCTTATGTCGAACAGCTACTTATTCGTAAGACGAAATTGATGGCGCAGGAAATTGAACTCGGTCTCGACACATTCGGCGATATTCCAAGCTGGTCCGGATGGACAACCGCTAAGCCACGCGCAAGTCATCCGAAACGTGGTGGATGAGGGGGTACTTGCCGAGGACTTGGCGCGGCCAGACCCGCCCTCCCCTCATTGATCAGCGTGTATTTCCCACGATCGAAAGCGGTACCATGAAGACATGGATCGGGGTCGGTGGCAGCCCGCAATCGGTTGTCCGCGCAGCCCAT
>Ga0306924_10002179_pt1 | contig 18433 bp, 18 predicted proteins | sample sta12Can44000111_FD_203756 | JGI IMG/M metagenome (GOLD analysis project Ga0306924, IMG submission 203756) | Lab enrichment of tropical soil microbial communities from Luquillo Experimental Forest, Puerto Rico - statanox.12C.anox.44.000.111 (v2)... | ecosystem: Environmental > Terrestrial >...
CACGAAGGTCGTGGTGGCACCGCGCGCGCCGGCGTCGAGCACCGGTGCGTTCCGGTAGATCGCCGCCACGAACGCGCGCGCCTTCGCCTCGTCGCCGCCGAACCGGCGCTTTGCGTAGCCCCAGGCCGCGAGATAGTTCCAGCGCGCGCCGCCCGACGTCTTCGGGTTGGGCGTGATCACCGCGATCCCGGGCTTGGCGAGGTCGTCCCAGTCCTTGATGCCCTTGGGATTTCCCTTGCGCACCAGGAACACGATGGTCGAGGTGTAGGGGCAGCTGTTGTTGGGCAGGCGGGTCTGCCAATCGCGGGCCACCAGCTGCCCGCGCTCGGCCAGCGCGTTCACGTCCCCGGCCAGGCCCAGCGTGACCACGTCGGCCTCGAGCCCGTCGATTACGGCGCGCGCCTGCTTGCCCGAGCCGCCGTGCGACTGTTTCACCGTCACGCTCTCGCCGTGGAGAGCCTGCCAGTGCTTCGCGAACAGCGCGTTGTAGTCCTGGTAGAGCTCGCGCGTCGGGTCGTACGAGACGTTGAGCAGGGTCACGTCGGCTCGGGCGGGCACGGACGCGAGCAACGCCGAGACGGCCAGAACCAGAGTGAGTCGCTTCGAAGTCATTGCGGTCCTCTAGAAGGAGATCTGGGCGCGGCCGATCAGCACGCCTTCCGTCTTGCGGTTGGGGTGGCCGTCGAGGTTGCGGAAGGAGGTGTTGTCGTAGTCGAACGCGAACTTGAACACGCGGTTCAGGTACCAGTTCACGCCGACGCTCCAGAGCGTGGCGGACTTGGCGCTCACGGCCGGATCGGCGAAATTCGCCTGGAAGACCGAGTCGTCGACCTTCAGCTGGCTGATGCGGGCGACCAGCTCCCACGCACCGAACCCGCCGTGCCCGGGGTCGACGTTCACGCTCGGGATGACACCTTTGAACGACTCGTTCTCTCCGGTGATCGCCCAGCCGGCGGAGAGCTGCCAGGCGTCGTTGCGCGCGCGGACGTCGGCGAATTTCGGGCGCGCGAATTCGCGCGAGGAGTTCACGTACTCCGCCAGCAGCCCGACCGGGCCCCAGTACCAGTACAGCTGCGGCGCGTAGCGCGCGGCAGGCCCGGTCTGCGTGACGCCGGCGCGGAACGCGAAGAAGGTTTGCTGCCCGGACGTCTTGTAGCCGCTGCCCGGAGTGCCGGTCTCGTGGCCGTAGGTCGTGGCGAAGCCGAGCCCGAACCCCTCCAGCGCCGGGATGCCCGATTCCTGGAACGGGTTCGTGAACACGCGCGCGACCAGGTCCTTGTCGTTGCCTGTGTCGGTGTCGTCGCTGGCGGCGCCGTCGGCGGTGCCGTTCATCCAGGCGAGCTGGTAGTTGAAGATCCCTTCCGCGATCACGCCCTGCAGCATCACGCCCAGGTCGCGGTTGGGGACGAGCTGCGTCGGCAGCGCGCGCTCGTTGAACCACATCGCGGTAGCGGACCGCAGCCGCTCGAGCCCGACGGGTCCTTTGTACTTGCCCACCTCGAGCTGTGCCTCGGGCAGGTAGCGGAGGTTCGCCCAGGCGTCCTGGATGACCAGCGTGCTGCCCGCGAAGTCCGGCATGATCCGGAAGTCCACGACGTTCGCGAGCGTGCCCTCGAGGATCGGGCGGATGCGGCGGAAAAAGAAGGTGTCGGAGCCGGGCGGCAGGTTGTCGGGCGCGCTGGTGAAGAAGCGCCCGTCGAACTGGGTGTAGCCGCGCAGGCGCAGCACCCAGGCGGAGTCGGCCGAGCGCAGCGAGAACCCGTCGCTGCCTGCGGTGATCGTCGGCTGCGGGCCCTTGCTGGCCTGCGTCTCGGAGTCGACCTCGAGCTGCCGGCGCACCAGCGCGAGCTCCTGCTCGAGCTGCTCCACGCGCTGCTCCAGCGCACCACGATCTCCAGGAGGATCGGCGGCGGCGCCGCGGGATGCGGCCAGGAGAACGAGAGCCAGTACGGCTGCGAGCAAGCGGATCATGAGCGCACGGCGCTGAGCAACCGGCGTGCCGCAGCTCGAGAACCCCGAATCGGCGTTCCGGGCGCCAATCAGTCGAAACTCCGCTTCATTGAACGGATTTGCTATTCTGATTGATTGAGAAACCGCTTGGTGGAGCGGAAATTCCGTGGAGAGATTTGCCAGCTTGCTGCTCGAAATCTGGCGCGAGGTCGGCAGGCACATCGAGATCGGCGAGGCGGGCGAGCGCTGCATGCCGCTGCTCGCGCGCCGGCTCCCGGTCGGGGAGCTGGTCGTGCGCCGGCTCGATCTCGCCCAGGGCGAGCTCGACACCGTCGCCGCCGCGCGGGCCGAGGCGGGCGAGTCAGCGGCCCACGCGCGCAGCGTGCTCACCCCCGCGGCGCTGCAGGAGCTCGCGGCGTTCTGTCGGCGAGGCCGGCCGCTGCGCGGCAGCCCGCAGCTGCTGTCGCGCAAGTTGCCTGGCGCGCTGCCCGAAGGCCTCGCTGGCGAGGTGCTGGTGGGCCCGCTCGTCCGCGGCGACGACCCCGCGGGCGTGCTGCTGGTGGCGCGCGCGGGTCGACACTTCGATCGCGAGCACGAGGAAGTGACCGCGGCGCTGGTCGAGCCGTTCGCCGTCGCGCTCGAGAACGACCGGCGTCTCGAGGAGCTCGAGGTGCTGCGCCAGGCGGCGGAAGCCGATCGGCGGACGCTGCTCAATCGCCTGGGTCGCGAAGATCTGTCGGAGACGATCGTCGGCAGTGAGTCGGGCCTGCGCGCCTCGATGGAGCGGATCGCGCTGGTCGCACCCTCGGCTGCGCCGGTGCTGCTGCTCGGCGAGACGGGCTCGGGCAAGGAAGTGGCAGCGCGGGCGATCCACTCCCGCTCGCCGCGCTCGGCGGGGCCCTTCCTGCGCGTGAACTGCGGAGCGATCCCGGCCGGATTGATCGACTCAGAGCTGTTCGGTCACGAGCGCGGCAGCTTCACCGGCGCTGCGTCGCAGCGGAAGGGCTGGTTCGAGCGCGCGGACGGCGGAACGCTCTTCCTCGACGAGATCGGCGAGCTGCCGCTCGCGGCGCAGGTGCGATTGCTGCGCATCCTTCAGGATGGCAGCTTCGAACGCGTCGGCGGCACGCGCCCGCTGCACGCCGACGTGCGGATCGTCGCGGCGACGCACCGCGACCTGCACGCGATGGTCTCGGACGGCCGTTTCCGCGAGGACCTGTGGTATCGGCTCGCCGTCTTCGTGATCCACCTGCCGCCGCTGCGCGAGCGCCCCGAGGACATCGCCGCGCTGGCGGCGCACTTCGCGCAGCGCGCGGCCACGCGCTTCGGCCTGCCCGCGCTCGCGCCGACGCGCGACGACGTCAGCATGCTGGCGAGCTACGCCTGGCCCGGCAACATCCGCGAGCTCGCGGCAGTGATGGACCGGGCGGTGCTGCTCGGGCAGGGGCGCTCGCTCGAGGTCGCGAAGGCGCTCGGACAGGACGGGGCGAGCCCGCGCGCGGCAGCGGCCGCGCCCCTGCGCGTGGAGCCGACGGGAGCTCCGCCCGAAGCGCTCGTGGATGCGACGGTCCGCCACATCGAGCGCGCGCTCGCGCAGTGCTTCGGACGGATCGAAGGACCCTTCGGCGCAGCGCGGCTCCTGCGAGTGAATCCGCACAGTTTGCGGTCGCGGATGCGGCGCCTCGGGATCGACTGGAAACGCTTCCGCGCCGGCGGCAGCGCTGGTTGACACCCCGAGACGGCCGGACGTACCTTTCGAGCATGAACTGGGAAAAGCCGGCGTTCGAAGAGATCAACATGAGCGCCGAGATCGGCGCGTACCAGGGAGACGAGGACGGGTCGGAGTATCCGCCGTTCGTCCGCACCGGCCGCGACGTCGCCTCCGCAGAGGCGTAGTCCCGACCGCTCTTCCGTGCAGCTGCGCGTGCTGGGATCGGCCGCCGGCGGCGGCTTCCCGCAGTGGAACTGCGGCTGCGCGAACTGCAGCGGCCTGCGCGCAGGCACCCTGCGCGCGCGCGCGCGCAGCCAGGAGTCGCTGGCGGTCTCGGCCGACCGCGAGCACTGGCTGCTGCTGAACGCGTCACCCGAGATCCGCGGCCAGATCGAGAGCTTCACGCCGCTCTGGCCGCGCGAGAAGCGTCACTCACCGGTGTCGGGCGTGCTGCTCACGAACGGCGACCTCGACCACTGCCTGGGTCTCCTGTCGCTTCGCGAGTCGCAGCCGATCGCGGTGTACGCCACGGCCGCGGTGCGCCGCGGCTTCACGGAAGGCAACGCGCTGTACCGCACGCTCGAGCGCTTTCCCGGGCAGGTGCGCTGGCACGAGCTGGCGCTCGGCCGCGAGGTCGAGCTCGACGGCGGCCTGTCGCTCACGGCGCTGCCGGTGCCGGGCAAGCTGCCGATCCATCTCGAGCGGAGCTCCGCGCCTTCGCCCGAGGACAACGTGGCGCTGCGGCTTCGCGAGGCGGGCAGCGGCCGCACGCTGGCCTACCTGCCTGCGGTCGCGGGCGCCTCGCCCGCGGTGTCCGCCGCGGTGGAAGGCGCGGACTGCATCTTCTTCGACGGGACCTTCTGGAGCAGCGACGAGCTGGTCGCGGCCGGGCTCGGCGCGCGGCGCGCCGAGGAGATGGCGCACTGGCCGGTCGGCGGTGCGCAGGGCAGCCTCGGCTTCCTGGCCAAGCTGCCGGGACGGCGCGTGCTGATCCACCTGAACAACACCAACCCGCTGCTGCGCGAGGATGGCCCCGAGGCCGCCGCCGCGCGCGCGGCCGGCGTGGAGATCGCCTTCGACGGCATGGAGCTGCGGCTGTGAGCGAGGCGCTCTCCGCCGACGCGTTCGTGGCGCGCATGCGCGCGGAAGGCGCGCGCCGCTACCACGACCACCACCCGTTCCACCTGCGCATGCACGACGGCGCACTCTCGCGCTCGGAGCTCCAGGCCTGGGTCCTGAACCGCTACTACTACCAGACGCGGATCCCGATCAAGGACGCGCTCATCCTCGCGAAGTCCGACGATCCAGCCTTCCGCCGCATGTGGATCCACCGGCTGCGCGACCACGACGGCGAGCGCGAAGGCGAAGGCGGACTCGCGCAGTGGCTGCGGCTCGCCGAAGCCGCGGGCCTCGATGCCGTCACGGTGGCCTCGTGCGCGCAGGTGCTGCCCGGCGTGCGCTTCGCCTGCGACGCCTACGTCGAGCTCGTGCGCGAGAGCCCGCTGGTGGTCGCGGTGGCGTCGTCGCTCACCGAGTTCTTCGCGCCCGACCTGATGTCGGCGCGGATCGCGGCCTGGGAGAAACACTACCCGTGGGTTGCGGCAGCCGGCCTCGAGTATTTCAAGAACCGGGTCACGTTCGCGCGGCGCGACTCGCTCGAGGCGATCGGCTTCGTGACTGCACGCGCCACCACGCCCGAGCTCCAGTCGGCATGTCTCGCGGCGCTGGTGCGCAAGACCGAGGTGCTGTGGCACCTGCTCGACTGCGTGCAGGCCTCGGCGAGCGGGCCCTCGTGATCGCGCTGGCGGCGCGGCCCCGCCTCGCCCCCAAGGCGCGCCTGCGAGTCGACCGGATCAGCGGGCGGAAGCTCCTCGTCTACCCCGAACGCGGGCTGGCGCTGAACGAGACGGGTGCGGAGATCCTCGACTTGTGCGACGGCGCGCGCAGCGTCGGCCAGATCATCGAGGCGCTCTGCGCGCGCCACGGCGGGAACGAGCGAATCGCCGACGAAGTGCGCGGCTTCCTGCAGGAGCTCGCCGACCGCAATCTGTTGCGCGGGCTCGAGCCGTGACGGCCGAGCGGCCCTACACGCTGGTTGCCGAGCTCACCTGGCGCTGCCCGCTGCGCTGCGCGTACTGCTCGAACCCGGTGCGCGTGCGCGAGCAAAGCGCCGAGCTCGATACCGCGACGTGGCGGCGCGTGCTGCGCGAGGCCGCGGAGCTCGGGGTGGTGCAAGTGAACCTGTCCGGCGGCGAGCCGCTCGTGCGCGACGACCTCGAGCAGCTCGTCGCCGAAGCCCATGCGAACGAGCTGTACACGACGCTCATCACCAGCGGCGTCCCGCTCCCGCGCGCCCGGCTCGCGGCGCTCGCGGTGCAGGGGCTCGACGCGCTGCAGCTCTCCTTCCAGGATGACCGCGCGGCGGAGGCGCGCCGCATGGCGGGGGTGGAGGCGCTCGAGCAGAAGCTGCGCGTGGCGGAGTGGGTGCACGAGCTCGGGCTCCCGCTCACGCTGAACGCGGTGCTTCAGCGCGACAACATCGCGCGCGTGCCGGAGCTGGTCGCGCTCGCAGAGCGGCTCGGGGCCGAGCGGCTCGAGCTCGCGAACACCACCTACCTCGGCTGGGCGCTGCTGAATCGCGAACGGCTCTTGCCGAGCGCCGCAGCGATCGAGCGCGCGCGGGTCGCGGCGCGCGAGGCCGCCGAGCGGCTCCGCGGCCGCATGGAGGTGCTGTTCGTCCTGCCCGACTACCACACCGACTTCCCGCGCCCGTGCATGGGCGGCTGGGCGCGCACGATCGTGCTGGTGGCGCCCGACGGCGTCGCTCTTCCGTGTCACCAGGCGCGCTCGATCGCGGGGCTCCGCTTCGACAACGTGCGGGACGTGGCGCTGGCGCAGATCTGGCGCGAGTCGCCCGGGTTCCGCGCCTTCCGCGGCGACGAGTGGATGCAGGAGCCGTGTCGCAGCTGCGAGCTCCGTCACAAGGATTTCGGCGGCTGCCGCTGCCAGGCGTTTGCGCTCCTGGGCGATGCCGCCGCCACCGACCCCGCCTGTCGTCTCTCGCCGCGCCACGCGCTCGTCGCCGCCGCGCGCGAGAACGCCGAGCGCGAGCCGGCTGGCGAGCTGGTGTACCGGCGCGCGCCCGCGGCGGACTGACGCACCTCGCTCGGGCCGGCGCGCCGGGTTACGATCCCGCGCGTGATCATCGTGATGAAGGCCGAGTTCGGCCCCGATGCGCCCGAGACCCGGCAGGTCGTGCGCATGGCGGAGCGGTATCCCGACATCCACACCGAGCTGCACGTGATCCGCGGCTCGACCCGGACGCTGACCGAGATCTACCTGCTCGGTCCCACCACGACCATCTCCTCGGAGCCGTTCGAGGAGCTCTCCGCGGTCGAGAAGGTGATCCGCATCCGCGAGCGCTACCGCACCATCGGCCGCCACGAGGGCCAGGCCGAAGCGCTCGGCTTCGAGTACAACGGCGTGCACTTCAGTCAGGACAGCTTCCACCTGTTCCCCGGCGTGTGCGCCGTCGACACGCGCGAGAACCTCGAGGCCACCTTCCGCGCGCTGCGCGCCGCCGGCGTCTCGACTACGCGCGCGGGCGCCTACAAGCCGCGCACCAGCCCCTACGATTTCCAGGGCCACGGCGCGAACTGTCTGCCCTGGGTGTTCGAGCTCGCCGGCAAGCACGCCATCCGGGTGATCGCGATGGAGGTCACCAGCGAGTATCACATCGAGGAGATCCAGGAGGCGCTGGCCGCGGCGGGCCGGCCCACCGGCGTGATGCTGCAGATCGGCACGCGCAACGCGCAGAACTTCGAGCTGTTGAAGAGCGTCGGCTCGCAGCAGGAGTTCCCGGTGCTGTTCAAGCGCGGCATGGGCATCACCCTCGAGGAGTCGCTGAACGCGGTCGAGTACGTCGCCAGCGGCGGCAACCACCGCGTGATCTTCGGCCTGCGCGGCATGAAGACGAACCTGGGCGATCCGCACCGCAACTTCGTCGATTTCGCGATGGTGCCCGCGGTGAAGCGCATGACCCGCATGCCGGTCTGCATCGATCCGTCGCATGCGGTGGGCAAGCGCACGACCGCCCCCGACGGCCTGCTCGACATCCACCACGTCACCGCCCAGGGCATCATCGCCGGCGCCAACATGGTGCTGGTCGACTTCCACCCGCGCCCCGAAGAAGCGCTGTGCGACGGCCCGCAGGCGCTCACGCCGGGCGAGCTGGAGCACTTCGTGCGCGACGCGCAGCTGGTGCGCGACGCGTACCTGCAGCGGCTGAAGCTGCGCGCCGAGCTCAGCCGCTCGTCGCGCTGACGGTCCGCACGCGCGTCGCCTGCCAGCGCAGCCGCTGCTCCGGCGCGGCGTCGCCGCAGGACCCGATCCCGGAGTAGCTGCGCCGCGCGCACGCGACCTCGAGCCGGTGCTCGGCGCCGCCGTCGCGGAACGAGACGCGCACCACCGCGCCGTCGGGGGCGAGCGCGAGCGCGCTCGCGCCGGGACACTGCGCGAGCACGGCCGCCTCGGCGACCTGCTCCAGCTCGCCCAGGCCGCTGCGCCCGCGGTAGCAGGGCGCGTACACCCGGTCGTGCCGGATGGCCTCGAGCAGCTCCGGCACGTCTCCCGCGGTCACGCGCCCGTAGAGCCGGCCCGAGGGCAGAACCAGACAGTTCGGCGCCAGCCGGTGACCGCCGAGGTGGCTCGACTCCGCGACGTCGATCTCGCCGCGCAGCGCGGCGGCGAGCGAGCGGCCGAGCTTCCCGCAGCAGCGGTCGTGCCGGCCGTCGGTGCAGACCAGCACCAGCGGCGCTTCGAGCGGCAGCCCCACCGTCTCGCCGGCCGCGAAGCCGGCGATCGCCGCGGCTGCGGCCTCGGGGTCGGATGCTGTGAGCGCCAGCGTGCGGCCCGTGGCGAAGTCGGCGCAGACCAGCTCGACTCCCGCGACCGGCCGGGGCCCGACCCGCTCGAACAGGCGCAGCTGCAGCCTCCGGCCGGCGCGCTTCGCCGAGCGCTCGAGCTCGGCCAGCGCGGGCGGCAGGCCCTCGGACAGCGCGGCCTTGTCCGCATGCCAGCGCGCGCGCGGCCAGGCCAGCGCAGCCAACAGCGTCGCGTCCGAGGCCGTTCCCGCCAGCGGCTCGCCCGCGAGGGTGCTGGCCTCGCTGCAGCTGAGAGACTCTCCTCCGACCATGCGCCGCCATCCTGCGGGTCGTGTATAACGAGCGCAACTGCAACACCGCGCAGCAGGGGAGGATCCAGCCCATGGCCACCAAGGCGGAAGCCGCGCTCGAGCGCTTCAACCGGCAGATCGGCAAGGTCGACGGCCCGGGCAAGGAGCACAGGATCGAGCAGTCTCAGATCAACCTGTTCGCCGACGCGACCGGCGACCACCAGTTCATCCACGTCGACCCCGAGCGGGCGGCGAAGCTGTCGCCCTACAAGGTCACGATCGCCCACGGCTTCCTCACGCTCTCGCTCCTGCCCTTCCTGCAGGGCAGCATCCCGCCCGCCGACACCGAGGCGTACCAGGGCCTGGTCATGGGCGTGAACTACGGGCTCGACAAAGTGCGCTTCCCCGCGCCGGTGAAGGTGAACTCGAGCGTGCGCGCGACGCGCGAGCTGGTCGAGGTCACGCAGGTCGCGCCCAACACGCTGCAGCTGAAGCAGAAGGTGACGGTGGAGATCGTGGGCGAGGGGAAGCCCGCGTGCGTGGCCGAGTTCCTGACGCGGCTGATCTACAGCTAGGCCCGCGTTGCCCGGCGTCCTGCGCCGAGGGGCGCGCCTCGGGAAGTACCGGATCGAGCGTCCGATCGGGAAGGGCGCCTTCTCCGAGGTCTTCGCCGCGCGCGACACCGTGGAAGGCCGGCGCGTCGCGCTGAAGGTCGCCTTCGACTGGGTGGTGCGCGAGTTCGGGCGCGAGGCGATGGAGACCGAGGCGCGCATCGCCTGCGGCCTGTCACACCCGAACATCGTCGCCACGCGCAACGCCGACTGGATTGACGGCCGCTTCGTGATGGCCGCCGACCTCGCGCGCACGCACGTGTACGACTACCCGCGCGCCTGGCGCTCGGGCGCGGTGGCGCTGCGCATCGTGCGGGACGTGGCCGCGGGGCTGGCGCATGCGCACCAGCGCCGGCTGATGCACCGCGACGTCAAGCCCGAGAACGTGCTGGTCTTCGCCGACGGCCATGCGGCGCTCACCGACTTCGGCGTGTCGCGCTTCGTGCGGCCCGAGTCGCGCAGCTACACCGAGGCCGGGACGATGGGCTACATGGCGCCCGAGCAGGCGTACGGCAAGCCGACGCTCTCCTCGGACGTGTTCTCGCTGGGCGTGATCGCGTACGAGCTCCTGACCGGGAAGCTGTTGAAGTGGCCGTTCACCTGGCCGCCCGAACGCTACGAGCGCTTCCGCGCCAAGGTGCCCGAGCCGCTCCGGCCCGTGCTGCAGAAGGCGTGCGCGTTCGACCCCGCCGAGCGCTATCCGTCGGCGGTGGAGCTCTGGGCCGCGCTGGAGGTGGCGTTCGGGCGGGTCGAGCAGGGCCGCGCCGTGCCCGAGCGCCGCAGGCGCCGGAGGCGCGCGCTCGGACCGACCCCGACTCCGTTCGCCGTCGGCATGGAGCTGTTCCGGCGCCGTCACGGCCGCGCGCTGGAGATGCGCTACCGCTGCCACCGCTGCAGCGGCCCGATCGCCGAGGCGATGGGCACCTGTCCCTGGTGCGGCAGCGCCGAGAACTCGTTCAAGGAGATCACGCAGGCGCCGCTGGTGTGCGGCCGTTGCGAGCGGGGCGTGCTGCCCGAGTGGACGGCGTGCCCGTGGTGCTTCGCGGGCCGCTTCCAGGGGAACGGCCGGCCGCCGCGCCCGGATCCGCGCGCGGTGCGCCACTGCGCGCGCCGCGGCTGCCCCGGCGAGCTCCGCCCGTTCATGCGCTACTGCCCGGTGTGCAAGCGCAAGCCGGGCCGGCCGTGGAGCCACCCCGATCTGCCCGACCGCTGCGCCCGCTGCCGCTGGCCCACTTCGCGCGCGTTCTGGCGCTTCTGCGCGTGGTGCGGGCGGCGCCAGCGCGAGAATCGTTGACAGCGTTTAGTTTTCAGTGGTAAACATTGGGCCGATGGCGCGACCGGCGCTCCGGCCCGATGAGATCGAGAGCTTCCGCGCGCGGCTGTGCGAGACCGCGATGCAGATGTTCGCCGACGACGGCTACGACGCGGTGACGCTGCGCGCGCTGGCCGAGAAGCTCGGCTGCAGCCACGCGCTCCCGTACCGCTACTTCGCGGACAAGAAGGAGATCTTCGCGGCCGTGTGCGCGCTCGGCTTCGAGCGCTTCGCCGCTGCGCTCGAGCGTGCGGCGGCCGGCGTCGACGACCCCGAAGAGCGGCTGCGCGTGCTGGCGCGCGCCTACTTCCGTTTCGCGCTGCGCGAGCCGCACGCGTACCGGATCATGTTCGAGCTGCGCGAGCCCGAGCGCGAGGCGAACGCGGAGTACCGCGTGAAGGAGATCCGCTCCTGGCAGGTGCTGCTCCAGGCGGTCGAGCTCGCGGTGCAGGCGGGCGTGCTCGCCGGCGAGCCCGTCCTGGTCGCGCATCAGCTCTGGGCCGGGCTCCACGGCCTGGTGTCGCTGCACCTGGCGGGCAAGCTCGGGCTGGGCCGCAGCGCCCGCGAAGTCCTCGAGCCGCTGATGGAGATGATGCTCGACGGCAGCCGCAAACCGGCCAAGACGAGGAGAAGGCGATGACCCCCGAAGCGAACTGGCCCGCGCATCCGAACCTGCAGGGCGGCTTCGCGCCGCAGCCGCGCGAGTCGGACTTCCCCGCGCTCGCGGTGACGGGCGAGATCCCGCGCGAGCTCGTCGGCACGCTCTACCGCAACGGCCCGAATCCGCAGTTCCCGCCCCGCGGCGGCTCGGCGTATCACTGGTTCGACGGCGACGGGATGATCCACGCGATCTCGTTCGAGGGCGGCCGCGCCGCGTACCGCAACCGCTGGGTGCGAACCCGCCGTTTCGAGCTGGAGCGCAAGGCCGGCAAGGCGCTGTTCGGCGGGCTGCGCTCGATGAGTCACACCGATCCAGACGCCTGGCGCGCGCTCGAGGCGCAGGGTCTGTCGCGCTGGGAGCGCGTGAAGCTCGCGGTCGACGCGGCGAACACCAACGTGATCTGGCACGCCGGGAGGCTCTTGGCGCTGCTCGAGGTGGACCTGCCGACCGAGCTCGACCCGCGCACGCTCGACACCCGGGGCCGCCACTCCTTCGGCGGGAAGCTCGCGACCGAGATGACCGCCCACCCGAAGGTCGATCCCGAGACCGGCGAGCTGCTGTTCTTCGGCTACTCCGCGGAGCCGCCGTTCCTGCGCTTCCACGTGGCGGACCGCAGCGGCCGGCTGACGCGCTCGCTCGACGTGCCCCGCCGCGTGGGCACGATGATGCACGACTTCGTGGCGACCAGGCGCTACGCGATCTTCCCCGAGTTCCCGGTCACGATCCGCCCGGAGAACCTGGAGTCCGACGACGTGTTCCGCTGGGAGCCGGAGCTCGGCGCGCGCGTCGGCATCCTGCCGCGCGCGGGCGGCGCGGGCGATGCCGTTTGGTTCGAGCTCGAGGCCTGCTTCGTCTACCACTTCATGAACGCGCACGAGGTCGGCTCGCGCGTGGTGGTCGACGCGGTGAAGTATCCGCGCGTGGCCCTCTTCCCGAGTGCGCGCCCGGGCGAAGAGGAGCCGGGTCCGGCGCCCGGGCTGCTCACGCGCTGGAGCTTCGACCTCGCGACCGGCGCGTTCCGCGAAGAGCCGCTCGACGACGCGCAGATCGAGTTCCCGCGGCTCGACGAGCGCCGCGCCGGGCTCGGCTACCGGCACGGTTACGCGGTCGGCACGATCCCGCGCGGCGACGCGACGCTGCCGTTCAACTCGATCCTGCACTACGACCTCGCGCGCGGCGTGCGCCGTGCGCACGCGCTGCCCGACGCGAGCTCCGCGAGCGAGGCGGTGTTCGTCCCGCGTCACGAGTCCTCGCCCGAAGGCGACGGCTTCCTGCTCGCGCCGGTCTACCGCTGGGCCGAGGACCGCAGCGACGTGCTCGTGCTCGACGCTGCGGACATCGAGGCCGCGCCGCTCGCGGTGGTGCACGTGCCGCAGCGCATCCCGTTCGGGTTCCATGGGAACTTTGCAACCGGAGTGACTCACTTGTAAATTGAAGACTTGACGACGGAGTGCTTTCTCCCGCGAAAGCCTGGCGACTGCGAAACCGCGGTGAACCTCTCAGCATGAAGGTGAGTTAGAAGCGTGCGCTGAGACACACTCGGGCCTTCCGCACGTCCGATACGATCACTCGCGTGCGCTCCGTGACCGGCCGACAGCCCGTGCGCGTCGTCACGCTCCCGGACCCCCTGCACTCGGGTCCGTCTCGGTCGTCACCATGGCAGTCTCTCGCGCGGGCGCGGACCGCGCCGATCCTGGCAGGACTCGCCACCCTCTTCGCGCTCTGGCTCCGGCTCTTCCGCCTCGAGAACCCCGGCTACTGGGGGGACGAGCTCATGACGCGGGAGTACGCGCACGAGCCCTGGTCGCGGCTGTTCGGCGACCTTGCGCTCGTCGACGTGCACCCTCCGTTCTACTATGCGCTGCAGCACGCGTGGCTCGCCTTCGGAGAATCGCGGTTCGCGATGCGTTCCCTCTCCGCTGCGCTCGGCGCTGCGTGCATCCCCCTCGTCTTTCTCCTCGGCCGCCGGCTCGTCGACGACCGTGCAGGCGTGGTGAGCGCTTTCATGGTCGCGATCGCTCCCCTCCACCTGATCGCGAGTCGAGAGATTCGCCAGTACAGTTTGCTCGCCTTCTTCGCACTGCTCGCGATCCTGGGCTTCTCCCATCTCTTGCCGGTTCGCGACGAAGCGGAGATCGGATCCAGCGAGCTCGACCGGCGCGCCGCCTGGCTGGCCTATGTGGTCGGAGCCGTCGGCGCCTTCTATACCCACAATACGGCGCTCTTCCTGCCCGCGTTGGCGAGCGGTGCAGTGCTGGTGTTCTGGTCCGCCGGCCGGGTGAACAGTCCATTCGTCGCACGATGGATTGGTGCGAACGTGTTGGTCGGCGCTCTCGCAGCGCCTTGGCTTTGGCTCACGTTTCACCACCTGAGTCACACGCTCGCTCACTTCTGGATCCCCGACCCGAGCGTCGATTGGGTGAAGTCACAGCTCCTGGGCGCCTATCCCTATCCTCGCCTCTTGAAGCCGGTCTTCGTCCTGCTGGCTCTGTGGGCGGTATGGTCGCTGCGCAGGGAGCGCTTGCTGCTGACCTTTCTCGTCGTCTTCTGGCTCGGTGAGCCGCTCGCGATGTGGTTCGCGAGCTACCTGCGACCGCTGCTCTATTGCCGGCCGCTGATCTGGTCGACTCTGCTGTTCCCGATCGTCGTGGCCGCCGCGCTCGTACGTCTGCCTGGTCCAGCGTTTGCCTCGATGGCGGCCGCGTTCGTGCTCCTGCAGGCATACGGCCTGAGCTCGAGCTTCCCGGCGGAGCGGGAGACCATGGGGTTCGAGGCCCTGGCGCCTCGGCTGAGCGGGCTCCAGCCCGGACGCGACGTGCTGGTCGTCGCCCCGATCCAGTTCGACCCCGAGCTGCGCGTCGATGTGAAGGGCTATCGCGAGAATGCCGTGGGGATCGCCTACGGTGACCTGCCCGAGAAGCTCTTCCAGCCGATGTGGGTCCCGCAGGTCCAGCGGAGCGAGCTCTACGCGCGCGTGTGCAGCTATCGGCGCGTCTGGTTCTACACGGAGACCGCGAGCCGGTTTCCGCCGCCTCCCGGCGACGACTTTGCCCGGGTGATGCTTCAACTCGAGTCGCATTCGCGGTCGGAGAAGCGCTGGGCCTCACAAGACCGGCTGCTCGTGCTCTTCGACATGCAGCCGCCGCACGCGGGCGAGTGCGACTCGGGCGCGAATGCCGGCGCGATGCAGGGCCCGCAGACGAACGGTTGAGTCCCGGGCCTAGGCGATCCTCGGAAACAGACGCGCGGCAGCGCCGCGGTCGATCGAAGCGCGCGTCGCTGCGTCGAGCGGGAACGCTTCGTACATCCCGTTGAACCCGGCGATGATCGGCTCGGGCGCGAAGGGCCAGTCGCTGCCGTAGAGCACGTGTCCCGGCGCTGCGAACGCGAGCAGGCTCGGCAGGGCGCTGGGCGAGCCGGACAGCGCCGTGTCGAACCAGAACTTGCGCAGCTGCGCGACCCCGTCGGCGAGATCGCGCTTCGGCGACGCGGCGAGCGCCATGCGGTACGCCGCGTAGGGGACGAAGCCGCCGGCGTGCGACAGGATGATCTTGACGTTCGGACAGCGCTCGAGCGTGCCAGAGCCGGCCAGTCGCACCGCCGCGCGCGTGGTGTCGAGCAGGAAGTCGGCGGCGTAGCCCGGCACCCCTTCGACCGGGGCGAGGCCCGGAGGGATCGAGGGGTGGACGAACACCACTGCGCGCCGGCGCTCGAGCGCGTCGAAGACGGCGTCGAACGCCGGGTCGCCGAGGTACGTGCCCCGGGCGTTCGCGAGCATCATCACGCCGTCGGCGCCGAGCGAGTCGAGCGCGTAGTCGAGCTCCTCGAGCGCACCGTCGACGTCGGGCAGCGGCAGGATCGCGAAGAAGCCGAATCGCCCCGGGGCGCTGCGCACGAGCTCCGCCGAGAGCTCGTTGATCTCTCTCGCGCGCTTGCGCGCCTCGGCGGCGTCGCCGAAGTGCACCCCGGGCGTCGACAGCGAGACGATCGCGGTCTGGATGCCGCGGCGGTCCATCATCGCGAGCGTGTCCTCGCGCGACCAGCGCGGGAACGGCACGCCGGCGCCGGCGTCGACTCCGAGCCTGGCGAGCCAGTCGACGTAGCTCGGCGGCACGAGGTGGTGGTGCGAGTCGATCCTGCCCGCGTTCACTGCGCGCTCCGCTGGAACGGGCGCAGCACGCCCGGCGGTAGCGGGCTCGCAGGAGGCTGGTGCCCCCAGATGCTCTGCGCGTCGTAGGAGCGCACCTCCCAGGTCGCGTCGTCGACGACGCGGCCGCCCCAGCCGTACTCGATCTCGAAGCCCGACGGCGAACGCACGTAGAACGAGGTCATGAAGTCGTTCGTGTGCCGGCCGAGCCCCATCGCGAGCGGCAGCTTGCGCGCGTTGCACAGGTCGAGCGCCGTGCCCACGTCGTCGAGCGACGCGACCTCGAGCATCAGGTGGTGCATCCCGACCATGCCCGGCACCGACGCGAAGGCGAGCGTGTGATGGCGCTCGTTGCAGTGCAGGAAGCGAATCGAGAGCCCCTTGTCGATGCGGTCCGAGAGACGGAAGCCGAGGACGTCCAGGTAGAAGCGCTCGGCTGCGGCGAGGTCCGGCAGGATCAGCACGACGTGGCCGAGGCCGGCCTCGCCCGTCACGAATCCGGACATCGCGCGGCCGGGGCGGAACGTCGACGGGCGCGTCAACAGGCCGTAAGAGAGCTCGTGGCGGAACCCGAACGGGTCGACGAACCAGGCCAGCTCCGACACCGAGCGCGCTCGCGCGAGCTCGGCGTCGCCGCGCCTCACGACCAGCGCACTCTTCTCCAGCGACTCGACCGCGGCCTCGAGCGCGGCGGGCCCTGCCACCTCCCAGCCCAGGTAGGCCAGGTCGTTGCGCTCTCCCGGATGGACCGCGATGCGCGCAGCGGCGTCGTCGACGCGCAGTCGCACCGCGCCGTCGCTGCCTCGGTCGGCGACCTGGAGGCCGAGCACTTCGGGCCCGAACTCGAGCCAGGCATCCGCATTCGGAGACACGAACCCCACATAGCTGAGTGACTGGATCACATCACCACCTCTGGCTTGGAAGTTCCGAGCAGCGCGCCGCCCGCGGCCTTCGCGACGGCATCCGGCGTCAGAAATGCGTGGCCGAGAGCCGCGTGCACGTCCTGGAAGCGTCGCTGCAGCGGCTCCTTCAGGAAGATCGAACGGCCGCTCGCCGAGTGGAACAGCTCCGACGCCGAGCGCGCGACGATCTCGCAGCCGCGGTTCATGTTCCAGCGCAGCTTCGCGCGCAGCTCGGGTGGCGCAGCCTCGCGCGCCAGCGCCCGCTCCCAGAGTTCGCGCGCGTCGGAGCGCAGCAGACAGATCGCAGCGTCGAGATCCCAGCTCGCATCGGCGACCCGGCGCTGCATGAACGGATCGTCGGCCACGCGTCCCGAGACCATCGAGAAGCGGGGCTTGGAGTGCTCGACCCAGTGCTCGAAGAAGCCGCGCGCGGACCCGAGCGTCGCGCAGGCCAGCGCCGTGTTGAACACCACCGAGAACGGCAGGCGATAGAGCGGCCCGTCATTCTTCTCCTGCCCGGGGAGCGGCAGTCCCAGCGCGTAGTCGAGGTGTGACTGCGTGCGGTGCTCGGGCACGAACGCGCCTTGGACCACGATGTCCTTGCTGCCCGTGCCGCGCAGGCCCGAAACGTGCCAGTTGTCGTCGATCTCGTACTGGCCGGCGAGCAGCAGGAAGGAGCGCATCTCGGGCGCACTGCCGCCGCCCGGGAGCTCGCGCGCACCGGCGACCGCGCCCAGCACGACGGCGCGAGCGTGGTCGCAGCCCGAAGAGAACGACCAGCGGCCCGACAGCTCCCAGCCGCCGGCGACCTTCGCCGCTTTGCCCGTCGGGTTGTACGAAGACGACGGCAGCGCGGTCGGATCGCTCCCCCACAGCTCCTGCTGGGCCTCTTCGGGGAAGAGGGCCATCTGCCAGGGATGGACCCCGATCACGCCCGCGACCCATCCCGCCGACGCCGACGCGCGCGAGAGCTCGAGCGCGGCATCGACGAACTCGGGGAACGGCACTTCGCCGCCACCCCAGCGCGCTGGCTGCAGCGCGCGCAGGACACCCGACTCTGCGAGGCTCTTCCAGGTGGAGTCGGACAGCCGGCGCAGGGCGTCGTCGCCCGGTGCGGCGGCGGCGAGCTCCGGCGCGATGCGCTTCGCTTCCTCGACCAGGCGGCTCATCCGGCACCTCCTTGTTCTGTAGTGATCACTACAGTAGACTGCGCGGCGTGGATCGGTCAAGCGGAAAGAGGCGGAAGGCCCGGAAGCCGCGGCCGGACGGCGAGGAGTCGCGCCAGCGCATCCTCGACGCCGCGGCCGAGATCGCGGGCGAGCGCGGCTACGACGGCACCAGCATCGCGGGAGTGAGCGAGCGCTCGGGGCTGCCCGCGAGCTCGATCTACTGGCACTTCGAGGACAAGGACGCGCTGATCGCCGCGGTGATCGAGCGCAGCTTCGAGCGCTGGCTCGACGGCATGCGCGGCTGGCTGGAGCCGCACACCGCGGCATCGCCGCTCGAGCACCTGGAGCAGGGCCTGCGGCTCACCGCCAAGGCACTGCTCGACTCGCCGGACTTCCTGCGCCTGGGGCTCATGCTCGCGCTCGAGCGGCGACCCGAGGAGGCGAGTGCGCGCAAGCTGTTCCTGGCGGTGCGCGCGCGCACCTTCGAGCGGATGCTGGCTTCGTTCTCGGCGCTGTTCGCGGGAAGGCTCGACGGGCGCCAGGTGCGCATGCTGGCGACGCTCACGATGGCGGCCGCGGACGGGCTCTTCATCGCGCGCGAGCTCGACGAGTCACTCGACCTCGCCGCTCACCTCGAGTCGGCGGCGACCGGGGTGCTCGCGGTCGCCGAGCGGCTTGCTAGGTCCGGACCGAGTACTCGAAGCCGGACGGGAAGGGCAGAGTGACCGACTGGAAGCCGTTCCGGCCCGACTGCACGTAGTCGAGATACGGCGCGAGCGCGCGCTTGAACGTGCGCA
>Ga0306924_10002181_pt1 | contig 18425 bp, 12 predicted proteins | sample sta12Can44000111_FD_203756 | JGI IMG/M metagenome (GOLD analysis project Ga0306924, IMG submission 203756) | Lab enrichment of tropical soil microbial communities from Luquillo Experimental Forest, Puerto Rico - statanox.12C.anox.44.000.111 (v2)... | ecosystem: Environmental > Terrestrial >...
GCATAGGCCGGGCCCTCCTTGTTGACCGTCGGCGCCTTGACTTCAGCCATTTCGACGTCAAGCCCCTTAAGCTCCGGTATTTTGAACAAGCGGTTCACGAGCTGGGACGAAGCCCGATTCATTTCGACATGGAAAGTTTCAATCTTGCCCGTGAAGTGGTTAAAGGCGACGACGGCCGGAATTGCGACGAAGATACCCAAGGCGGTCGAGACCAGGGCCTCGGCGATGCCGCCCGAAACCACGGACATTCCGCCAGACCCCGTGGCCGCGATGCTCCGGAAAGCGTTAATGATTCCGACCACGGTTCCGAAAAGACCAACGAACGGGGCAGTGGAGCCGATCGTGGCCAGGAACCCCAGGCCCCGCTTCAACTGAATCAGCGTTTCGGAGATGGAGTCCCTAATTGCGCTGGTGACGAGCTCGAGCGAAGCAGTCGGATCGCCTCCGCTCTGGCCCACGCCGTCGTACTCGATCATCCCTGCCGAGACCACTTGCGCCACGTAGGAATTCTGGTACAGCTGCCCGGCTTCGATCAGGTCCTTGACATCTCCTCCGTGAAGGAACTTCTTGAACTCGGGCTTGAACTTTTCTGACTCGCGCGAGGCTGAAGAGAATCGACGGTGCTTGTCTATGATCATCCCCACCGAAAAAACAGAAAGCAGGGCGAGGCAAAAAATCACTGCGCCTCCGAATATGCCGACGTGTCGCAACAGTTCAGTTAAACTCATGGCTTCCTCCTTTGCGCCGCATTGGCGGGCGCGGCCGTATTCCCGTCCGTCGTCGCACCGCTGGGGCGCGCTATTTCGGACCTAATTTCGTAGTAAAGCAACATTCGCATGAACACCTCCTTGTCTACGGGTCGCCTCGAGTCATCGAGCAACGTCGAGACGTTGGGGCCATTGCCGAGTTCCGAGCTCTTCCAGGGAACGATGACCAGCGCTTTAGGCGCTTCCTGATTGCCCAAAATGGACATGCCGAGCGCCTTTCCTCCAGGGACGGACGTCAACTTCCCGCCTTCTTCCGTCTTTGCCTGCTCCTCTTCAGTCTGTTTCTTTGCCTCCTCCTTCTTTGCCTCTTGTGTCTTTGCGTGCGACTTTTCGGTCTGTCCCTGTGCTGCTTCCGTCTTTGGCTGCGCTGCTTGCTGCGCAAGTACAGCCGCGGGCGTCAAGGCAAGGACCCCAAGCAAAATCCATTGAATGATAGTTTCCATCACCGCTTCTCCGTTATTTTTGCGCGGCTACCAAGGTCGGCAATCCACTTGACGACCTCGGCGTCGTCCGGAACGATCCGGTTGTACGCTTCGTAATGCTCCATCGCGCACGTGTAATCCCCAAGATACAAGTCGCACAGAATCGCAAGGTTCCTGTGCGCATATGGGAAGTCGGCGGATTGTGCCAGGGCCGCCTCATAATTCGCGCGCGCCTTGGCAAACTGTACTTTGCGCCGCTGCACTATACCGAGTTCGTTATAGGCGGCAGGCTGTTTTGTATCCGATTCCAGCGCCTTGTTCAGGCTGGCCTCAGCGCGGTCCAGGTCGCCGGTGCGCGCGTATGCCATGCCAAGATCGATGTGCGCTGCCGTCAATGCAGGCATCTTCTCGGTCATTTTGAGCAGCAAGGCAATGCCCGATTCGTACCGCTCCTCCTTCAGCATGCTCATGGCCGACTGGTAGTTGGCGCGCATTTCGTCCGTGACAGCTACGCCCTGCGTGACCGCGTTGTCCGATGCCGAGTGGTTGGAGACCTGCGACACCGGCGATCCCTGCGGATGACTGTCGATTGCGTCGAGGAAGCCGCTGCTCGTTTCGCGTTTCGCGTAGCGGCCCGGCACCAGCTCAGTGAGCCTGGTGAGACTTTTCTCGATCCACGAGTTGAAGACTCCGGCGTGCAATAATTCCATGTTCTTCTCGTGTACGTTGATGGCTTTTTCCTCGAACGGAAACGCTGCCTCATCGAGGTTGTTCTTAAACTCCTCCAGATCCTCTGGTTTCAAGTCGGCCGGTCGCTCCGACTCGAGCAAGGAGCGACTGAAATTGGAGTAGGTCTCGGCCATGTAATACGTCGCTGCCGCCGTCACCTCGTCGATTCCGTAATCCACCAACCGGCCCATGGCCGCAATCGTCGAATCCATGCGCTGCTTTTTATCCTGCAGGCTGGTCTCGAAGGGTTGCCGCAGCTTCACGACGATGAAATTCCCATAGAGCTGCTCTGCTAGGACCAGGGCCGAACGCGCCGCAAGCGTCCGCGTCCGGCTGGTCCTCTCCGATCCGGCGCCCGCGTCGGCGCTTACGATTTCTTCCAGCTGCTGGTGATAGAGCGTCTCGTCATTCGCAGCCTGGTATATCTGGGCGATCTTGAACCGGGTCTCGATGGCCGTCTCTACCGGCTTGGGAAACTCTTTCACGTACCGGGCGTAAGCATCCAGGGCGCGATCTCGGGAATTGGATTGCGCGTAGAGGTCTCCCGCGTCGAGCAGCGCCTCGCTGCGTAACACCGGATCGTCGGATTGAGATGCGATACGGTCGTATTCGCCGGCGGCGTGCGACAACTGGCCGCTCTGCCTGTAGGCGTAAGCGATCTGCTTGGTGGCCTCGAGCGTCAATTTGTTATTCGGGAAGGTAGTGCGAAACGCTTCCAGCACGTCCACCGCGGCCTTCCAGTCCTGCATCCGAATTAGCGCGGCTCCGGCGTCGTACTCAGCGGCCGGACGGATAGATGACGTAGGCGCCGCCGTGCGAATCCTAAGGAAGTGGTCGGCAGCCGCGCGATAATCCTTCGCGTCGTTTGCGAGCTCACCCTGTTTGTAAATCGAGGCGGCAAGGTTGTCGACGAGCGCGACGCGCGACTCGTCTCCCTCCGGCGTGAACGCCAGAACCTGGGTGTAGGCGTGCTCGGCCTGCGGGTACTCGGCGAGCTCGAACGAGCCGTGCGCAACCACAATCCATGCGGAACGCCGGACGGACGCATTTGCGCCCGGATAGTTATCGATGACGCGCTGGTCGGCCTCGATGGCGGCCTTGTAGTCCTTCATCTCGTACATGTCATCGGCGGCTGCTCCAAGGACTGCCGCGGCATGTTCGTCCTGCGGGAATACATCGGCAAATTTGAGCGAGCTTGCGACTGTATCGCGTTTGACAGCGTCCTGCTGCTTCTTGTCGGTAACCTTCAGCTGCTCGCGATATGCATAGATCGCGGCGTATCCTGCAGCTGCCGACTGCGAATGCTGCGCGTAAGCGTAAGCCGTGCGCTCATACTGTTTGGCCGCCTCGCCGAAATCCTTGTTCTCCAAGAGCAGGTCCGCAAGCTGATAGTTGACGGATGCTGAATCAGCCTCCTTCGGGAAGGACTCGAGGTAGGCTCCGTACCACTTGCTTGCCTCGCGATAATTCGTGAGCTTCTCTTCGGCTTCGTTTGCGTTCTGATATTGGGCGTGATAATGCGTCGCGAGGTCTTTCAAGTTCGTTTTCAGGTAGGCCAGTACTTCCGGCGACTCTTCCGGTTTGAAATGTCGCCAGTATTCGGCCTTCAGACCGTACTTGGAAGCGAACTCCCGCTTCGACTCCAGTACGAGCTTGGGGAACCCGCCCTTGGTGTAAGTATCCACGATGCGCATGCTGAATCGCGGCGTGGAGCGGTGGAATGGATAAAGCGCTACGAACGCTTTGTACGTCTTCGCCGCATCGTCGTAGCGCAGCTTGTCGAGATAGTGCTCACCAAGGCTGGAATAAATGCGGTCCTCATAGGAGCGCTTCCCAAACTTGGAGAAGTACTCTGGCACGGTCTCCGGCCCGCCGAGGTTGCTGAAGCTCAGGCTGATCACTCGGAACGTATCCGCGACACGGCGATCGTTGTCCTCATCATGTCTCTGATCGAAGTCGTAACCGATCGACACCTTGTGGTCGAGCAGGGCAATATACCTTTGCAGAGCCTCCTCGTAGAATTCCTGTTTGTAGAGCGTCCAGCCGACCTTATAGAGAGCCAGCTCGTAGAACTCGGAAGCGGCTCCGAGTTTGACTATGCCCGAATACGCGCTCTCGGCGTCGCGGTAGCGTCTGCGTGTGAAGAAGTACTCGCCCCGCCTGAACTGCACTTCGTCGAGGTGCGAGGAATGCGGATTCGTTCGGATCAGGCGCTCCATTGTCTCGATGGCCTCTTCAGTGCGGCCGAGCTCGTCGTACGCCCGCGCCATTTGATAGAGGACCTGGTCGCTGTTGTTGTAACTGGGGTACTCGGTGAGCAGCCGATTGTAGAGAGCGATCGCCTCGAGTGGACCGTCGGGATCTCCGCCAGCGCGCACCGCGTCCGCCGCCGAGGCGCCGGCGTTACTACCCGCCAGGATTCCGGCCTGCGCTGTTGTGCGCCGTTCGAAATCCTGATCGGATTCGTGCAAACGCATGCTGGCAGTTGCCGCGGCCGGATTGAGACTCCCGGGTTGGGAGCCCGCGAGTACCTGGGCTGGCTTCGGGGCGGCCATTTCCCGCGACTTGGCGTTGCCCGTACGTATCCCGAACTGCTTCTCGATTTGCAGGTCCGCGAGGCGCCGCATCGCTTCCGGAGTCATCGCGGTTTCCGGTGTCTCCTCGAGGAAGCGCCGGTATTGCTGCATGGCCTGATCGAGGCCCTGTTCGACATTCGCCTCCTGCACGTCCGGACGCACGTTCTGCAGCGTAGCCAGAGTCCCCGCCGTTCCCAGCGGCTTGTTGGGACGCGCGGCGCAGCCGACCATGAAAACCGGCGCGACCACCATCGGAATGGCGAGCCGACGCATCACTGTCCCCCCGTCTCGGACTGGGCGCGCGCGGCTCGATCGTAACTATCGGCGACCCCGAAGCGCGCCTCGACCTGCTGGGCGACCAAGCGTTCCCGGCGCGCCTCGAGTTGGTTGATGGCGACGGTCTCGATCAAGTGTCCCTGCCGGGCTATCAAGACTTCGACACGCTGTAATGCGTCGTCGACGCGCTCGCGGAGCCGTGCAATCTGGACGTCGTATCCGACGTAACTGTGCGTGGCTGCCTGCCTCGTCCTAACGAAGGCGTCATACTGCCGACTGAGAGCGTCGACTGGCGCATTCAGTTCGTTCAGGTGTGTATATGCCGCGGTCAGCCGCTCGTTGTACTCGGTTTCCAACCGCCACGTGAGCGCGCCGCGCAGGTGAGCCGCACGTTGCCGAAGCGCGCGCAATTCGGGGTCGTCAGAGTCGCCGAGCCGTTTCTCGATGAGCGTGATGCGCTCGGCGGCAATCTGCTCCTCCGCAGTCGCTAGATAATCCGGCCGCGGCGCGGTCAGGATGGCCTTCAGGCGTTCGGCAAGGTGCTTATGCTGCTCGAGGCGCAGGCGGATCCGCGAATCCAGCTCTCGGAATTGGGCGTCGGTCTCCGGCAGCAGCGGCTCGTAGTTTTGTCCGCGCAGTCGGATGATATCGTCGAAGGCATCGAGGCTGGTCTTCCAGGCAATGAACTTCGACCGCAGTTCCTCGAGGTCGAGGTAGTTCTGCAATGCGGTTTGGAAGTCGTGAGATGCCATCAATTCCATCAGGTAGTACGTTTCCGGTGCATCGGGCAGATTGCGTAGGCGGATGACCCAGGTTTCGTCCTCGCGGCTCTCCTCGCGGATCAGCGCATTGAGAAACCGCCCCTCCCTGATGCTGCGGATTGATGCGTCGACTTTCTCGATCTGGTTGCTAAACAGCTCGAGCCCCCGGCCGTATAGGAGCGCGGCGCGACCGTGTAGCTTCAAGCTGGCGTACGCATGCGGTACGGCAAGTATGACTTCCTGAACCGCGACATCCGTCGGCTCACGCTGCACCAGGATGTTCCACGGAACGAGTGCACGGTCATACTGCTGGAGCGAAGCCTCGGCCCAGCCTGCCCGCAGCAGCGCCTGGTTCGAGAACGGTCCCTCGAGATGGACGCGGTTCAGCGACTGTCTAGCCCGCTCAAAATTACCGGATTCGAACAGCATGGTACCCAGCACCAGGTTCGACTTGTCGCGGATCGCGAGACCGGCGCTATCACTGGCCGGCAGTTGCCCGGCTTTGTCCAGTTGCTCGATTGCTTCCTGGGGTCGACCGTCCTGCAACAGCGCGATGCCAAAGTTGTAGGCAACAAAGCCGGCCAGGCGCTCATTGCTCTTTAGCTGCGCGAGCACCTTAACAGCCTCGCCAGGCTGGCCTTTCGCCATATAGACGTTCGCCCGCAGCAACTCGACGTCGCCCCTGATCTCCTCGGGCACCGTACCTTTGATCCGCGCCAGCGCCTGGAGCGCATCATCGAGCTGATCCTTCTGGAAGTGGATGCGGGCAAGCCTGAACGCGGCCTCGTTTCGTACCGCCTCATCCACGGCACCTTCGAGCACCGCCTTGATGGCGCGCCCTGCGCGCTGGTGCATGCGGTAGTTGAGCTCGAAGTCGCCGACCGAGAATTCGGCGTTGTTGATGTGAAAATGAAGCGTGTCGAGTGCGGGCTCGTCGAGTCCGTGGTACATGGCGAGCTCGGTGTCGAGCCGCTGGAGTGCATAGAAATACTGTCCTTGGTAGGCGTGATAGAGCGCCTCGCCGAAATAGGGGTCCCTCAAGTCGTCGCACGTGGCCGGGCCAGCGGCGAGTCCCAAGGCTAGACCGAGTCCGATGAGTCGGCGAATCGCTCGCATCGATTACCATTCCCCAAGCGCGATCGGAGTGTTGCCGGAACGCGGTCCGGCCAGAGTCAGTCCGACCAGCTTTGGCTTCACTTCCTTGCGGAAAGTAAACTGTCCCGTGCGGCTGAAGTCCGCGCCGCCCTCAAGCTTGCCGTCGACCAGCACGTCGAGCTTGTGATCCCCGGTCGCCACGTTGCCGACATAGATCCTTTGCACCCCGCCCTTGCGGAGGGCCTGGAGCTCTTTGGCGCTGTAGATGTAATGCGCAACGAGTTGCCCGTCGATCTGGAGCCGCACGGCGTCGAGGCGCATCGTGTCGTCGTTGGCCAGAGCCACGAAGATTGCGACCTGTGTCCCTGACGGATACAACAGTTTCTCCTCCAGCTGGCTGAGCTCCGCCGACATGCGGAGGGCGTCTGACTTGATCTCCTGGATCTGTTCGTCGAGGCCCCTCATCTGCCGTTGGTCGGACGAGATCTCTTCCTGGGAAGGCTTCTGGACTGCAGCCGGAGGGGGCGCGGGTGTGATAGTGACTTGTGCGCTAGCATGAGCCGAACCGCCCGGCCCCGTGGCCGTGACGGTATAAGTGGTCGATTGAGAAGGCTTCACTGTCGTAGAACCCTGCGCGGCCACGCGGCCCACGGAGGGCTCCACAGTGATGGATGTGGCGTTCGTCGACGACCACGTGAGCATGACCGATTGCCCCGCTTGGGCCGAAGCCGGCGAGGCGCTCAGAGCGACGCTCGGTGACGATGGCGGCGCCAGCTGCGCCGCAGCAATGGGTTTCCTCCCATTGGCCATCAACGCGAGCGCAAACAAACCGAACAAGATCGCAGTGCGAAGCGAAAGGAAACGCATCGTACCCCACTCCTTGTTCACTGAGCTTCACATGAAGCGGCAGGCGCAAAATGTCCTGCCGCCCCCCGTATTGCATGGCCACAGGATTACGGAATTTAACGACGGCCGTAAACTGTTCTTAGGAGCGGAATTCGAACGGGGAGCGCTGGGGCAGGAGGACCTGTTCGTTCGGCCGCCCAAGGAAGGCCGCGGAGAGTTGGCAGCGGCAAACTTGCAAGCTGAGTCTTACCTTGAGCGAGCACAACGCGCGACGGACTGGGCCTGGCGTCGCGCACGCAACAAAGGCCAACGTATTGACATTACTTCTTGCTCCGCAGCATTGTCGCGCGCCACCAGCTCAATCCTTACCCACAAGGTGCGTGCTGCCGACTTTGTTGATCCGCGCAAACACACTTAGATCAGGGGGGAGTATCGCGACGCTCTTGTGATTCAGGCCCGCTGCCGGACCGAAGCAAGCATACGCCGCAGACTTTCGACCAGGTCTACGATCTCGCCCTTGCCATGAACGTCGAAGTCGATTTCGTAATTTCCGAGAGCCGCGTGATCGACGGCTTCCTTCAGGCTGAGCAGCGGCTTGATCACTTGTCGTGGCAGAACGTAACTTACCCATATGCTGATGAGCAAGGTGATCGCAGAAACGATTCCGAGCGACCACTCCGCTTCACGGATGAGCTTTCTGGCGTTGGCGTGATCCTTCTGGACCCGGGTCCAGTTCGCAGATTCAAGCGCAGCGGTCCGTTCGAGAATGTCCTGGCTTGACTGCTGGAGACGTTCGGTGACCTGCTGGAGATCCGGATTCCCTTCCTCGACGGTCCTGGATATTTGGGCGTCGAACGATCCGACCCGCTGGCGAAGTTCCTCCATGAGGCGTTCCCGTCTTACGCGTCCCGACCGCTTCAGAAGGTCGTCGAGATCCTCCTCATACGCTTTGACCACTGCCTGTACCCGGTCGGTTTGCCGCTGCCCGGGCCGGTCCAAGATGGAGACGGCTTCGGCGAATTGTTGCCGGTACTGCGTCAGCGCCTCATTCGTTTTCTGGAGAATCTCATGATCGTCGCTCTCGAGATTCCGGATGCTGTCCAAAACCTGCTGCGCATTCTCTACCGCCTCGCGATTGTTGGTGAGATACATGGGGTCGTGAAGCAGCAGGTAGTTCCGTTCGGCGCGGCGCGCTTCCAGCATTTCGATCGACACTTGTTGCGCAAGAGCCGACGCCGGTGCGTCAACATTGACGATGCGATCGACGATCCATCCCATTCTGAACAGATAATAGACCGCTAGGAAAATGACCGGCGCCAAGATTAGTCTGACCATCGCCAGGCTGAAAGCAGTCCGGCGGCGCAAGGAATCCCCTGGTGCAAGGATCTTGAAAGACTTGCGAATTCCCACTTTCATCGCGTGCCCCCTGGACCGTGGCTGCGAGGCTGTTAGGACTATGGTAGCGGGTAAATTGCGCTGAGGCACAGGACATGGCAAACGAAGCGGTGCGTCTATTGGAAAGCGCCGTTACCGTGTACGTGGGTATTGAACGCATCCGAGAGATTGCGCGGAAGAACGGCAAGAGAGGGCCGCTGCTTGGTTCGTCGATACAAGCGCGTTTACGTGCACGTTATTGAGTTGCGGTAGCGCTATCGCCGGCCAGATAGTTCGGACCATGCACCCGCCCTTGACACGGCAACTTCAAATCGGTAGCTTCGCGCGGCGTGTTCCTCGAGAGGCTAGCCATGCGCGTGTTACGCATCCTTTTCTTCGCTTTTCTTTTTTTCAGCGGGAATCTCATTTCGCAAGCAGCAACGAACCATCCCAAAATCCTGGTGATTTACGACATGGAAGGCGTTTCTGGCGTGAGCCACTACGAAATGACCTGGGTGGATCGGCCCGAAGATTATGCTCGCGGGCGCGAGTTCCTGACTTCCGACGTGAATGCGGCCATCCGCGGCTTGGCCGCTGGTGGTGCAGGCTCGATTTGGATTCAAGACGGCCATGGCTCCGGCAACGATAAAGAGCCCGACTTGCTTGTAGACAAAATGGACCCGCACGCCCACTTTGATTTCCGCGACCGGGATTTCGATCCTTACGACACGGGCATCGATGGCTCCGTGGACGGCATCGTATGCATTGGAATGCACGCTCGCGCGAACACCGATGGCTATGAGGCACATACGGTGACGGACCGGATCAGCTATCGCATCAATGGCGTGGACTTCACCGAGACGCATATCGTAGCGCTGTCTGCGGGGCGCTGGGGCGTCCCGGTGATTATGGTCTCGGGCGACAACGTCCTTGGCGAACAGTTGAAGCCGGATTTTCCCGAGCTCGAGTACGCGGCGGTGAAAACGGCCAAGAGCCGCGCATTAGCGGAGCCTCTGCCATCCGCCGAGGCCACCAGGCGAATTGAGGAAGCGGCGAAGCGTGCGATGGAAAAACTTCTGAAAGGGGCCTACCGGCCGTTTTACCTGCCGCCGCCTTATGACTTCCAGCTTGGTTTTCAGAACTGGCAGCAGGCGAGCGGCGCCGCGACAGCCCCGGGCGTGCTGCACGATGGCGAAACCGGAGTACGCTACCGCAGCGAAACATTCATCGAAGGCTACCGGCTCAGCCTGAACGCGTTGCGCCTCAGCAGCGATACGCTGCAGGTGCTGATCCGTATCTTGAGCCAGGACCCGCAAGGAAAAAATATCTGGATCAGCTCTCGGACACCTTCTGGACGCGCTGGCTAACCCCGGAGAAAGCGGCGCCTTACATGCAGCCTGGTCCGAAGCCCGCAGCGAAGACTCGCTTCTACGGCGACAAGTGAGACAAGCCAGCGTATCAGCCTACTGGGTGCGGCCTTTGCCTACTGACAGGGAGTTCGATTCGCTTTGCGAAAGGATGCGGGCAGCCGCAGAAGTGAGGGCGCTGGAAGTTAGGGGCGCTTACTGAACAGGAGGAGATCGTGGGTTTCTACGGGAAGCGGGTTCTTCCGCATCTCATCAACGCCTAAGGGCGAACATACCAGAAGGAGGTACTCGCGAGAATAGCAGGGTATAGCGAGGAGAAAGGGGCGGTCATAGATCCTTAGCGAGCGCCATCACCGATGCTTGACAGTCCGCGATTGACAACCTCTCTCGGCGTGCCTACGATCCGAGCGTTCTTCACTCTAAGACGGAGAGTTCGTCGCCACGGCTAATCCGTTGATCTTGAATACGAGGGCTGAAGCCATGAACAGGAGCGTTCTGTATCTCACCGGACGATTCTCAGCAAGCGTAGTCCTCATAGCTCTTGGAAGTGTACTGAATGCGCAGCAATCCACCAGGGAAACGATTTCGTTCGGGAACGACGACATCGCTGGTGTGGTCACGAGCACCAAAGGACCGGAAGCGGGCGTCTGGGTCATCGCGGAAACAACCGATCTGCCGACCAAATTCGTGAAGATCGTGGTCACGGATGACGGCGGTCGCTATTTGGTGCCGCAACTTCCCGCTGCGAACTACAAGGTGTGGGTGCGCGGCTACGGTCTCATGGATTCTCCGCCGGTCCGTACTACTCCCGGAAGAATGGTCAACTTGACTGCGGTGTTGGCTCCAAACGCCCGCATTGCCGCGGAATACTACCCCGCCATCTATTGGTTTTCCCTGTTGCATGTACCGGAGAAAAGCGAGTTCCCCGGCACCGGGCTCAAGGGCAATGGCATTCCGGATAATATGAAAAGCCAGGGCCAGTGGCTGCACGTCATGAAAACGGATAGCTGTTGGGCATGCCACCAACTGGGCGACAAGGCTACTCGCGAGATTCCGAAGAACCTGGGCCATTTCGATTCCTCAACGGCCGCATGGGCGCGTCGCATACTCTCGGGACAAGCGGGCAACAATATGACAAATGGGCTTGCCCAACTAGGGCCGGAGCGAGCATTGCCAATGTTCGCGGATTGGTCCGACCGGATTGCGGCTGGTGAATTACCCCCGTCGCCGCCGCGACCAACAGGTGTCGAGCGAAACGTGGTCATCACTGAGTGGGACTGGGCCGATCCCAAGGCGTATCTCCATGATGAGATCGCCGCCGACAAGCGGAACCCCGCACTCCATGCCAATGGCTTGATTTATGGCGCGACGGAACTCAGTACCGACTATTTATCGGTTCTCGATCCAGCGAGCGCCGTGGCGAGCCAAGTGAAACTGCCCGTTCGCGATCCTAAGACTCCGTCGAGTGCGGACGAAAAGCCCACTGCGTCGTCACCGTACTGGGGAGACGAGATTATTTGGACTAGCCGCGCGAACGTGCACAATCCGATGTTCGACGAAAAGGGCAGGGTGTGGATTACGGCCAGAATTCGTCCCAGCGACAATCCGGCCTTCTGCAAAGAGGGGTCGAGCCATCCCTCGGCGGTCTTGTTTCCACTCAAGAGTAGTGGCCGCCAACTCGCGGTGTACGATCCTCAAACCAAGCAGGTCGCGCTCATTGACACCTGTTTTGGGACGCATCATCTGGTGTTCGCGGAAGATGCTAACGACACGCTGTGGACAAGCAGCGGAGGAGGCGGAGGAGCAGTGGGCTGGCTGAACACGAAGATGTTTGATGCGACCCACGACGAAGAAAAGTCGCAGGGTTGGACCGCTCTCGTCCTCGACACGAACGGGAATGGAAAGCGGGATCCGTATGTGGAGCCCGATCAACCTGTCGATCCCACAAAGGACAAACGGATCAACGCCGCCTTTTACGGTGTCACTGTGAGTCCTGTCGACGGTTCGATTTGGGGAACTGTGTTAGGTTTTCCTGGCGCGATTGTTCGGCTCAACCCAGGCTCGAATCCACCGGCAACCGCCCTGGCGGAAATTTACGAACTGCCATGGAACAATCCAGCCGCTCCGGTACATGGGTTCTCCCCGCGCGGGCTCGACATCGATCGCAATGGCGTTGTGTGGACGGTAATAGCGAGCGGGCACTTGGCTAGTTTCAATCGCCGGAAGTGCAAGGGTCCGCTTAGTGGTCCTGATGCGACGGGACAGCACTGTCCCGAGGGCTGGACACTATATCAACTCCCCGGACCACAACTAAAGGGGGTCAGCGACCCAGGAAGCGCCGAGGCCAGCTACTACGACTGGGTGGACCAATTCGATACGCTTGGTTTGGGGAAGAATGTGCCGATTGCCACCGGCAACGGGAATGATGCCTTACTGGCCCTTTTGCCCGATACTGGCAAATTCGTCGTTCTCCGCGTTCCTTATCCGATGGGGTTCTATGCCAAAGGGATGGACGGCCGGATTGACGACGCGAAAGCCGACTGGAGGGGAAAGGGGCTCTGGGCCACTTACGGCACGCGGACGCCTTTTCACGCAGAAGGCGGAAAAGGAACCACAAGTAAGGTTTTGCACTTCCAGCTTCGACCTGACCCGCTCGCGCACTAGCGTTGCTGGAACGGGGCCAGCCTCTCGATGACCATCTTGCCGGTTTGGCAAGATGCTGCTTGCAAGGAACGGACACCTAAAAGCGATAGGCGCGAGCTTTGGACCCATAATGTAAGTTGCCACTGCGCACGAGCGCTTGCGGTGCAATAATGTGACCCTAGTGCTCAACCGCCGCAACTTCCTCAAGACTGGCGCCACTGCCCTGCCATTGACTGCCGCGATAGATGTGCTGCACCCAAGTTTTAGGCATTCCGCCGAGCGAAGTCCCGATATAACCGTAGCTGAAGATGTTGCGAAGCTCGTTCCGCTGCCGCCGCGGCTGGCTCCTATCGATCTAACCACGCTGCCGTGGCAAGAGAAGGTTCGTCGCGTCGGCCAGAGCAACATGACGGAGCACGACCCCTCCGTCATGAATATCGAGGAATGGGCGGACTTCTGGAGCTCAGCCGCCGCAGACATCGTGTTTGTCAGTGTTACCGGCATTCTAGCCTTCTATCCCTCAAAGGTGAGATTCCACCGGCACGGAAATTTCCTAAATGGCCGCGATTTTTTTGGTGAATGTGTGGCGGCAGCCAAAAGACGTGGCATGCGAGTCGTCGCTCGCATGAGTCCAGACCTCAACTGGGATGATGCACTGGAAACTCATCCGGAATGGGCTATGCGCCATGCCGATGGTTCGGTGCAGTTCAGTAGCGAGGACCCACGGCTATTCCGAACTTGCATGTTCTCCTCCTACATGGATGACTACGTTCCGGCCGTCATGCGGGAGGTGAACTCACTCTACGATGTAGATTGCTTCTACACCAACGGATGGCCTCCCATTGGCAGCCTGCCAGATTGTCATTGTGCTATTTGCACCAAACTGCCGTCCTCCAGCACGCCGGCGTACTGGAATGTGTTCAATGACCGTGTTCTGGAGCTGTGGCAGAAGTACGACGCCATTGCTAAGGAGAAGAAGCGCGACAGCTTTTACTTCGCAAACCTTGGCGGCAACGTACGCTGCGGACCCAATCTGGATCGCCTCGGCAAGACTGCGGTGTGGTTCCAGGCCGACAATCAGGGCCGTACGTATGATGACCCAGCGGTCTGGGGATGCAGTTTGCAGGGCCGCGTGTGCAATGCCGTGATGGAGGGCAAGTTTGCAACCAATGTCACCGCTGCTTACTCAACCGGCGTCGTGCGCTGGAGGAATAGCTCCAAGAATCCCGCTGAGGCGAACATGTGGCTCAACGAAACCCTCGCCAGCGGGATGGCCCTCTATTATCACTTCATCGGGTCGGAAGCTGGTCTCGGAGAAGATCGCCGTTGGCAGAAAGTCGGCGCAGGCTATTTTCAGTGGGCGGCGAAAAGCGACAGACATTTCAAGCCGCGGCGGTCTCTTGCCAACATTGGAGTCGTCATTGGCCAGAGTACACAGCTACTTTATCAGGGGCCCGCAACGGTGCGTTCGCGCAACTACATGCGCGAGACCACGCACGGCATCTATGAGACGCTGCTCAGTGGCCGCTTTGCCTTCGACTTCGTGCACGAAGATCGGCTCGACCCGGAGAGACTAAGAAAATACCGCGCATTGCTGCTTCCTAATGTCGCGATGCTCAGTGACCGCCAATGCGACCAGATTCGCGATTACGTGCATTCCGGCGGCTCGATCATGGCGAGCTTTGAGACCAGCCTTTACGATGAGAACCTCAAACAGCGCGCGGACTTTGGCCTCGCCGATCTACTGGGTATCAGCAAGGCTGGGTACGTGATCGGCACCAACGGCAATGCCTACTACGGTCGCATGGAACAAACTCATCCAGTTCTGGCAGGTTTCGCAAACACCAACTGGCTACCTGGTGCGCAAAACCGAGTGCCGTTGAAACCCGAGCAGGATTCCGTGCTGACCGTCGTTCCGGGATTCGTACAATATCCTCCAGAATTGGCTTACCCTCCGGTTCCGCACACCAACGAACCGGCGATTGTGTTGCGCGAAACGGGCTTCAGCCGCCTGGCCTACTTTCCCGGAGACGTCGAGCGCACCTTTTGGCTCACGGGAAATGGCGATCTGCTGCGCCTGATGGACAACACAATCCGCTGGATCACTCATGACGAAAGCGTTGTTTACGTCAAGGGCGATGGATTCGTCGAAATGTTCGCCTGGGAAACCACTCCCGGCTACTCGGTGCACCTGCTCAACTACACAAACACTCATGCTCACCACGGCTGGCTGAGCACTGCTTATCCGCTGACAGCCCAGGCGGTCAGCATGAAGTTGCCAAATGGAGTGCGGCTCAAAGCTGTAGAACTTCTGCGCGCTGACATGCGTGTGCCCTTCCAGCTCGAAGCCGATCTATTGCGCTTCACCATTCCCCATGTCGACGATTACGAGGTTGCGGCCATCACCGTTGCGTGAGCTACTCCGAGTCACGCCAGGGTTCGCCTCCGAAGCGCGCAAATCTCTGTTCTCAGACTTCGTAATCTTGTACGCCAGCATGCTACAAACATTCACCACCGCAACAAGAATCGAGATCAAAATCAGAATTGCAATTACGATTTAGCACCGGAGAAAAAAAGGAGGGGCTGACTACATGGCGGAGCACGGAGTCACGAGCGAAACCCTCTCCGGGGTGCTAACAGGGATTTTTGCAGGGAATTTTCATCAGCTCGTCGGGATATCCGCAGTCAAGCGGCTCATTTTCGGATAGTTAGGGCCCAAGTTCATCTCCGAAAGCTGAGCAGATCAGGGAATTAGCAAGGAAAAAAGTCCCGAATGATCAGCGAATATTTGCTTGGTTAAGGCAGCGAGTTCGCCCAGGAGGTGCTTCTCAAATACTGCACGCAGGCTACGGCACGTACGTCCCGCACTCATTGCCTGTGCACGGGCCGCCATGCCGGCAACAGAACGAACTGCAGATTGCCGGATTGCTTGTAAACGAGAACAGTTAAACTGACCAAAGCAGTTGATGCCTGCGTGCTTTTTGAAGAAGGGCGGACGAGGCGATTTCAAGCCGTTTGCGAAGCCGCCACTTGCGATTCGGTGGCGTGACGACGGCGACGGCCGCTGAGCAAGTAAATCGCTGCACGCAGTTCGAGCAATGGGTCACCCGACGGTTCGATGCCGTCGACGCGAGGAATCGGGTCGAAGATGATCCGACGATGAGCCTCGTCATCCGGAGCTTTCGCCGTTAGCTCGACAGTGCCGAGATGAACGAGCGGTCGATCGGCAGGCCAATGAATCGTGGCGTCATCCACGATGTCCTTGTCATCTGCGATCTGGACATGGATGTCGAATCGAATCGGGCCCGCCGCGATGCGGCGCGCCAATTCGTCAAACAGGTAATTCTCGCCCTTGGACCTAGCGGCTGCGTCGTCGAGATGGTCGGCGCCTGCCTTAGGCGAAATGCGATACCTGCCATGCCGCACGAGCTCCTGCTGGTTGATAAATCGGAAGGCGGTCACGCCAAAATAGGCTTCGGTCGCGAAACTCGCTGGACTAGGCTTCGGCGCTTGCACGAACGCGAGCGCAGCCGGATGCGTAGCCAGAAAGGCCGAAGGATCCCCGGTCGCCGCGGCTCGGAGAAAATCGAGAAATTCCTGTCCCGTTCTGGTCGGGAATCCGTCCGTCGAATGGCTCACGATGTCAGTATGTACGTGATCGGCGAACTGGAAACGGATCGCGAGTCCGCGAGGATTCGCATCGGGAACGTTGTCGGGAATTAGGGGGAGACCTGTCCCGTTGGAGAATCTCACGGTTATAGGAGTAGATTTGCGTGTGACGTGTGGCGCGCGAGTGAGAGAGAGGGCCTCGGGTGATGCGGTGAAGGTCCCACTTAGCATCATGCCTTTCGCGTGGGCCGGACGAAAGCCTGCGTGGAGGCCGAAGATGGTATCAAATTGCACGAGCAATTCGTTTGCGAGCTGGACGATCTTTTCGTCGGATGGAAGCGGCATGTGCTCCTCCTTCATTAACGCTTGGTCCGGAGCCTCGCATCATACTCCATCGTTTTGCAAAAATCCTCGCGGTGAGTCTGAATTGGGACCGCAACAGAGATCAATAGCAGCGCGCTTAACTTAAGAGCTAGTGTTATCAGATCGAACTTCGGCCAAGCGCTTGCGATTATTAATCGCTACCGAAAGCGGACGCTTGATCCGGCGACGGAGATAACCTGGCTGTACAAGCATGGTTGCACGTCGCAGGAATTCTCCGCAGTCCGTTTTGTCCGAGGGGCTGTAGTAGGGCTACCAAACGGGCGTCGGAATGCGCGAGAGGACGCGCGGAATGCAATCTAGCGCGTGAGCCAGAGCGCATATCGAATCGCCTGGAACATGGTCCACTGATGATGTACACGCAAGATGTGATACCACTGAGTGAAAGTTAAGGGTTTCATGGTCGACGCCTCTTTACTGACTGCTTCAGCCGCGAGCCTGCCTTTTGCTGCGGCACGAAGTCATTTGTTTGAACTGCTCGCCCATCGTTAGAGGCAAGAGCGATGCCAAAGTGCATCGCGTTAGATGGTTGATTTCAAACGGGGAAACAGGTTCAGCGCCGGGAGTGTGTCGCAGCTTGGACTCGGGTGTCGCGGCGTGGACTCGCTGTCGAGTTTCACGACACTCGGCAGGCGCAGCGGAGCATTTCAACGACGGAGAAAAGACCTCCGATCTTCTTCTTTTTAAGATAGTTGCCTCTAAACTAGTGACTTCTTGCAATTGGCATTTCGTTTGCGACTTCCTCTTCTGCAGCGGCCCTAGTAAGACCTGACCGGGCAGGCTGGCTTGCAGATTCTGCGCGCCATGCTGGAAGGCGAGGTGACTCGCCGAATAGGACCGCGGTTGTTTTCACGGCATCCGTTCTCGTGACTTTCAGCAAAGCTTGACATTTCTAACCTCAGCGCGCCGCCTTCGGTTGATATTTAGTGGTAGACATAATTCAAAATTAGTTAGGCCGTTATTTTTTGGTCTGGAGGCTTTATGCGCACAACCTTCACACTCTTTCTTCTGGCAGCTACCTTCGGATTCCTCAGTAAGATCAGGTGAGTCAACGAACCGAGGTAGAGAACTATTGGAGCTTCGCGTATTCGGCCTTGGCTTGCTTCAGGATGGGGATGTCGGGGTCGGCGTCTTTCCAGAGGGTGAGGAAGTCCTGATAGGCGGTGCGGGCTTTGGCGGAATCGCCCTGCTGAACGTAAGCGCGTGCTAGGTTCAATTGTGCGAGAGGATAGAGTTCGTTGAGCGCGAGCGCGCCGCGGTGATCCAACATCTTCTGAAATTCAGTGGCGGCCCTGGCGCCGTCGTTCATTTGCATGTATGCAAGCCCGCGAATATAAACCGGCTCGAAATTGGCAGGAGTCCCGGGCCCTGCGCCGTATTCATACTTCCTTGCAGGTTCCAGAGCAGCGATGGCGTCCTCGGGCTTGTTTCGGTGCAATTCGCTGAGTGCTTTCACCGTAGGAAGAGAGATGGACTGCACGAACAAGTCTTTCGGGAAATCGCCGCCCACTTCGTCCATGATCTTTTCGGCCTTCTGGGTGTCGCCGATTCCCGCGCCAGAGCTAATGCCGCTAGCTGC
>Ga0306924_10002187_pt1 | contig 18395 bp, 20 predicted proteins | sample sta12Can44000111_FD_203756 | JGI IMG/M metagenome (GOLD analysis project Ga0306924, IMG submission 203756) | Lab enrichment of tropical soil microbial communities from Luquillo Experimental Forest, Puerto Rico - statanox.12C.anox.44.000.111 (v2)... | ecosystem: Environmental > Terrestrial >...
CGCCGCTGACTGGGTGGTGATCCCGCCGGGGGTGCTGCTCGCCGGGTTCATGCTGCTGCTGCGGGAAGCCTCGCGCAGCGATGCCCGGCGCGCCAGGGAGACCGCCGCCCGGCGGCATGCCACCGGCGCAGAGGGCTGGCCGTCCCCGGCCGCGACGCCCGGCTCCACCGGGCAGCCGGTGGAGGCCACGGAGCCTAGCGCGCAGATCATCGACATCTCGGCCCGGGTCGGCGACCAGCTCTACGACCAGTACGCCGACGCCGAGATCCGGGCCGTCGGCGACTAGTAGCGTGGCATCTTGACCTGGCGGCCGCACCGGTGGCCGGGGGCTGCGGGCGGCGCGGGCTGGTGACCAGGTTTGCTACGCTGACAGCCGTTCCTTGGGGCTGTAGCGCAGTCCGGTAGCGCACCTCGTTCGCATCGAGGGGGTCAGGGGTTCAAATCCCCTCAGCTCCACCAGGTAGCAGCAGGTCATCGGTTGTAGCGTGGGTTGTACCGCCCGCGGCTGGGAGCCAAATGTTGCGCTCCCGGCCAGGCAGAGATCCGGCGCGTCGGGTGGCGCAAGGGCTGGGCCTGATGACCTTCACCGAATTGCTATCTGTCCGTCCGATCACCTGGTGCTGTTCTCTGGTCAGCTGCGGCTGGCGGTAGCTGCTTACCCGGCAGACGCCGGTATCCCTTGCTGTGCGGTCGTTGGCCGGCTGGTCTGGTGACGTTCGACCCTGCCGATGCCCGCGGCTGGCGCCGCACCCTGGAGGTGACGGTAAGCGGAACGATTGAGGGTGACCAGCATGCGGGCTGTGGTCGTCTACGAGTCGATGTACGGCAACACGCATTTGATTGCCGATGCCATCGGAGCCGGGCTCGAGACCGCCTTCGATGTCAGTGTTGTCCCAGTGTCACTGGCTAGCCCCGCGGTTCTCGCCGATGCTGACCTGGTGGTGGTCGGTGGGCCGACCCACGCTCACGCCATGAGCCGGCCGGCCACCCGCAAGGCGGCGGTTGAGGCGGCGAACAAGCCAGTCAGCCCCCTGACGGTCGAGCCAGGCGCGCCAGGCCCGGGGCTGCGGGACTGGTTCGGATCCCTCGGCCAGTACCCGGCCAAGGCGGCCGCGTTCGACACCCGGATCCACGGGCCCGCCACGCTGACCGGCCGGGCGTCCAAAGGGGTGGCCCGGTTGCTCCGGACGCACGGTTTCGACCTGGTCGCAGAGCCGGAAAGCTTCCTGGTGACCAAGCAGGACAAACTCGAGCCGCAGGAGAGCGCCCGAGCACGCCAGTGGGCAGCCACGCTAGCCGCAGGGATCATGCCAAGCCCAGCACCAGGCACCCGGAGCTGACCGCCATGCATCCGGAGTTGGTCACCGTCCGCCCGAAGGTGCCCGCTGAGTCACCCGACGCTCGGCGTGACCGGCGGCAGCCCGGTCGCTGTCCGGTATCGTGGACGGCGCAATGGAGCGCCGGTAATGGCCGCGGAGGCTAACCGGGGACGATGACGATCTTGCCTTTGGCGTGCCCTTCGCCGAGATACCGCAGCGCTTCGGGCACCTCGTTCAGCCGATAGCGGCGGTCGATGACCGTGGCGATCTTTCCCGCCTGGCAGAGCTCAACGAGAGACGCCAGGTGATGCGTACCTTGCCGGACGGCCAGCAGCCGTATCTTCTTGCCCTCGGCCCGCCCGATCACCGGCCCGATCAGCAGGACCTGCAGGAGTGTGGCCACCGAGCCGCCGACATACAGATAACGTCCCCCGGGCACCAGCGATCCCTTGTAGGCGGATGCCGGACGGTGGGCGGCCACATCAAGGATCAGGTCGTAGGTGAGCCCGTTGCTGGTGAAGTCGTCCCGCGTGTAGTCGATGACGTGGTCCGCACCCAGTGAGCGCATGAACTCCAGCTTCTCGCCGTTGTCTACCCCGCTGACCTCGGCCCCGTTCAGCTTGGCCAGCTGGATGGCGTACATGCCGGAGCCCCCACCGGCGCCGTTGATCAGCACCTTCTGCCCGGTCTGGACCCGTCCCTTGTCTTGGATGCCCTGCAGCGCGATGGCCCCCGCCTGGGGGAGGGCGGCGGCTTCCTCGTAGGTCATGCCGGCGGGGATCGGCGCCAGTGCAGTCTCCGGCACGCAGACGGACTCCGCGAACCCGCCCATAGAGCTGAGGATGTCGGCGAAGACGCCTTCGCCTGGCCGGAAGCGCGTCGCGTTGCGGCCAGCCATCGTCACCCGTCCGGCGATGTCTGACCCAAGAATGTGGTGCCGCGGCCGGAACGGCCCTCCGATGCGGGAATACAGGGGTTTGCCCCGCAGCACCTCCCAGTCCGATGCGTTGAGAGACACCGCGTGCACCTGGACCAGCACCTCGTCGTCCTTCGGGACCGGCGTCGGCACGTCCGTCAGCCGAAGCACGTCCGGTGGCCCATACCGCGTGTAGACAACGGCCTTCATCGCCTGCCTCCTCCGGCAGCCTGCCTCCTCCGCGCGGCGCCCAACCGGCTCAGGACTCGGCCCGCCGGGCGGCCAGGCCGCAGATAAGCCCAGCCCTATCCTGCACGGTCACCCACGGGCAGAGTCACCAGATGACGATCCGGCATCGCCGGACCCCGGGCAGCCAAGGCCGCTGTGCGCGGATCACACCGATCTGAACTCCCACCGCCATAGACCGCCAGGCGCCGCCCAGCCACGCAAGCCGGGGGTGCCGGAATCCGACCTGGCGGGGACGTTCTGCCGGGGGCACCCCGGTGACATGCTGGAGCCACTGGCCCGTGGGCCGGCGGGCGCCGGATGCGGCCGCGGCACGGCCCACAGTCACGGGAAGGGCGCCGCCCATGACACGTCAGCCTGCCGAGCCGCTGCAGCTTGACTACCTGATCAGAGCCGGGGCTATCCATTCGATGACCGGTGAGACTTACCGATCGGTCGGGTTGCGCGGGCCGGAGATCGTGGCGGTGTCGGCCACCCCGGACGGGCTGGATGATCTGGCCGGCGGCGGCACCGTGGCGGTCGATGCCGGTGATCTGACGCTGCTGCCGTCGTTCGCCGATTCGCATGAGCACCTCATGGAAGCCAGCCGCAACACGCTGCTGGTCCCGGTGGACCGGGCCACGAGCGTGGCCGAGTTCACCGGCATGGTCGCCGCCGCCGCCCGCGATGCTGCCCCCGGTGCATGGGTACTGACGTCGATGGCCTGGCATGAGTCGAATCTGGCCGAGAACCGGCTGCCCACCATCGCCGAACTCGATGCGGCCGCGCCGGGCCGCCCCGTGCTGGCCCGGCGCGGCGGGCATTTCGCCATTGCCAGCACCGCCGCGCTCACAGCGGCCGGGATCGGCCCGGGCACCCCCGATCCGCCCGGCGGGAAGATCGGCCACCTGCCCGGCGGCAGCCTGGACGGCACGCTGGAGGGCGGGGTGGTGTACCGGGTGGCGGCGTTCGCCCCCGGCTCGGCCCGGGGCCAGCTGGTGGAGGGGCTGGCGCGCAGCTCCGCCGCTTACGCGGCGCTCGGGGTGGGGACCATCCGGGAGGCGATGATCAACACCGACGAGCTGCTGGCCTACCAGGATGCCGCCGAGCAGCACAAGCTGAGCGTTAGGGTCCGCCCGATGATCCGGGTCGGCAACGAACTGACCGGAGACCAGGCCATCGCGCTGATCGACGGCCTGGGTGCGCGAAGCGGCTTCGGCGATGACTGGCTGCGGATTTGGGGCCTGAAATTCGTCATGGACGGTGGCGTCGAGGGTGGCGCCCTGGAACAGCCCTATGCCAACGACCCGGCCAACTCGGGCCACCTGAACTGGGATCCTGCGGTGATGACCAGGGTGTGCGTGGACGCAGTCAGCCGCGGCTGGCGGATCGGCACCCACGCGGCCGGCGACCGGGCCGTCCGGGTGCTGCTGGATGTCTACGAGGCAGTAGCCGGGCAGGTGGGCCCGCTGCCGCCAGGCACGCTGGTCATCGAGCATGCGTTGCTGTCCGACCCGGCACAGCGGGGCCGGGCCGTCGAGGGCGGCTTCGGCGTCACCGTCCAGCACTGCCTGTTGTGGAACATGGGCAGCGAGATGGTGACCACCTGGGGCCCGGAGCGCACCAGGCAGGTCAATCCGGTAGATGAATGGCTCGCCCTCGGCGCCAGCCTGGCCGCCGGGACCGACATCGTCCGGCCGTTCAACCCGATGACGAACGTCTGGGGAATGGCCACGCGGGGCACCAAGGCGGCCGGCGTCCAGGGCCAAGAGCACGCGATAAGCGTGGCCACCGCACTGGAGCTGTACACAATGGGCACCGCCCGGCTCAACGGTGAAGCAGACAGGCTGGGCAGCATCACCCCCGGCAAGCTCGCCGACCTGACCGCTTACCCCGCCGACCCACTGACCGCCGACCCCGATGACCTGGCCGGCCTCACCCCCGCCTTCACCATCGTCGGCGGCCAGGCCATGTACGACCCCGACGGCCTGCTGGCCTCCTAACCCCTCATTCTGACGAGATACGAAGCCATTGCATGCTCAGGGAGCGGCTGTGGTGAGCGCGTTGTCGACCCAGGCCCGCAGGGCTGCCAGCGGGGCGGCGCCGGTTTGCCGGGCGGCGACCCGCCCCTCGCGCAGCACCAGCAGGGTCGGGATGGCTTGCGCCGCGAACCGCTGGGACACCTGCGGCGAGAGGTCGACGTTCACCTTGACCAGCTTGACCCGGCCTGCCAGGTCGCGGGCGAGTTGCTCCAAGGCGGGACTGACCATGCGGCAGGGCGCGCACCAGGGCGCCCACAAATCGACGATGACCGGGATCTTGGCGGCTTCGGCTACGTCGCCGAAGGTGGTGTCGTCGGCGTCGGCGATCCACGGCAGGCTCTGATGGCAGTTGCCGCAGCGGGGGATTCCGGCCGCCGCGGCCGGCACCCGGTTCATCTTGCCGCAATGCCCGCAGCGGGTCAGCTCGCCTGCCATGGCCTCATTATCGCGCGCCGGCAGGCCCGGCGGTCCGCCGGCAACTGCTGGCCGGCGGCCGTCCCGCACGCGGTGCCTGTCCGGGCCAGATACTCAATCTGATTCTGGCTGTTTAGGCTGCCGGCATGGGGCAGGTCCGGGTGGGCACGGCGTCGTGGACGGACCGGACGCTGATCGCCTCGGGCTGGTACCCGCCGCAGGCGGACACCCCGGAGAAACGGCTGCGCTATTACGCCCGCCAGTTTCCCCTGGTGGAGGTGGACGCCACCTACTATGCGCTGCCCGCCGCCGCGACCGCGCAGGCGTGGGCGGCGCGGACCCCAGCCGCCTTCACCTTCAACGTCAAGGCCTTCAGCCTGCTCACCCACCACCCCACCCCGGTGGCGGCGCTGCCCAAGGACCTGCGCCCGGCCGCGGAGAAGACCGGCAAGGACCGCATCTACCTCAAGGACCTCGATCCTGCCGTCACCGGCCACGTGTGGGAGCGGTTCCTGTCCGCGCTGGACCCGCTGCGCGCCGAACGCAAGCTCGGCGCGATCTTGCTGCAGTTCCCGCCCTGGTTCCCCATATCCAAGGCCCGCAAGGACTACATCGTGGCGTGCGCCGAGCGGGCCGCGCCGGACCGGGTGTGCATCGAGTTCCGCAACCGGACCTGGATGACCCCGGCAAATCAGGATGAGACGCTGGGCTTCCTGGGCGCCCACCAGCTGCCCTATGTGTGCGTGGACATGCCCCAAGGGCACCGGGACTCCATCCCGCCGGTGCTCGCCGCCACCGCGCCCGACCTGGCCGTGGTCCGCCTGCACGGCCACTCGGACAAGTGGGACAGCAAAGACATCCACGAGCGGTTCGGCTACCGCTACACCGACGCCGAACTGGCCGAGTGGGCAGCCAAGGTGCACACCCTGGCCCGCGACGCCAGGCAGACCCACGTCCTGTTCAACAACTGCTACCGCAACTACGCCCAGGTCAACGCACAGCAGCTCGCCGCCCTGCTCCAGACCTGACCATGGGCCGGACCCTGCGCTGGCCTGACTGACCGAGAGCGGCTCCGCTCGCGATCTTTGGCCCAGCCGACTCTGCTGGTGCCCAGCCAGAACTGCTGCCGCCCGACGATCATGTTGCCGAACAGGGAGGAGCCGGGCCGCGTGCATTTGACAAAGCTGTCCCGCTCCCCTAACACTTAGGCATGTGCCTAAGTATCAGGGCCTCGACCAGGTGTTCCATGCACTCGGTGATGGCAGCCGACGTGCCATGGTCGAGCGGCTGTCCCGCGGTCCCGCGTCAGTCAGCGAGCTGGCCCGGCCATTCGATGTGGCCCTTCCCACGATCGTCCAGCATCTGGGGGTCCTGGAGAAGGCGGGAATTGTCACCTCCGTGAAGGCCGGACGCATCCGCACCTTTCAGCTGGCCCCCGGGGCACTGGACCCGGCCGGGGAGTGGATCAGCCGCCAGCGGCTGCCCGCCGAACGCCGGCTGGACCGCCTCGGCGCTGTGCTGAGCCGGACCACTACCAAGGGAGGAAAGGCATGAACAACGTGACCGAGCGCAGCCAGATCCACGCGACCTTCGTTATCGAGCGCACCTATCCCGTGCCCGTGGCGGCGGTCTGGCACGCGCTGTCGGATAACGACGTGCGCGATCAATGGTTCGGCGCAGGCGACGCTTTCGACGTGCAGGAGAAGAGCCACGAGTTCCGGGTCGGCGGGCACGGGACGGAGGAGGGCCAGTGGCACGGCGGGCCGCGGTCCCGGTTCACTTCCACCTACACCGACATCGTGGACCTGCAGCGGATCGTGTTCACCTACGACATGTGGGTGGAGGGACGGCACCTGTCCACGTCGGTGACCACGATCGTGCTTGAGCCCGTCGGTGACCATGCCCGGCTGACCTATACCGAGCAAGGCGTCCACTTCGACGGCCTTGACAGTCCCGAGGGCCGGGAGGAGGGCACCAAGGGCCTGCTCGACCAGCTCGGCGCCTGTCTCATCAGCGGCCAGTGACAGCCAGTACCTCCCCAGCGAAGGAACAGATTCCATGACCATCGTTACCGCGCAGATGTCGCTCTCGGTAGACGGCTTCTATGCCGGGCCAAAGGACACCGGCAATGCGAACTGGCTTGAGAGCACCGAAGCCGCCGGATTCTTTCGCGTGACGCGGTGGGTCATCGAGGCCGGGTCATGGCGCCAGCGGTAGGGCTTCATAGGAGGCGAGCAGAACACCAGCTCCGACATCATCGCGGAGACCTTCGACGCCGCGGGTTCTTATGTGATGGGGCGGCGGATGGCAGACGGCGGCGAGATCCCCTGGGGCGAAGACCCGCCATTCCGCGCCCCGGTGTTCGTGGTCACCCACCGGCCCAGGCCCGCCTTGCAGCGCCAGGGCGGCACCAGCTTCACGTACGTCACCTCGGGCATCGAAAGCGCGATCGACCAGGCTCGCGCCGCTGCCAATGGCAAGAACGTGGCGATCGCCGGCGGCGGCTCGCTGCTCCGGCAGGTGATCAAGCTCGGGCTCCTGGACGAGCTGGAACTGCACATCATCCCGGTGATCCTTGGGGAAGGCATGAGCCTGCTCGACCCCGACCTCGGCCTGGGCGGAAAGGAGGGGATCGAACTCACCCCGGCCCGGGTGGTTGCCACTCCAGACGCCACCCACATCCGCTACAAGATCGACGGCAGGCGCCCGCTCGTTCTCGACAACCGGGGACGGGACGAGGAACCGGCCACCGCGTAGCCATGGTGCACGGCCCGGATGCAGGTTTGGGCTCCAGGCGCGCCAGGATTGATTGGTGTCTGCTGTCTATGTACATTTGACAGGTGACACTTGATGCCGAGCTGCTCAGCCAGGCAAGAACCGCCGAGGCCCATGTCATCGACACCGAGCACGACGCTGAAGTCGCGCGGGCCGAGTTTCACCGGGCCGTGCGGCGGCTCCAGCTAGCGGGCGGATCACTGCGCGAGATCGCCGAGGCGCTGGGCCTGAGCCATCAGCGGGTCCATCAGATCGTGGACTCAGCCGGGGGAAGCCGGAGCTGGCGCAAAGGCCACGCCGGTGCGGGCGAACTGCTCTCCTGTTCGTTCTGCGGGAAGCATCAGAAGCAGATCAAGAAGCTGATCGCCGGGCCGAGCGTGTACATCTGCAACGAGTGCATTCATCGGGTGCATGCGGTCCTGGCCGCCCCTGGCAAGACGGTCAGTACGACGATCGCCACCATCGCGCAGGTGAGTGAGGCGGACCGCGCTGAAAGGTGCAGCTTCTGCGGCAAGCGGCGCCACCAGGTCGCCGGAATGGCATCGACAGGTCATAAGCAGATCTGCAACGAGTGCCTCGGGCTCTGCGACGAGATCATCTCCGAAGAACTGGGCTAGCCCGCAGCAGGTCATCGTCGGTAGCGCGGCGGCCCGCCGGCTGGCTGGACGCTTATCCTCAGTTCATGACAGCGCCGATCCCGGTCACCCCGCTCCCAGCTGGAGTCGGCGCGGCCGTTGCTGCGCTCCGGGATCGGCCGATCGCCGCCACCGAGAAGGGATTCGGCTTTATCGCGGCCAGCGGCCCGGTGACCTCGTCGGGCCTGAGCAGCCAGCGTCCACCATTGTTCGGCGGCGGCTTCAGTATGCCGTTGCTAGTGCTCCGCGAATCGGCCGTGGCGCACAACATCGCAGTCATGGCTGCCTACTGCGAGGCCGCGGGCGTCCTGCTCGCGCCGCACGGCAAGACGACCATGGCCCCCCAGCTCATGGCCCGGCAGCTGGCGGCGGGTGCCTGGGCGGTGACCGCGGCGACCATCGGCCAGGTTCTCCTCTACCGGGAGTTCCAGATCCCCCGCGTCCTGCTGGCCAATGAGCTGACCGATCTCGCCGGGATCGCCTGGCTGGCCGGTGAGCTGGCGGCCGATCCCGGCTTCGACTGCTACCTCTATGTCGACAGCCGTGAGGGCGTGGCCCTGCTCGACTCCGCGCTGCGTGCGTGCGGCGCCGGCAGGCCGGTGCAGGTGCTGGTCGAGCTTGGTTACCCGGGCGGCCGCACCGGCTGCCGGGACATCAGCGAGGCGATCGCGGTCGCGGACGCCGCAGCCGCCGCCCCCACCCTGAATGTGGCCGGGGCGGCCGGGTTCGAGGGGCTGATCGGGCACGACCGGGAGCCACATACCCTGGCCGAGATCACCAGATACTGCCGCACCCTGCGTGCGCTGGCCGAGCAGCTCGCCGCCACCAGGGCCGATGCCAACGGTGTGATCCTGTCCGCCGGGGGCAGCGCCTACTTCGACGTGGTGGTACGGGAGCTGACGGGGAACTGGGCAACTGGCGGGGCGCCGCTGGTCGTACTGCGCAGCGGCGTGTACGTGGCCTTCGACCACGGGCTGTACGCCCGGATCGCGCCGGGGGCCGGCAGCCAGCCCGGCGAAACGGGGCAGGAGCCGACGCTGGAACCCGCGCTGGAGCTATGGGCGCAGGTGCTGTCCCGGCCGGAGCCTGGGCTCGCACTGGCCTGCGCCGGGCGGCGGGATGTCGGCTACGACTCCGGCCTGCCCGTGCCGCTGTGGTTCCGCACGCGGGGCGGGCAGCTGGCCCCGGCGGCCGGCGCGCACGTCAGCGGACTCGATGACCAGCACGCGTACCTGCGGCTGGCACCGGGCACCGCCCTCGCCCCCGGCGACCTGGTTTGCCTGGGCATCTCGCACCCCTGCACCACCTTCGACAAGTGGCGGGTGGTCCCGGTCGTGGACGATGACTACCACGTCATAGACGCTGTTCACACGTTCTTCTGAGCCACCGTCGGTGCTGGGCGGACGGGGCCACGCCGCGCCGTCACATCACGGCGAGCTGGCCGCCGTCGATGACCAGCGCGCTGCCATGGATGAACGCGGCACCCGCGCATTCCCGGCCGCCCCTGCCCTGACAACCACCGAGCGGATAACCTAGCGGCTATGGCCAAGCGGGCTGTGGGCGGAACCCAACCCGTTGGCGCCTATTCGCCCGGCATCGTGGCCGAGGGCCGTTTTGCCTATGTGTCCGGACAGGGCCCGCTGCGCGACGGCGTGGTGTCCGGGGACACCATCCAGGAGCAGACCCGGGTCGCGCTCGGCAACATCGCCGCTGTCCTCGCGTCGGCGGGCGCGAGCCTGGCGGACGTCGTCCGCTGCGGGGTGTTTCTAGCGGACATGGCCGACTTCCGCGGCATGAACGACGTGTACGCAGAGTTCTTCCCGGACCCGCTGCCGGCCCGGACCACCGTGGGCGCCACGCTGCCCGGCATCCTGGTCGAGATCGACTGCGTGGCCGTGCTCCCCGGCGATGCCGGCGACCTGCCTTAGGCCATGTCCGGCAGGCTTCCGGTCATGAGGCACGGGCTGGGCGCGGCCGGGACGGGTGCCGCATCATGAGCCCGCAGCTGGCCGAGCTGCCCGTCCCCCGCGCCGCGCTGGGCGAGGGCCCCTGCTGGGAACCGGCCGAGGCGGCGCTGTACTGGACGGACATCCGGGCGCACCGGGTGCACCGGCTGGCCGCGGACGGCACGCACACGTCCTGGGACGCCGGCCAGCCGGTCGGCGCCATCGTCCCGCGGGCCGGCGGCGGGATGGCTCTGGCGGCCAAGGACGGGTTCTGGGCCCTGGACCCGGGCAGCGGCCAGCTCACGCTGATCGCCCGCGTCGAAGCGGACGTACCAGGCAACAGGATGAACGACGGCGCATGCGACCGGTCAGGACGCTTCTTCGCGGGCACCATGGCCGAGGATGAGTCCCCAGGTGCGGGCGCCCTGTACCGGCTCGGCCCGGATCACGTGGTGTCCCCGGTGCTGGCCGGTCTCAGCGTCTCCAACGGCATCGGCTGGAGCCTGGATGAGTCGCGGATGTACTACGTCGACTCACCCACGTGCCGGGTTGACATCTTCGACTACGACGCCGCCAGCGGCGCCATCGGCAACCGCCGTGTGTTCGCCGGCGTCGGCGGCGACGGGGTCGTGCCCGATGGCCTGGCCGTCGACGCCGACGGTTTCGTCTGGGTGGCGCTGTGGGGCGGCGGCGCGCTGGTACGGTACCGGCCGGACGGCCGCCTGGAGCAGATCCTGGATATCCCGGCCGCCCACGTGACCAACTGCGCCTTCGGGGGGGCGGACCTGGCCACCCTCTACATCACGACCGCCGCTGGGCCCGGGGCACGCAGCGGCGCGCTGTTTTCCTGCCGGCCCGTGGCCACCGGCCTGCCGGCCAGCCCGTTCCGCGGCTGACCCAACCAGGGAGAAACGCCCATGCCACCACAAGCAGACCCGCGGTGAGGGCGCTCGTCTTCACGGGGCCGGGCTCGGTGGAACTGTGCGACGTGCCCGAGCCCGATCCGGGTCCCGGCGAGATCCTGGTCAACGTCCACGCGGCCGGGATCTGCGGCAGCGAGCTGCACGGCGCCCGCCATCCCGGGTTCCGCAAGCCACCACTGATCATGGGGCACGAATTCGCCGGGACCACCGCCGGGGGCGGCGCGGTGGTGGTCAACCCGATCCTTTCCTGCGGCCAGTGCGGTCTCTGCCAGCGCGGGCTGCGCCACATCTGCCGGGAACGGCAGATCATCGGCGTGCACCGCGCCGGCGGGTTCGCCGAGCGTGTCGCGGTCCCGGCGGCAGCGGTCCGCCCGCTGCCGCCGGGGCTGCCGTGGGAGACCGCGGCGCTGATCGAGCCCGCGGCCAATGCCGTGCATGCGTGGAACCGCGCGCGTGGTGCCCTGGGGGCGGACGGCGCCAGGGGCGCGCAAGTGGCCGTCATCGGGTGCGGCGCCATCGGCCTGTTGTGCACCGCGATGGCGCTGTCCGGCGGGGCGGGCCGCGTCGACGTCAGCGACCTGTCGCCGGCCCGGCTGGCCGCCGGCCAGCGCCTCGGCGCCGGGGCATCCGGCCCCAGCCTGGCCAGCGAGTACGACGTGGTGTTCGACGCCGTCGGGTCGGCTGCGACCCGTGCGGCCTCCGTCGCCCACCAGCGTCCCGGAGGGGTGGCCATCTGGCTTGGCCTGGCCGATGAGGAGCCGGGCTTCGACGCTAACGCGCTGGTCAGGAGCGAGAATCGGGTTCTTGGCTCCTTCGCCTACACCGACGGGGAATTCGCTGCCGCCATGGCGCTGGTCCGGGAGTGGGACCTGACCTGGGCGGTCGGCTATCCGCTGGCCTCCGGGGCGGCGGTCTTCACCGAGCTGATGAACGGGCGCCTCGATCCGGTGAAGGCGGTGCTGCAGCCCTGACGGCCAGCCAGGCTGGTCTTCCGCTCACCCGGCGCTGACCCTCCGGACGGTGGCGGTCCGGGCGAGGGCCAGGGCGGAGGCCAGATCCGGGCAGCCGGCCGTGCCGCCAGCCGCCCGGATCGACAGCGCACCAACGGCACATCCAAGTGCGGCCGCCTCCGGCAGGGCCAGGCCGCGCAGCAGGCCGCCGATCAGCCCGGCGTTGAAACAGTCCCCGGCGCCCGTGGCATCGACGGGCGTCACGGGCGGCACCTGCGCCCGGTGCCACACGGGACCGGCCACACACAGGACCCCCCGTTCGCCTAGCTTGACCACCAGCCTGGGCCCCAGGGCGGTCAACGCCCCGGCCGCGGCCTGCAGCGTCGGCTCGCCAGCGATCCGCAGGGCCTCCATCTCGTTGGGGAGCAGCACGTCCGTCTGTGCCAGCGTGGCCTGGAGATGGTCGCCGCCCCATATCCCGGCCGGATCCCAGTTGGTATCCAGCGAGGTGGTGGCTCCTGCGGCCCGCGCGGCCGCCAGCATGGCCGCCAGTCCCGGGCCGAGCGAGTGTGCCAGCAGGAAGTAGGAACTGATATGGACATGGCGGGCCCGGGCCAGCAACGCGGTGGGGACATCCCGGGTGGTCAGCGACGCTACCGCGCCGGGGGCGGTCAGGATCGCACGGTCAGTGCCGCGGGACAGCGCCACGGTCATCCCGGTCGGCACATCGTTGCGTACGGCAACGGCAGTGGTGCCCACGCCTTCCCGGGAAAGCTGGCCCAGCATAAAATCCCCGGCCGGATCGGCCCCTACCGCCGCCACCAGCTCCACGCTGAGCCCCAGCCGCGACGCGGCCACGGCCGTGATCGCCGCGGACCCGCCGACGACGATCGAGATGCTCCCCACCAGCTTCTCCTGCTGGCCAAAGGACGGGGTTACGTCGCCGCCAAGCACCAGGACATCTGGGTTGCAGTCGCCGACCACGACCAGATCCACGCCCAGAACCTCTTCACGCTCGGTCATGGCGTGCCCGGTGGTTCATCCTGACTGACCGCCCCCGGCGCCGATCACCCGCAGCAGGCGGGTCACCTCAATGGCCATCGCATCACGCCCCGCCGCACCGTACCGCCGGGGATCGACCAGGGAGGCATCGGCCGCCAGGCACTCCCGGACGGCGGCAGTGAACACCTTGTTCAGCTGGGTGGCCACATTGATCTTGGTGATCCCGGCGGCGACCGCAGCCGCCAGCATCGCATCGGGGACACCCGACGAGCCGTGCAGGACGAGCGGGACGCGGACCGCACCGTGGATCCTGGCGATGAGCCCGGTGTCCAGGACCGCGTCACGGGTGAGCATCGCATGAGAGCTGCCGGCGGCTACGGCTAGCGCATCCACTCCCGTAGCGTCGACATAGCGGGCCGCGTCGGCAGGATCCGTGCGGGCACCGGGCGAGTGAACGCCATCCTTCCCGCCGATCTCGCCGAGCTCAGCCTCGACCCACATCCCCCGCTTTTGACACCAGCGGGCGGCCCGGGCCGTGGCCCGGACGTTCTCCTCGTAGTCCAGAGCCGACCCGTCGTACATGACCGAACCGAAGCCCTGGTCGGCGGCTTCCCGGACCAGATCTGTGTTGGTGGCGTGGTCCAGGTGCAGTGCCACCGGCACCGCGGCCGAGCCCGCGATGGCGGCGCAGGCCTGGGCCAGCGGCCTGAGTGCGCCGCGGTAGGCGACACAGTTCTGACTGACCTGCAGGACCACGGGGGCACCGGCAGCTTCCGCGCCGGCCACGATCGCCTCCGCGTGCTCAATGCCGATGACGTTGAAGGCGCCGACGCCGCGGCATGCCGCGGCGGCCGGGCCGACGATCTCTGCCATCCGCGCGGCTGGCATCACTCGGCCTCGCCGCGCTTTACCCTGACCCCGGCCAGCACCGCGGCGTAGTCAGCATGGCTGAACTCTCCCGCCACCGGCGCGGCAACCGAGGCGGTACCGAGTGCGACCGCATGGCGCAGCCGCTCCTCCCAGGGGCGCCCCAGCACAAGCCCGTGCACCAGCCCCGCGGCCACGGCGTCCCCGGCGCCGGTCGGATTTCCCCGCACGCCGGCCGGTGGCACCGCCTGCCAGCTGCCGTCCGCAGTGACGGCCCACAGCCCGTCGGCGCCAAGCGTGACCACGACCGCCTGCGGGCCAGCGGCCCGCAGCTCCCGCGCGGCGCGGGCCACCGCCTCCCGGTCGGTGCCGCCAGCCGTGGACAAGCTGCGCCCGGCGAGGACTTCCAGCTCAGCGAGGTTCGGCTTGACGATGGCCGGGCGGGCGGCCGCGCCTCGGAGCAGCGCTTCGCCATGCGCGTCCAGCACGGTTGGGACCCCGGCTTCCGCTGCCATGGAGCCCAGCATTGCGTACGTGTCCGAGGCAAGCCCCTTCGGCAGGCTTCCGGAAAGGACAACCGCGCTGCATCCCGCCAGTGCCTTTTCATATGCGGCGCAGAACTCGGCGTACTCATCCTGTCCGACCGGCGGGCCCGGCTCGTTGAACAGGGCGGTATTGCCGCGGACGGTGTCGAACACGGCGAATGTCCGCCGGGTCTCACCACGGATCCGGGTGAGCGACGCCGGCACCCCCAGCTCCCCGAGCGCCGATGCCACCTGCTCGCCGGTAACGCCGCCGGCGAGCCCGATCACCTGGACCTGGGCACCGATCGCCAGCAGTGTCCTTGCCACGTTCAGCCCCTTGCCGCCGGCCCGGGCCCGGGTCACGGCTGGCCTGTTGACGCCGGCCCAGTCGACGCCGGGCACGTGATGCGTGACATCCAGAGCCGGGTTGAGGGTGACGACAAGGATCACGGTGATGGTGAATCTACCGCCCCCAGCGCCCTGCCAGCAATACGAACGACCAGAAGCGGCCTTGCAGAGCGCACGAGTGTGTTCTAATATCCGCACATCCGAGCGAGAACGAAAGTAGAAGCGAGGACGAGGGCTCCCGGACCGCGGCGATGTCCCAGCCCCGCTCGCGCCACGCTCGTAGTCGCATGTGGGCCGGTGGAGGGCTGATGGCCACGACCATCGACGAGGCCACCATCGCCCGGCATGCCAACCGCCGTATCCGCCGCTCGAACAACATCGCCGGCTGGGCGTTCGCGGGCCCGTCGGTGATCATCGTGCTCGGCCTGTCCTTCATCCCGATGATCTGGGCGGCCTACCTGTCGCTCACGGACTCGAACCTCGTGTCTCCCGGCCACTTCATCGGGTTCGCGAACTACACCGCCCTCGCCAAGGATCCGCTGCTCCGTCAGGCATTCACGAACACGCTTCTGCTCGCCGTCATGTACCTGCCGATCGGCCTGGCTGCCGGGCTCGGCGTCGCGATCCTGCTGAACCAGAAGATCAAGCTCATCGGCTTCTACCGCACCTGCTTCCTGGTGCCGTTCGTCGCGTCGGCGGCGGCGGAGGGCATCCTGTTCGGGTTCATCTTCGACCCCAACTTCGGGATCGTGAACGCCGGATTGCAGGCGGTGGGCCTGCCCCGCCAGGGCTTTCTCGAGGATCCCTCGCAGGCTCTGGCAGTGCTTGCGATCGTGTACTTCTGGACCCAGTTCGGCTTCAACATCGTGATCTATCTCGCGGCCCTCCAGGACATCCCCCAGGAGGTCATGGAGGCGGCGTCGATCGATGGCGCTGGCAGATGGGCCAGGTTCTGGCACGTCACCATGCCGACCATCCGGCCGGTGACGATCTTCCTGCTGGTGTGGGGCCTCATCGACGTGTTCCAGTTCTTCGACCTCGTCTACACGACCACGAGGGGAGGCCCGCTCAACTCGACGCTGACGCTTGTGTACTACATCTGGGAGCTGGCATTCAACTTCTTCACGGCCGGCTACGGCGCGGCCGTCGCGTACGTCCTGTTCTTCACCAGCCTGATCGTGACCGTGGCCGCGCTCGCCTACGGCCGCAGACGGAGGGTCACGCTGTGACCGGCGCGCAGACCCTGCAGGCCGAGCCCGAGGCCGATCCGGCGCTGCATCGCGCCCGGATCGAGGAGGCTAACCGGCGGATGCACCGCAGCGGCTGGCGGCGCCACCTGCCGCGGCGGGGGCACCTGGTCCTGCTGCCGCTGTCGATCATCGTGGTCCTGCCGTTCTTCTGGATGATCCTCACGTCGTTCATGACCGACACCGAGATCAATAGCATCCCGCCGCCGATCTGGCCTCATCATCTGTACACCGGCGGATACTCGACCGTGCTGGCCAGCTCGGACTTCCCCTACTGGTTCCTGAACAGCTTGATCGTCGCCGGCACCGCAGTCATCGCCCAGCTGGTCCTGTGCAGCCTGGCCGGCTACGCGTTCGCGCGCATCCAGTTCCGCGGGTCCACCGTGATGCTGATCCTGCTGCTCGCGACGGCCCTCATTCCCTTCCAGCTGACGGTGATTCCCACCTTTGTGATCTTCAAGGACATCGGGCTCATCAACACGCTGGGGGCGCTCATCGTGCCGCAGCTGACGTCGGCGCTGGGCATCTACCTCATGTACGCGTTCTTCCAGTCGTTCCCGAGAGAGCTCGAGGAGGCCGGGCGCATCGACGGCTGCAGCCGCCTCCAGGTCTTCTGGAAGATCGTGCTGCCGCTCGCGAGGCCGGCCCTGGCCGCCCTCGGGATCATCACGTTCATCTACGCGTGGAACGACCTGTTCTGGCCGCTGATCGCGATCACCTCCAGTCATACGTTCACCGTGCAGGTGGGCCTCACCACATTTCAGGGTGAATTCGTAACCCACTGGTCGGCCATCATGGCCGGCACTACCTTGACCACGGTGCCGGTGCTGCTCGTGTTCCTCATCGGCCAGCGCCGGTTCGTGCAGGCGATCACCGGGGCCGTCAAGGGATGACCGGCAGCGGCCAGGGCTGACGAAACAAGGAGACCAGTATGAAGCGGATATTGCTGGCGGGGATCGCGGTGCTGGCCCTGGTGCTGGCCGCGTGCTCGGGATCGGGCTCCTCCTCGGGGACGGGCCCAAACGGGAAGGTCACGCTCCAGTTCTGGACTGCACAGACCCCGCCCACAACGCAGGTGATCAACAGTCTCGTCAACACCTTCAACGCCACACACCCGCACATCTTCGTGCAGGCGAGCACCGGGGGGACCTCCACCGGAGATCTTCTCCCGAAGGTCACGACCGCGATCGCGGCCGGGACCCCTCCCGACATCGCGTATATCTACGGGTCCTACGCCGCCAACATCGCCCAGAGTGGCAAGACGGTAAACCTGGCGAAGATCATCCACTCGCCGGGCTACAACTGGAACGACTTCTACCCGGCGTCGCAGCAGATCGTGTCGCCTGGAGGCAAGGTCATCGGGTTCCCCGCCCTCATCGACAACCTGTCGGTGATCTATAACAAGAAGCTGTTCGCCGCGGCCGGAGTCCCCGACCCGTCCCCCAACTGGACCTGGGACCAGTTCCGCGCCGATGCGAAGAAGCTAACCAATCCGGCCAAGCACATCTTCGGCGTGAACTACCCCATCGGCGGGGACCTGCTCGACACGTCCTGGCGGTTCTTCCCCGGGCTCTGGCAGCGCGGCGGGCAGATCCTGTCGCCGGACCACAAGCAGGCGCTGTTCAACTCACAGGCCGGCGTAACGAACCTGACGCTGTGGCAGCAGATGGCAACCGTCGACCATTCGGTGTACCTGGACCCGACGGCGACCAATGCCGAACCCTTGTTCACGAGCCAGCATCTGGCGATGTTCGTCAGCGGCCCCTGGGAGGTCCCAGTCCTCAACCAGGCGAAGGTCGACTGGGCGGACGTGCCGCTGCCGGCCGTGACCACCAACCACCAGACCGTGTCCGGGCCCGACAACTGGGTCATCTTCAACAACGGCCCCGCGCGGGTGGCCGCCTCCATCACGTTCCTGGAGTGGCTGACGGCGCCGAAGCAGGAGCTGGCGTGGTCGATCGGGTCCGGTTCGCTGCCGATCCGGCCGTCCATGCTCAAGCTGCCCGGCTACCAGTTGTATCTGAAGAAGTGGCCGGGCATCGGGCCGATGGCCGCGAATCTGGTGAACGCCAAGGAGGCAATGCCCACGCTGCCACAGTGGCCACGCGTGGTCGACGCCCTCGGCAACGGCATCGCGTCGGTGCTCCTCGGCCGGGCCGCCCCGGCGGCCGCGCTTAATCAGGCGGCGCAGCAGGCAAACACAATCCTGAACGTGCCGAGCGCGGCCGGCGGGTAGCGGCCCGGTAGCCACCCCGGCTGGGT
>Ga0306924_10002188_pt1 | contig 18392 bp, 15 predicted proteins | sample sta12Can44000111_FD_203756 | JGI IMG/M metagenome (GOLD analysis project Ga0306924, IMG submission 203756) | Lab enrichment of tropical soil microbial communities from Luquillo Experimental Forest, Puerto Rico - statanox.12C.anox.44.000.111 (v2)... | ecosystem: Environmental > Terrestrial >...
TGCTGTTCCCGGTCATGTTCCTGCTGCTGTTCGGCTCGATCTACAAGAGCAGCAGCACCCCGAAGATCAACGTCGTCGAGGTCGGCCGGGTCAGCGTGCTGGACCAGGCCCGGGCGGCCAGCCATCAGCTGGACCAGGTGCTGACGGTCACCCACACCAGCAGCCTGGCCACCGCGCTCAACGACGTCCGGCAGGCGACTAAGGATGCCGCCGTGCAGCAGCAGGGCGGCACGCTGACCGTCCACTACTCGATCGCCAACCCGGTCACCGCCGGGGTGGTGAACAGCGTGTTCTCCGGGATCGTGCAAGCGGCGAACCAGGCCGCGTCAGCCCACGCACCCGCCTACCAGCTCACCACCGAGCAGGTGGAGGACAAGTCGCTCAAACCGATCCAGTACCTCACGCCGGGCCTGCTCGGCTGGGCGATCGCCTCCGGCGCCGCGTTCGGGGCCGCGATCACGCTGGTGAGCTGGCGGCAGAACAAGCTGCTGCGCCGGCTCCGGCTGGCCCCGGTCAGCACCAACTCGGTGGTCACCGCCCGGATCGCGGTCAGTGTCGCGATCGCCATCCTGCAGACGTTCATCTTCCTGGCCATCGCCACCCTGCCGTTCTTCGGGCTCAAGCTCACCAGCTACTGGTGGATGGCCATCCCGGTGGTCATCTGCGGCACCCTGGCCTTCCTGTCGATCGGGCTGCTGGTGGGGGCGGTGGCCAAGACGCAGCAGGCGGCGACCGCGATGGCGAACCTGATCATCCTGCCGATGGCGTTCCTGGGCGGGGCCTTCATCCCCCTCACCTTCGCCCCGCAGTGGATCCAGCAGGTCTCCTACGTGATGCCGCTGCGGTACCTGGTGGTCGGCATGCAGAACGTGATGTCGCGGGGCGACGGCCCAGCCTCGGCGCTGCCCGCGATGGGCATCCTGCTCGGCTTCGCCGCCGTGCTCACCCTGATCGCGGTGCGGGTGTTCCGCTGGGATGAGATCTGAGCGGCCCGTTGGGGGTAGGCTCGGGCTGCTGACCACACCGTCCGGGAGAGATCCCGCACCGCCAGCGCGGGGCGCCGAAGGGGCAACCTCCCCGGAACCTCTCAGGCATCCAGGACCGGACGGGACAGGCGTCTCTGGAGTCGCCGGCCCAGCGCCGGGCCGCGGCGACAGAGGGGGAGGACCGGCACCGGATGCACCCGCATCCCGGTGGCTCCCCCTGGAGGCTGCCATGGATTTCGCGTCACGTCATATCGGGCCCACGCCGGACCATCAGCAGCAGATGCTGGCCGAGATCGGCTATCAGTCGCTGGCCGGGCTGACCGCCGCCGCGCTGCCACCGGCGCTGGCCAGCACCGGCGCAGACGGGCTCCGGCTGCCCGCGCCGCTGTCCGAAGCGGAGGCGCTGGCGGCGCTGCGCCGGCTGGCGGCCCAGAACACCGTGCTGACGTCGATGATCGGGCTGGGCTACTACCCGGCGGACACCCCGGCGGTGATCCGCCGCAACGTGCTGGAGAATCCGGGCTGGTACACCGCGTACACGCCCTACCAGCCGGAGATTTCCCAGGGCCGGCTGGAGGCCCTGATCAACTTCCAGACCATGATCGCCGACCTGACCGGGCTGCCGGTGGCTGGCGCCTCGCTGCTGGACGAGGCCACCGCGGCCGCCGAGGCGATGACGCTGTCCCGGCGGGTGGCCGGGAAGGGCAGTATCTTCCTGGCCGACGCCGACTGCCTGCCGCAGACGCTGGCGGTCCTGGCCACCCGGGCCGAGCCGCTCGGCATCGAGCTGGTGATGGCCCCGGTCACCGCGGACCTGGTGGCCGCGCAGCCGGCTGGTGAGCTGTTCGGCGTGCTGCTGCCCTATCCCGGCGCCAGCGGCCAGATCACCGACCCGCGGCCGGTCGCCGCCGCGGCGGCCAGCCAGGGCGCACTGGTCACACTGGCGGCCGACCTGCTCGCGCTGACACTGCTGACGCCGCCCGGGGAACTGGGTGCGGACATCGCGATCGGCACCAGCCAGCGGTTCGGGGTGCCGATGGGGTACGGCGGCCCGCACGCCGCCTACATCTCGGTCCGGGAGGAGCTGCGGCGGCAGCTGCCGGGTCGGCTGGTGGGGGTCTCGGTGGACGCCGACGGGCACCCGGCCTACCGGCTCGCCCTGCAGGCCAGGGAGCAGCACATCCGCCGGGAGAGGGCAACCAGCAACATCTGCACGGCGCAGGTGCTGCTGGCGGTGATCGCCGGCCTGTATGCGGCCTATCACGGCCCGGACGGGCTGGCCGCCATCGCCCGCGCTGTGCACGGCCGGGCCGCCGCGCTGGCCGCCACCCTGCGTGGGCTTGGCTGCACCGTCGAGCACAGCGAATTCTTCGACACCGTCCGGGTGACCGGGCTGCCCGGCGGTGGCGCGGCCGCGGCGCAGCGGGCCCGGCAGTCCGGCTACAACGTCTACCTGGCCGAGCCGGGTACGGTGCAGGCGGCGTGCGCGGAGACGACCACCGATGAGGACGTGCGCCAGGTGGCCGCCGCACTGGCTGGCCGCCCGGCCGATGAGGTGAGGCTGGCCAGCCCGGTGGACGCGCTCCCGGCGGGGCTGCTGCGCACCTCCGGCTACCTCAGCCATCCGGTCTTCCATGAGCACCACAGCGAGACCTCGATGCTGCGTTACCTGCGGCGGCTGTCCGACTTCGACATCGGGCTCGACCGGTCGATGATCCCGCTCGGCTCGTGCACCATGAAGCTGAACGCCGCGGCCGAGATGGAGGCCATCAGCTGGCCCGAATTCGCCGGCCTGCACCCGTTCGTGCCCGCCGATCAGGCCGGTGGCTACGCCACGCTGATCGGCGACCTGACCGCGTGGCTGGCCGAGATTACCGGTTACCACGCGGTGTCACTGCAGCCCAACGCGGGCTCCCAGGGCGAGCTGGCCGGCCTGCTCGCTATCCGGCATTACCACACCGCGCGCGGCGAGGCCGCCAGGGACGTGTGCCTGATTCCGGAGTCCGCGCACGGCACGAACGCGGCCAGCGCGGTGCTGGCCGGGCTGCGGGTGGCGGTGGTCAAGTGCGGCGGGGACGGCGCGATCGACCTGATCGCGCTGCGGTCCAGCCTGGCCGCGCACGAGGGCAGGGTGGCCGGCATCATGCTGACCTACCCGTCCACCAACGGGGTGTTCGAGGAGACGATCACCGAGGTCTGCGCGCTGGTGCACGAAGCGGGTGGCCAGGTCTACGTGGACGGCGCCAACCTCAACGCGCTGGTGGGGATCGCCCGGCCGGGCCGGTTCGGGGCCGATGTGTCCCACCTCAACCTGCACAAGACCTTCTGCATCCCGCACGGCGGCGGCGGCCCGGGTGTGGGCCCGGTGGCGGTGGCCGCCCACCTGGCGCCCTACCTGCCCGCCGCCTGCGTACCCGGGGCGGACGGGACCGGGCCGGCGGCTACCGGCACCGGACCGGTCGCCGCCGCGCCCTTCGGTTCGGCGGGCATCCTGCCGATCTCGTGGGCCTACATCGCGATGATGGGCGCGGAGGGGCTGCGCCGGGCCACCGGCAGCGCCATCCTGGCGGCCAATTACCTGGCCAAACGGCTATCGCCGCACTACCCGGTGCTCCACACCGGGCGCAGCGGGCTGGTCGCCCACGAGTTCATCATCGATCTGCGGGCGATCACCAGGGACACCGGGGTGACCGGGGAGGATGTGGCCAAGCGGCTGATCGACTACGGGTTCCACGCGCCGACGATGTCGTTCCCGGTGGCCGGCACGCTGATGGTGGAGCCGACCGAGAGCGAGAACCTGGCCGAACTGGACCGGTTCTGCGACGCGATGATCGCCATCCGGAAGGAAATCGCGATGGTGGCCGCCGGCGACTTCGACCGCACCGACAACCCGCTCCGGAACGCGCCGCACACCGCGTCGATGCTCCTGGCCAGTGAGTGGAAGCACGGCTACGAGCGGGAACTTGCCGCCTACCCGGTGCCGATGGACCGCCGCGGCAAATACTGGCCGCCGGTCCGCCGGATCGACTCCGCCTACGGCGACCGGCACCTGGTCTGCGCCTGCCCGCCGCCGGAAGCCTTCGCCGACTGACGTGCCAGTGCCGGAGATCGCCACGGTCGTCTTCGACCTCGGCGGGGTGCTCATCGACTGGGATCCGCGGCACCTGTACCGGAAGCTGTTCCGCGACCCGGCGCAGATGGAGGACTTCCTGGCCAAGATCTGCACCCCGGACTGGCACTATGCGCACGACCTGGGCGAGGACACCAGGCAATCCTGCCACCGCCTGGCCAGCCAGCACCCGGAGCATCGGGAAATGATCATGGCCTGGGCGGAGCGCAACGAGGAGATGACCCGGGGCCAGTTCGACGAGACCGTGGCGGTGCTCGCGGAACTGCGGGCGGCGGGCCTGCCATGCCTGGCGCTCAGCAACATGGAAGCCGAGAGCTTCCCGCTCGAGCGGGCCAGGTTCGCGTTCATGGACTGGTTCGACGGCTATGTCATCTCCGGCATCGAGGGAGTGGCCAAGCCGGACCGGCGGATCTTTGAGATCCTGCTCGGCCGCTACCGGCTCGCGCCCGCAGCCACCCTGTTCATCGACGACACGCCGGCGAATGTGGCCGCCGCCCGTGACCTGGGCTTGCCGGCGCTCCGGTTCACCGGCGCCGGTGCCCTCCGGCGGGACCTGCGGTCGCTGGGCCTGGCCGTCGCCGGGCCCGCCTGACCGGCCTGGCCTGGCCACGCGGCCGCCCGGGCCGGCCGCGCGGGACCCCTGGCGGGACCGTCGGCCCTGCCAGCTGGCCGGGCCGGCTGGGACCGTCACGGAAGGGCCGGGCGCCTGCCGCCGGCCTGCCCGGACCGCCCCCAGAACCCGCCCAGGAGGCACGCATGACCAGTCCCGCCGCCCGGCCGCACGCCGACTTCGCCCGCCGCCCCATGCTGGTGTTCTGGGAGACGACCCGGGCATGCGGGCTCGCCTGCCGTCACTGCCGGGCGTCCGCGCAGCGGCAGGCGCTGCCCGGCGAGCTCAGCCGGGGGGAAGGCCACCAGCTGATCGACCAGGTGGCTGAGTTCGGGCGGCCGTACCCGATCCTGATTCTCACCGGTGGTGACTGCCTGCTGCGGCCCGACCTGTTCGAGCTGGTCGGCTACGCCCGGGCCACCGGCATCCCGGTCGCGCTGTCACCGTCGGTGACCCCCGCGCTCGGGCCGGAGATGATCGCCCGGATCGCGGCTGCCGGAGTCAGGGCGGTCTCGGTCAGCCTGGACGGCGCCACGGCTGACGTGCATGACCAGATCCGCGGCATCCCCGGGCACTTCCACGACACGCTGACGGCGATCCGCGCGCTGGTGGCAGCTGGCCTGCATGTCCAGGTCAACACCACCGTCATGGCGGCCAGCGCGGCGGGACTGGCGCGGATTGCGGTGCTGCTGGACGCCCTCGGCGTGCATGCCTGGGAGGTCTTCTTCCTGGTGCAGACCGGCCGTGGCACCAGCATCGGCGCGATCACACCCGATGAGCATGATGACGTCTGCCACTTCCTCTACGACGCCTCGCAGCACGGCTTCGTGGTGCGGACGGTGGAGGCACCGTTCTTCCGCCGGGTGGTGGCGGCCCGGCGGGCCGGGGCGGCACCCCCGGACCGGCCGCTCTACCGGGCACTGGTCTCCGAACTGCGCCGCGCCCTGCCCGGGCCGGGCCGGCCGCCGCGGGCGCACACGGCGGCCACCCGGGACGGCAAGGGCATCATTTTCATCGGCTATGACGGGAATGTCTTCCCGGCCGGCTTCCTCCCGCTCACCCTGGGCAACGTGCGCAGCCAGCGGCTCAGCCAGATCTACACCGATGACCCGCTGCTGCGCGCGATCCGGGCGGCGAGGTTCACCGGCCGGTGCGGCAGCTGCCCCTACGCCGATCTGTGCGGCGGGTCACGGGCCCGCGCGTATGCGGCCGGCCGCGGCCCGCTGGGTTCAGACCCGGCGTGCCCGTTCCAGCCAGCCCATCCGGAGGCCATCCCCGCATAGAGTTGCTGCGTGGCAGATCCGCATGGCTACCGGCCCTCGCCAGGCTCGGTCCCGGAGTCACCGGGGGTCTACCGGTTCTCCGATAGTCACGGACGGGTCATTTACGTCGGCAAGGCCAAGAACCTGCGGGCCCGGCTCAGCTCGTACTTCGCCGACTTCGCGGCACTGCACCCGCGGACCCAGTCGATGCTCACCTCCGCGGTCGGGGTGGACTGGACGGTGGTCGCCACCGAAGTGGAGGCGCTCCAGCTGGAGTACTCCTGGATCAAGGAGTTCGACCCGCGCTTCAACGTCCGCTACCGGGACGACAAGAGCTACCCGTACCTGGCGGTCACGCTGGATGAGCAGTACCCGCGGGTGATGGTGATGCGGGGCGCCCGGCGGCGCGGGACCCGCTACTTCGGGCCGTATTCGCATGCCTGGGCGATCCGGGAGACGGTGGACACGCTGCTGCGGGTCTTCCCGGTCCGGACCTGCTCGGCCGGGGTGTTCAAGCGCGCCCGCCAGATCGGCCGGCCGTGCTTGCTGGGTTACATCGGCAAGTGCTCAGCGCCCTGCGTGGAGCGGATCAGCGAGGCGGAGCACCGGCGGCTGGCCGAGGAGTTCTGCGATTTCATGGCCGGCCACACCGCCCGGTTCAGCCGCCGGCTGGAGGCCGAGATGCGGGCCGCCGCGGCGGCTGAGGAGTACGAGCGGGCTGCCCGGCTGCGGGACGACATCCAGGCGCTGGAACGAGCACTGGAGAAGCAGGCGGTGGTGCTGCCCGACGGCACCGACTGCGACGTCATCGCCTTGGCGGGGGATCAGCTCGAGGCGGCCGTGCAGGTCTTCTACGTGCGCGGGGGCCGGGTCCGCGGCCAGCGGGGCTGGGTGGTGGACAAGGTCGAGGACGTGACCGACGGCGAACTGGTCGAGCACTTCCTCAGCCAGGTCTACGGCGCGGACAGCACCGGTGCGGATGGGGCGGGGCCGTCCAGCAACGGCGGGGGCCGGCGGGCCGCTGCCCGGCTGGCCGGCACCGGGGCGCGCGACCCGGGTGCCCGGGCCCGCCGCACCGGCCCGCAGGCCAGCCCGGCCGTCCCCCGCGAGGTGCTGGTGCCGGTGCTGCCGCCCGCCGCCCCAGCGGTGGAGGAATGGCTGGCCACCCGCCGCGGCGGCCGGGTGAGCCTGCGGGTGCCGCGGCGCGGCGACAAGCGGGCCCTGCTGGACACCGTGGCGCGGAACGCGGCCGAATCGCTGGCCCTGCACAAGACCCGGCGGGCGAGCGATCTAACCACCCGCAGCCTGGCGCTCAACGAGATACAGGAAGCGCTCGGGATCGATCAGGCCCCGCTCCGGATCGAGTGCTACGACGTCTCCAACCTGCAGGGCACCAATGTGGTCGCGAGCATGGTGGTGTTCGAGGACGGGCTGGCCCGCAAGAGTGAGTACCGCCGGTTCAGCATCAAGGGGACCGGCGGTGAGGGCGACGTGGCGGCCATCCATGAGGTGATCACCCGCCGGTTCCGTCGGTACCTGGAAGAACGGGAGGCGACCGGTGAACTCGACGTGCTGGGTGATCCCGGGGTCCGGCCGGGCGACGACGACATCCGGCAGCGCAAGTTCGCCTACCCGCCTAACCTGGTTGTGATCGACGGCGGCCCCGCCCAGGTGGCCGCGGCCGCATCGGCGCTGGCCGGGCTGGGGATCGACGACATCTCGGTGTGCGGGCTGGCCAAGCGGCTGGAGGAGGTCTGGCTGCCCGGTGAGGACATGCCCGTCATCCTGCCGCGCACCAGCGAAGGCCTGTACCTGCTGCAGCGGGTGCGGGATGAGGCGCACCGGTTCGCCATCACCTATCACCGTGCCAAGCGGTCGAAGGAACTGGCCGTGAGCGAGCTGGACAGCGTCCCCGGCCTGGGCCCGGCCCGCCGGGCTACGCTGCTGCGGCATTTCGGCTCGGTACGGCGGGTGGCCGCGGCCACGCCTGCCGAACTGGCACAGGTGCCCGGGATCGGGCCCAGCCTGGCCGAGGCGGTGCTGACCGCGCTGCGGCCACCCGGCACCGGGCCGGACCGCCCGGGAGAGTCATGACCAGCAGGGGGACAGCCGGATGGAACGCACGGTAGCGGGCGCCGGCCGGCCGGCCCCGGGCGAGGAGCCGGGCGCGGGCGCGGCCGATGCCAGCACGTGGGAGCTGGGTGACCCAGCCGCCTCCGACACCGGGGCCGGCGGGCAGGTGACCGACGTCGTCATCATCACCGGGATGTCCGGCGCGGGCCGCAGCACGGCCGCTAAGACGCTGGAGGATCTCGACTGGTTCGTGATCGACAACCTGCCGCCGGGGCTGCTGCCCACCATGATCAACCTGGCCCGCCGGGCCAAGGGAGCGCTGCCCCGGATCGCGGCGGTGATGGACGTGCGCAGCCGTGCCTTCTCCAGCGACCTCCAGTCCGCCATCGCCGAGCTGGCCACCCGCGGCGTCCGGCCACGGGTGGTGTTCATGGAAGCGGCGGACGACACCCTGGTCCGCCGGTTCGACAGTGTCCGGCGCCCGCACCCGCTGCAGGAAGACGGCCGGGTGGTGGACGGGATAGCGGCCGAACGCGAGCTGCTGCGGGCGGTGCGCGGCGAGGCGGACCTGGTGCTCGACACCTCCGCGCTGAACGTGCACGAGCTGCGGGCCCGGCTGCAGGACTTTTTCGGCCCGGGCTCGGCGGTGCTGCCCCGGCTCAGCGTGGTGTCGTTCGGTTACAAATATGGCCTGCCAGTGGACGCCGACCTGGTGGCGGACTGCCGGTTCCTGCCCAACCCGCGCTGGATCGAGGCGCTCGCGCCGCTGACCGGGCAGGATCCGCGGGTCAGGGAGTACGTGCTCAGCCAGCAGGGCGCGGCCGAATTCCTGGACGCCTACCTGGCGGCGCTGCGGGTGACCCTGGCCGGTTACGAACGGCAGGGCAAGCAGTTCGCCACGCTGGCGATCGGCTGCACCGGCGGCAAGCACCGCAGCGTCGCGATGGCGGAGCAGATCGCCGAGCGGCTGGCGACGACCGGGCTGGGCATCCAGCTGGTGCACCGCGATCTGGGGCGCGAGTGAGTACCGCTGCGGAGCCCGTGCGGGTGGTCCCGGCCATCCGCCCGCTGAACCCCCGGGTGGTCGCGCTCGGGGGCGGGCATGGGCTGTCCGCCTCCCTGTCCGCGCTGCGCCGGGTGACCCGCCAGCTCACCGCGATCGTCACGGTGGCCGACGATGGCGGTTCCAGCGGCATGCTGCGCCGCGACTTCGGCGTGCTGCCGCCCGGTGACCTGCGGATGGCACTGGCCGCGCTGTGCGGGGACGACGCCTGGGGGACTACCTGGAGCCGGGTGATCCAGCACCGGTTCACCGACGGCACCGGGCTGGCCGGCCACGCGGTTGGCAACGTGCTGATCGTCGCGCTCTGGGAACTGCTCGGCGACAGTGTGCAGGGGCTGGACTGGGTGGGCAGGCTGCTCGGGGCGCACGGCCGGGTGCTGCCGATGGCCTCGGTCCCGCTGGACCTGATCGCCGAGGTGGAGGGCACCGACCCGGACCGGCCCGGTGAGATCGTGACCGTGCGCGGCCAGGCCGCCTGCGCATCCACCACCGGGCGGGTCAGGTCAGTCTCGCTGATCCCGGGCGACCCGCCCGCCTGCCCGGAGGCGGTCACCGCCATCGGCGAGGCCGACTGGGTGGTTCTCGGGCCCGGTTCCTGGTTCACCAGCGTGCTGCCGCACTTGCTGGTGCCGGAACTGGCCAAGGCCCTGACCGGTACCCGGGCCCGCCGGCTGGTGGCGCTCAACCTGGTGCCGCAACCCGGCGAAACGGGGGGATTCTCACCACATACGCACCTGGAAGTCCTCGCCGATCATGCGCCGGACCTTACCGTGGATGTGGTGCTGGCCGACCGCGGCGCGGCGGGCGCGGCGGTCGCCGAGCTGGAGAAGGCGGCCGGGCTGCTCGGCGGCCGGCTGGTGCTGGCTGACCTGGCGATGCGGGACGGCTCACCCCGGCACGACCCGCGGCAGCTGGCCGGGGCCTTCGCGGAAATCTTCGAGGGGGAGTGACAGATGGCGATGACCGCCCTGGTGAAGGACGAACTGAGCCGTGTCACAGTGCTCAAGCCGTGCTGCCGCAAGGCGGAAGTGTCCACGCTGCTGCGGTTCGCCGGCGGGCTGCACCTGGCGAGCGGCCGGATCGTGGTGGAAGCCGAGCTGGACACCGGCGCCGCCGCCCGCCGGCTGCGCAAGGACATCGCCGAGGTGTTCGGCCATTCGTCCGAGCTGATCGTGCTGGCTCCCAGCGGCCTCCGGAAGGGCAACCGCTACCTGGTCCGGGTGCGCCGGGACGGGGAAAGCCTGGCCAGGCAGACCGGGCTGGTGGACGGCCACGGGCGGCCGGTCCGGGGGCTGCCGCGGCAGGTGGTGGCCGGCACCACCTGTGACTGTGAGGCGGCCTGGCGGGGTGCCTTCCTGGCCCATGGCAGCCTGACCGGGCCGGGCCGGTCGATGGCGCTGGAGATCACCTGCCCCGGCCCGGAGGCCGCGCTGGCGCTGGTCGGGGCGGCCCGGCGGCTGAAGATCCCGGCGAAGGCCCGCGAGGTGCGCGGCGTGGACCGGGCCGTGGTCAGGGACGGCGATGCGATCAGCGCGCTGCTCACCCGGCTGGGCGCGCACCACAGCGTGCTCGCCTGGGAGGAGCGGCGGATGCGGCGGGAGGTGCGGGCGACCGCGAACCGGCTGGCCAACTTCGATGACGCCAACTTGCGCCGCAGTGCCCGGGCAGCGGTCGCGGCGGGTGCCCGGGTGGAGCGGGCGCTGGAAATCCTCGGCGACGACGCGCCCGAGCACCTGACCGTGGCCGGCCGGCTGCGGATCGAGCACCGGCAGGCCAGCCTGGAGGAACTCGGCCAGCTGGCCGATCCGCCGCTCACCAAGGACGCGATAGCCGGCCGGATCCGGCGGCTGCTGGCCATGGCCGACAAGCGCGCCCGCGAGCTGAGCGTGCCCGGCACTGACGCCCTGCTGACTCCGGAGATGCTCCTGCCCTGACCGGCTAGCCCGCGGGAGCGGAGGGCGGCGGCCCGGCCGGATCGGAGCCGGCGGCCGGGCCGGGGCCTGCTGCCGGGGATTCTGGTGGCGGGCCGAAGAACAGCCGCTGGCCAGCGGCCGGCTCCGCCGGCGTGGGGCCGCCCGGCTGCGGAGACTGACCATAGTGCGGGCCGTCCGCCGGCCCGGCGGGCATAGTGCCACTTGCCTGCGGCCACTGGCCGTAGTGCTGGCCGTCCGCTTGCGGGAGCCCGGGCCGGACGGCCCGCCGCCAGCGCGGCGCGCCCATCGCGATCCGGTAGCCGTACAGCGCCCCCAGCGCCCAGAAGACGAAGCCAAGGCCGCCCACCGTCGATGGATAGGCACGCAGCACCAGATCGAGATGGGCCATGATGAGGCTGGCCGGGATACCGTGACCGGCCAGCACCAGGATTTCGGCCACAAAGCTGCCCAGCGCACAGCCGAGAACAGCCAGCACGGCGCAGACCACAGCCAGGCCGGGCGACCGGGTACCACCGGCCACCCGCACCGCCACCGTGCCGACAGCGAACCCGATCAGCAGCGCCATCAGCGAGAACTGGTGCTTGGTGAGATAGGCGATCAGTCCCCAGACCAGGGCACCGCCGATCGCGACGCCGATGCCAGCCAGCACCGCCTGCCCCAGCCTGGTCGGCCGCTGGGTCTGCGGATCAATCCCGGTTGCCGCCATGGATCTCCTCGTGCCGCGAAAAGTTGCCCCAGCATAGTGGCCCGGGCCGGGTCCGGGGTAGCCGCACCCGGACCCGGCCCCGGCCCGCGCCGGACGGCGATGGGTAGGCTTTTCAGCAGCGAGAAGCTGCCGGGCAGGGGCTAGCCCCCCGGGCAGATCACAGCTACGGATGAGGAGAATCGAGCCGTGACCATCCGCGTGGGGATCAACGGATTTGGCCGGATCGGGCGCAACTTCTGGCGCGCCGTCCACGCCAGCGGGCGGGCCCGCGACATCGAGGTCGTGGCCGCGAACGACCTCGGCGACATCACCACCTTCGCGCACCTGCTCAAGTACGACACAGTGCTGGGCACCCTGGATCTGGACATCCACCCGGCCCACGGCGCCATCTCCGCGGGCGGCCAGCGCATCATCTGGCTGGCCGAGCGGGACCCGGCCGCCCTGCCGTGGCGCGAGCTGGGGGTGGACGTGGTGATCGAGTCAACCGGCCATTTCACCAAGGCCGACGACGCGCGCAAGCACCTGGCCGCGGGCGCGAAGAAGGTCATCATCTCGGCTCCCGCCAAGGGTGAGGACCTCACCATCGTGATGGGGGTCAACGACGGTGACTACGACCCGGCCCGGCACGATGTGATCTCCAACGCGTCCTGCACCACCAACTGCGTGGCCCCAATGGCCAAGGTGCTGCTGGACAGTTTTGGCATCGTCAAGGGACTGATGACCACCATCCACGCCTACACCAACGACCAGGTAATCCTCGACTTCGCGCACAAGGACCTGCGGCGGGCCCGGGCCGCCGCGCAGAACATCATCCCCACCACCACCGGTGCCGCCCGCGCCACCGCGCTGGTCCTGCCCGAGCTCAGGGGGAAGCTGGACGGCATGGCCATGCGGGTGCCGGTGATGGACGGCTCGGTCACCGACCTGGTCGTGCAGCTAGCCAGGGAGGCGAGCGTCGACGAGGTGAACGCGGCGTTCCGGGCCGCGGCCGACGGCCCGCTCAAGGGCTACCTGCATTACACCAGTGACCCGATCGTGTCCTCCGACATCGTCGGCACCCCGTACTCCTGCACGTTCGACTCGGCGCTCACCATGACCTTCGGCGACCAGGTCAAGGTCATCGGCTGGTATGACAACGAGTGGGGCTACTCCTGCCGGCTGGTGGACGTGACCGCCCTGGTCGGCGGGCGGCTCGGGCGCTGATGAAGCGGGTTGACGATCTCGATGTCGCGGGGCGCACGGTGCTGCTCCGTGCCGACTTCAACGTGCCGCTGTCCGGCGGCACCATCACCGACGACCGCCGCATCCGGGCCAGTCTGCCGACGCTGGCACAGCTCACCGCCCGTGGCGCCCGGATGGTGGTCTGCGCCCACCTGGGACGGCCCAAGGGCGATGACTTCGCCGCCCGCGCCGCGGGCGGGCCGTCGCTGCGGCCGGTGGCAGGCCGACTGGCGGAACTGATTGGCCATGCGGTCGCCTTCGCCGGCGATGTAGCTGGCGAACAGGCCGCCGCCACCACGGCCGGGCTGCCGGCGGCGGGCGTGGCGCTGCTGGAGAACGTCCGCTTCGAGCCCGCCGAGACCAGCAAGGACGACGCAGAGCGGGCCGGGCTGGCGACCCGGCTGGCGGCCCTGGCCGACGCCTACGTCGGGGACGGGTTCGGTGCCATGCACCGCAAGCACGCCAGCGTCTACGACGTGCCGGGGCTGCTCCCGCACGCGGCCGGGCAGCTGGTGCTGTCGGAAATCTCGGTGCTGCGCCAGCTCACCACCGATCCGCCCCGGCCCTATGCGGTGGTGCTGGGCGGCGCCAAGCCGTCGGACAAGCTGGCGGTCATCGGGAACCTGCTGGGCCTGGCCGACCGGCTGATCATCGGCGGCGGCATGGCCTACACGTTCCTGGCGGCGCAGGGGCACCAGGTCGGCGACTCCATGCTGGAGGCCGATCAGATAGCTGCGGTCTCGGCCATGCTGGCGGAGGCCGCCCGGGCCGGGGTCGAGGTCGTGCTGCCGGTGGACCACCTGGTGGCGGACCGGTTTGCCAGTGACGCGCAGCCCGAGCTGGTGCCCGGCGTGGACATCCCGGCTGGCAGGCGGGCGCTCGACATCGGCCCCGCCACCCAGGAACTGTTCGCGCGCAAGCTGGCCGATGCCAAGACCGTCTTCTGGAACGGTCCGCCCGGCGTGTTCGAGTTCCCCGCCTTCGCGGGCGGCACCCGCGCCGTCGCCCGGGCGATCAGCGCGGTACCCGGCCTGACCGTGGTGGGTGGCGGGGACTCGGCCGCGGCCGTCCGGCTGCTGGGCTTCCCCGACGATGCCTTCACCCACATCTCGACCGGCGGCGGGGCCAGCCTGGAATACCTGGAAGGCCGGACGCTGCCCGGGCTCACCGCGCTGGAGGCGCCGTGAGCGCGGCGGGCTCCCGGCTGCCCCTGATCGCGGGCAACTGGAAGATGAACAACACCCACCTGGAGGCCATCGCACTCGTGCAGAAGCTGGCCTTCACCCTGACCCGCAAGGACTTCGCCGCGACCGAGGTGGTGGTGCTGCCCCCCTTCACCGCGCTGCGCAGCGTGCAGACCCTGATCGACGCCGACAAGCTGCAGATCGGGTATGGCGCGCAGGACATCTCCCAGCACGATCGGGGCGCCTACACCGGTGAGGTTTCCGGGCCGATGCTCGCCAAGCTTGGCTGCGGCTACGTGCTGGCCGGCCACTCCGAGCGGCGGCAGTACCACGCCGAGACCGACGAGATCGTGAACGCCAAAGCCAGGGCCGCGTTCCGGGCCGGCATCACCCCGGTCGTGTGCGTGGGCGAGGAACTGGCCGTGCGCCAGGCCGGCGGGCACATCGCCTACACCCTGGCCCAGTTGGACGGCTCACTGGCGGGCCTGACCAGCGCCCAGGTGGCCAGCCTGGTCATCGCCTACGAGCCGGTGTGGGCGATCGGCACTGGCGAAGTGGCGCGGCCGGAGGACGCACAGGAAATGTCGCAGGCGATCAGGGAACGGGTTTCCGCGGTTCACGGGCACGAGGCGGGCCACGATGTGCGTATCCTGTATGGAGGATCGGTAAAGGCCGACAACATGGCCGCGATCATGGCGCGGCCCGCAATCGATGGCGCCCTGGTCGGTGGTGCCAGTCTTGATGCCGGTGAGTTTGTCCGGATCTGCCGGTACCGGGAACTGGCCGTACAGAACTGACCCGCCCGCAGCGGAGCACTGGAAGGACGAACGTCAGCAGTGGTTATCGGGATTTCTGTCGTCCTTATCATCACGAGCCTGCTCATGATTCTGCTGGTGCTGCTGCACAAGGGCAAAGGCGGTGGGCTGTCGGACCTTTTCGGCGGCGGGATGAGTTCCTCACTCGGCTCGTCGTCGGTGGTGGAGCGGAATCTGGACCGGCTCACGATTGTCACCGGGGTCGTCTGGTTCCTCTGCATCGTCGCGCTCGGGCTGCTGCTGAACCACTGAGCGCCTGGTGACATCGGAAAGGGCAAGGGGTGGTCTGTGAGTAGTGGCAACGCTATCCGCGGGAGCCGCGTCGGCGCCGGTCCCATGGGTGAGGCGGAACGTGGAGAGTCCGCGCCGCGGGTGCGGGTGTCCTTCTGGTGCTCGAACAACCACGAGACCCGCCCCAGTTTCGCCAGTGACGCCGCCGTCCCGGACACCTGGGACTGCCCCCGGTGCGGCTTCCCGGCCGGGCGGGACCAGGCGAACCCGCCCGGTCCGCCGCGCAGCGAGCCCTACAAGACCCACCTGGCCTACGTGAAGGAACGGCGCAGCGACTCCGACGGTGCCGCCATCCTGGCCGAGGCGCTGGCCCGGCTGCGCCAGGACATCTGACCCACTTCCGGACCGCGGTGTCGCCGCCGCCCGCCGGGGTGGGCAGGATAGGAAGATGCACCTACCGGTCAACCCCCCGGTCGCGCCGATGCTGGCAAAGCCGGTCACCGACATCCCGCACGGCCCGTACAGCTACGAGCCCAAGTGGGACGGATTCCGCTCGATCGTGTTCGCCGACGACGGGGAAGTGGAGATCGGCAGCCGCAACGAGCGGCCGATGACCAGGTATTTCCCCGAACTGGTGAGCGCAGTCACCGCGCAGCTGCCGCGCCGCTGCGTGATCGACGGTGAGATCGTGGTCCCCAGTGGCGACGGGCGGCGGCTCGACTTCGAGGCGCTGCTGCAGCGGATCCACCCGGCGGAGAGCCGGGTGACCCTGCTGGCCGGCACCACACCGGCGCACTTCGTCGCGTTTGACCTGCTCGCGCTCGATGACACCGACTACACCGGCAGGCCCTTCAGCGAGCGGCGGGAGACGCTGGCCGGGGCACTGGCCGGGGCCCAGTCCCCGATCCACCTCACGCCCGCCACCACCGACCCGGCGCTGGCGGAGGAGTGGTTCAGCCAGTTTGAGGGGGCAGGGCTGGACGGGATCATCGCCAAGCCGCTGGCCGGCACGTACCAGCCGGACAAGCGGGTCATGTTCAAGATCAAGCACGAGCGGACGGCCGACTGCGTGGTAGCCGGGTACCGGGTGCACAAGTCCGGCCCGGATGCCATCGGCTCGGTGCTGCTCGGGCTGTACACCGACACCGGCGACCTGGCCAGCGTCGGGGTGATCGGGGCGTTCCCGATGGCCCGGCGGCGGCAGCTGTTCACCGAGCTGCAGCCGCTGGTCACCACCTTCGATGGGCATCCGTGGAACTGGGCCCATCAGGAGGCGGGCACCCGCACCCCCCGGGAGGCCGAGCACAGCCGGTGGAACGCCGACAAGGATCTGTCGTTTACCCCGCTGCGGCCGGAACGGGTGGTGGAAGTCCGCTACGACCACATGGAGGGACCGCGGTTCCGGCACACCGCCCAGTTCGTCCGCTGGCGGCCGGACCGCGAGCCCCGCTCGTGCACCTACGCGCAGCTCGCCGAGCCGGTCAGCTACGACCTGGCCGGGATCCTCGGCCCGCCGGGCCGCTAGCCCAGGCCCGCTGGCGATCTCTGGCGAGGCGGCCGCGCCGGCCGGGACTGGCGCTGAGTAGCAGAACCGGCCGTCAGGCCGGCGGCCGGGTGTACCGGCAGAGCAGGTGACCGTCCTGCACCAGCACGTGCGCGAGGGTGACCGGGCGGGCGCCTCCGGGCAGCGGGCCGGTGCCCGCCACGATCCGGGCCGCGCCGGGGCCGGTCAGCAGCGGGCTGATGGTCAGGCACAGCTCGTCCACCAGGCCGGCCTCGATGAGCTGGGCCAGCAGCCAGGGGCCGCCTTCGGTGAGCATCCGCTGGTAGCCGCGGCCGGCCAGGGCGGCGACCGCAGCCGGCAGATCCACGCTGTGTTCCCCGGCGACGATCACCTCGGCGGTGCGGGCCACGCGGGCCCGCCGCCCGGCCGGCGCGGACTCGGTGGTGATGACGATGCTCCGGGCCGCCCCGGGACCGGCCAGCAGCCGGCTGGCCGGGTCGATGCTGAGCTGGCGGGTGACCACCGCGATCGGCGGGGCAGCGGGCCGGCCGTCCCGCAGCCAGGCCCACTGGACGCCTTCCTGGCCTGGCCGGACCGGGCCGTACCGCTCGGCGCGGGCCGTGCCCGCCCCCACGATAATGACATCGGCCAGGGCACGGAGCAGGGCGAACACGTCCTGGTCGGCGCCGCCGGACAGGCCGCCGGTGCGGCCGCCGATGGTGGCGGCCCCATCCAGGCTGGTCACCATGTTGGCCCGCAGCCACCATCGCAGGCCGCCCTCACGGCCGGCCACCGGCAGGTCCGGATAGGCGTAACAGGCGGCCAGGCCGTCCCGGCCCAGGTCGGCGGGCTCGGGGTAGATCTGGCGCACGCCCGGCAGTCAATCAGATCCGCCGGCGCCCCCGCGTGGCCTGGCCGCCACCGTCCGGCGCAGCACCATCATCGAATGCCCGGCCAGCTCGGCCACCTCCGCGGCCCGGTAATCGCCGCCGTCCGGCCCGGCCGGGCCGACCGCGGCATCGCCCGCGGTATCGGCTATGACCGCCCAGCGGCGGCCGAACCTCCTTCCCGGCAGCGTGAACGAGAGTGGCTCGTGGTGGGCGTTGAGCAGGAGCAGGAACGAGTCGTCCCGCACCGGCTCGCCGCGGGGCCCCGGCTCGGTGATGGCATCGCCGTTGAGGAAGACCGCGACCGCGCGGGCATAGGACGTCTGCCAGTCGTGACCGGTCATCTCCCGGCCCGCCGGGGTGAGCCAGGCGATGTCGGGCCCGTGGCCGCCGCCGTCCCGGCCGCGGAAGAACCGGCGGCGGCGGAAGACCGGGTGCTCGCGCCGGAGGGTGGCCAGCGCGCGGGTGAACTCCAGCAGGCCGTCCTGCCCCGCGCCGGACCAGTCGATCCAGGACAGCTCGTTGTCCTGGCAGTAGGCGTTGTTGTTGCCCTGCTGACTGCGGCCCAATTCGTCCCCGGCTAGCAGCATCGGCACCCCCTGCGAGCAGAACAGCGTGGCCAGGAAGTTGCGCCGCTGCCGGGCCCGCAGGTCGAGCACGGCCTTGTCCTCCGTTGCCCCTTCCACCCCGCAGTTCCAGGACCGGTTGTCGTCGGTGCCGTCCCGGTTGTCCTCACCGTTCGCCTCGTTGTGCTTGCGCTCATACGACACCAGGTCGGCCAGGGTG
>Ga0306924_10002189_pt1 | contig 18389 bp, 16 predicted proteins | sample sta12Can44000111_FD_203756 | JGI IMG/M metagenome (GOLD analysis project Ga0306924, IMG submission 203756) | Lab enrichment of tropical soil microbial communities from Luquillo Experimental Forest, Puerto Rico - statanox.12C.anox.44.000.111 (v2)... | ecosystem: Environmental > Terrestrial >...
GCATCATCATCTGGGAAATGCTCAAGAAATGTCAGCAACGACATGACCTTGAATTTAATAGCGCCGACTACGAAAGTAAATAGTTCCGTCGATTGCTAACAAAGCCTGCCGCGCGCCGGCGATCGGCACTATCTTTTTCGCCAGCCGGCGATTTTCCGTTTGGGAATTTAGTTAATTCACCGTTGCCCGGGCAGTTTTTCGGTTGGGGGCCGGCGGTTGCGCTCGCGTTCTTCAGCCAGAGCCTTCGCCGCCGCATCGGCGCGCGCGCCTGGGCGATCAGCTCGTCAGCTTCTGCGCGCGTGATGTGCTCGCCGGCCGCAGCGCGCTCGACCGCCGCTTGCGCTGCCGCTATCGGAGCAGAGGGGCTCGCGAGAAGAAGTAGTGCGCGAAAGTCGATGCGCAGGTCTTCGTCTATCCCAGCAACCGTTGCTGGGATAGTAAATCGATCGGCAACCCGCACGAGTCCACCGGCGCTGGTCAAATCTCGAAGGTCAATTCCTCTATCCTGGTCCCCGGGACCAGGATAGGATCGAACTGTTCTGCGGCGCGCTCGACCGCCGCCTGCGTTGCAGCTGCTGGCACAGTCCGCGCGGCGCGTACATATCAATGAGCAGGCTCGCCGCGTCTATCTCTGCACGCGGTGCAAGGATAGTCAAACCACTGAGCGATCGCGACAAGGTACTCTGATCGGCTCGCGAGCAGCTGCAATGCCCGAAAATCGACTACGAGGATGGGATTGCTCGCAGCGGGTGATGTGCTCGCCTGCAGCGGCGCGGTCCCGCGGCCTGCGCTGCAGCTACCGGGACCGAACGGCTAGCGAGCGCACGTAGCGCCTCGAAGTTAAGCTCGAGAGGTTCTATCTGCGCAGTAACTGCGCAAACAGGATCAAATTTCTCTGCGATCTTGATCAGCACATCGGGAGTGTAGCGAGCAAATCCATGATCCCTGAGCCACGGCGCCCATTGCCGCGGGCCGAGATCATCCTTGATCGCTTTGAACTGTTTCCCGGCCTCCAGCCAGTGATAGAAGCCGGCTGCCATGTGCGTCTGGGCAAGCGCCAAGCGCTGCTCGCAACGCTCCGCAACAGCCGGATCGAGGAGGCATTCGCCTTGCGCTTCTCCCGATCGCCTGCGCAGGCGACCGAAAATCGGGTCCTCTGCGGATCCGATTTCTGACCGGGGCGCGATCCTTCGCGATGCGACGCTGGTGCGAGCCAGCGGGGCACCGTCGATTTAGGCTCTCACCGCCTGTGCTGCCGGACGAGCCAGCCGAGGATGCGGCGGCCCAGCGGGCGCGGCGGAAACTCGGTGCGGTACCGAGCTTTCGGGGATCAGCCTATCCGCCGCGATCTGGAAGCTACCGCGCGCCGGCGATCGGCACCACCTTCTCGCTGGCTGGCGCGGCGCAAAACCACATCCACGAAATCATCAACTTGCGCCGTTTCTCAAAAAGATGGCCGCGCCGGTAGGCCGCCTCGGTCCGGTCACGTCCTTCAGCCAGAGTCTTCGCCGCCGCATCGGCGCGTGCCTGGGCGATCAGCCTCGTCAGCTTCTGCGCGCATGATGTGCTCGCCGGCGGCGGCGCGCTCGACCGCTTGCTCAGCGGATCGCCATGCGGTCAGGCCCTGTGCTGCCGGGCGAGCCAGACGAGGATGCGGCGACTCAGCGGGCGCGGAGAATCTGGCTCGGCTGGCTTTGCCGGCGCGGATAGGAGAGCGGCAAATTGGGCCTGTGCTCGGCGGCGCTCCTCAGCTTCGGCGTCGAGGCGCTGCCATAGCTGGCGAATCAGCCGCCGTAGATCACCGGAACAACCACCGCCGCCACCACGGACGGGCGCGCAAAAGGCCAAGCTCGTGACGTAGCGCGGCTGCCGAATCGGCGCTGATCCGTTCCGCAGCACGCGCGTCAGTGAGATCGGTCAGTAGCTCATCAATTCGCTGCTCGGCGCGGGTGACCCGGACCCGCTCAGCCGCGAGCGCCTCGCTCAATGCGGTGATCGCCTGCTCGATCGGGCGCACGTTCGCCTGATCGGGCCCGTTCGGCTCCCCCTGATCGCGGGTGATCACGTGCGACGCACGTTCGTCAAACAAGGCTGATCGCGGCTGCACAGTCGCATCGGCAGGCACCAGCACCCGCGCACGATCGCCGATCATGTTCGGCGAACGCCGCGGCCAACCGCGCCGTTTGGCGTGCATGCGTGCAGCGGCTGATGAGATCCCGAGGAGCTGGCCGAGCTCGGCATAGGTCAGCCAGTGTTCCTGATCCGATTCGCGCACGATTTCCCCCGAACAGTGCGTCGCACACGGCCCGATCGAGGCCGAACAAAGGCTGCACACATGGGGGAACTGCTGCAGCCGTTCCGGCTTAGCACAAGCGTCGAGTAACACCAAGGCACCGGCAGAGCAGTAGCCGGCCTTGGATGGCAGGGCGAAGTGGAAAGAGGCTATCCGATAGTCCGCACCATCGCCTCGATCTCGCGCTCCCAAGCCCGCCAGTCGGCCTTGGTGGCGGTTCCGCCGTCCATCCGGCTGACGATCGCCGCTCGCTCCGCCGGCGACAATTTCGCTCGAACCGGCAATGTCGTGCTTCCCTTGGTAGCACTTGCCGCCCTTTCCAGCGGCGCGGGCGGTGATTGGGAGGGCTCCACTTGCATGGCTGGCGCGCCGTCGAGGCGCGCTCCTTCTTTCTTTAAATTTCGGTTCTGCGGTCCAGTCCGATTTTCGGACTTATGCCAAACCCGGCGGCCAGGCTCGCAGTCGAGCGGATCGGTGAAGTGATAGGCGTTCGAGGTGCGGACCACCTGCCAGACGCTGACAAGGCAGCCAAACAGATCGCGCTCCTGTCGACGAATGCGGGCAATACGGTTGACCCAAGAGAGGATCCCGGCGTCCTCGAGCTCCCTGATCGCGATCGCCACACTCGAGCGGGCGCAGCGGGCAACAGCGGCGATTCGCTCGTATGACGGAAAGCATCGGCCGCCACCATCGGCGCTGTGAAAGCGCCACAGCAACGCTCTGAGCACCCGCAAGGTCGCCCAGGTCAATGGTCCCTGGTGTTGGCCGGGCTGGCGATTCGCACTGTTGTAGGCGCTCGCCGCGGCCCACACGCGGACCTTGGCGTTGCCGTCGAGGCGGTATGAGGGCGCCGGCCCGAAGATCTTCTCGCGCCGCGGCCGCAGATGGCGCGGCAAAACAAGCTGCATGCGGTCCTTTCCGCCCGCTGCTCAGCACTGGCCGCACACCCGGCAAAGCTCCGCCATCAACGGAAAATGCATTTCCGCTTGACGCGCGAGTGGATTTACGGAGAAGCTCGATCTTGCCACAGATCTGAGCTTCCCTGGATTACCAGACTGCGCGGCCCGCCACTGGCGGGCTTCGTTGTTTCTGGGGACTGAGACTCCAGAAAAGGTTATTGACCCGAGCCAGCTTGCCGCAAACTCGGCGGCGCTCAAGCACAAGCTGTTGAAGGGTAGGGTTTTCCTACCACCAAAGCTATTGTCTTTCCGCGCAAATCGCGATGTTCCGGCAATTCGCCATGATACCATTTGCACACGGCCTGCAATGCCGGTTCTAACCGGCAATGGCGAATCGGGGAGGGCATCGCCTCGACCAACGCCGGCCACAGCCACGCCGGCGCCGCGTGGATCTCGGCCAGGTGGCGCCAGCGGTCGGGAATTACGACACGTGTCGTAGAGGCTACCCGCCCGGCTTTTACTCGAATGCTGATACTATCCTGAGAAAGCCCTATGGCTTTCCCGTAGGCTTCTTGTGTTAACCCGCTCCGCAGCGCATGGAGTCCGACCTCGAGCGGGTGCAGCTCGCCCTGGGCATTGCACAGCGCCAGCGCCATGTATCTCGGCGAGGTGACGCCAGCGGTCAATAATTGTGTGATCTAGCGCACATGCGCTAACTACCTTCGCTGCGCCGGCTGCGCAAGGAATTGGCGTTAAGGCCGGACGATTTGCCCGCGCCCTCTCTAGCTGGCCACAACAGCATGCCTCCTAGGGTCGGACCCGTCCGACCCTAGCGGTATTAGAGGATCGTCGTGCTGGCGGTCATTCATCTCTGGCGCCGGGGCCCGCTGCCGGTCAGCCTGCTGCAGCGCGAGGTCGAGCAGTCGGCGGATCGCTTCGGAGCGCGACGGCAGGTCCGGCTGACGCCGCCGCCACTCGTCAATCGCCGCGAGCTGCTCTCGATCGGTGGCAAAAGGGACGCGTTGGTTCAACGGGCCGCTCCGCATTCAACCTCTATAACAGCAACCGCCATGCATACCACACAGAATGATCACTTGCACAACAGGCGCGTCTTATGTAGGCTGTGTCGCCTTCGCTACCAAAGAACCGGGAGACAGGCGCAATGGCTGATGATTTTAGGCGGCTGCTGGTCGAGCTGGTCAGCGTCTGGGATCGACGCTTCCCGCCGTGCACGGTAACCACGGCCATCGATGATGGTGAGACCGCTTCCTTGCTGGCCAACGTTAACCGCATGATCCGTCGCGCCCGCGAGCATCTGCAGGGAACGCAAACGGAGCCGTAGGCCGCTCGGTAAACGGATTGTGTCAGCGTTTCGCAAGCTATTGATTTAATGGACAGTTTCTGCGGCATCGTGAGTTTCGCTCAAAATCGGGGGAACTTTTAGTTTCGGAGCGTTCCGAAACTGCTCCCTGCCGGCAGCAATCCCCCGGCTTCATAGCGGGCAAGAACCTCGGGCGCCTCCCGGGCGAGCCGGCGTAGAAGGTAGGAAGCACCACGATCAGCCACCTTCGTAGCGTCACTACGAAGGTTAGCTCCAGCCCGTTTGCTCTCGTCGGCTTGCTCTGCATCGGCCCGCGCCTTGGCGCCGTCGAGCTGACGGGCCAGTCCGTGGTCCTTCTCGTAAGTGTCGATCAAGAAGGAGATCGGCAACCGGCAATCGCAGGGGCGCCCCCGCAAAAGTACGGGCAATTGTCCGGACTTATCTGGAGAGACCCGAGACATCGCCGCCAAGCGCGCCGGGTTTGGCTCCGCCAAGACTGGCCGACGCGCAGTAATTGGCGGTCGAGCAAGCAGGGCCCGAACTTGCCGAGCTCATGGACAAGGGCGAAATCTCGGTCGACGCCGCCTATCAGATCTCGCGGCTGCAACGTCTATCCCGACGACCGCTACGGCTACGCCAACAGGAGCGGCGCTGGAGGGGGGAAACGGTGTCGGCCGGCAGGGTAGGGCCCCGAGGATGGAAAGGTGGCTGCACGGCCGCCGCAGGGGTTTTTCGTGCCGACGACCAATTCCGCGCGTCGACCGGTCTCGGCACTACCAAATCCCGCGCGCTTGGCGGCGATGGCTCGGGTTTCCTTGCCTTTGGGAACTTCCGACCAATTGTGCGGAAGTTGCTCGGTGCGTGATCTGAAATCTAACTTTCGGGCAAATTTGCCCAGAAGTCCTTCTAGACCACGAGACAGTCGCAGGGAGCCGGGATCGACCTTCAGCCGCCAGGCAATATCATCATCGCGCCTTGGCAGCCGGCGGTTTTGTATGGGCAATGGTATGGGTAGGATCCTCGAGATCGGCCGGCATGCTTGATTCCTGCGGGCCGATGGCGGATGGGTCGGTCATCCGCCAGCCGGGTTGTCAAGGTTGCCAAACGTTCGGCCAGATGCAACCTTAGAGCTTGAGCTCGACCGATGCGGCTGATGGACCGCGACCGCTGCGGCACCGCCAAATCGCCTGGGAGCGGCGCTGGATGGGGGAAACGATGTCGGCCCGGTAGGGTAGGGCCTCGAGGACGGAAAGTGTCTGCACGGCCTCCGCAGGGGTTTTCGTGCCAGGGCCGGCACGCAGGCCTACGACTGTGTCGCCGTAATGGTGATGGAATCGGTCGCTCCTGCGGGGCACTGAGACGAGCTTATCCCGCCGGGCGCAACGACGAGATTCGCCGGCACGGTCGTGGCCGACAAGGCAAAATCCGTCGTATCGCCGCTCAGCGCCAGCGTTACCGCCGTGTTCTTCCCGCCGATCGTCGTGATCTTCGAGACCACTGTTCCGGGAATAGGCAAAGCGCTGCACGAATACGTCGGATAGGCCGGCGAAAAAATAATTGTGAATGGCGCCGCGGCCAGCACCGCGGGATCCACTGGTTTCGCTCCGAGGCCGAGACCGGCGGCGATTGCCGCCACTGCTGACCAAATTCGGATTTGGGTCATCGAAAGCGATCGCGGACATACGGAAGATTATGTGATTTTTGCAGACGGCCTTCGCCGGATCCGGCTCCCGCGGTCATTTTTGCGCGCCCGCCTTCCCTGTACAGCGGACGAGCGCTACCTTGCAGCGCTCCCGGCGGCAGCGGCCGCGGCGGCACCGCCATCTGCGGCGGCAGCGCCATCTGCGGCGGCATCGGGCGAGGAGGCGCCCCGCCGGGCGGCAAGCCTGGACCGAGCATGGGAGCGCGCACCGGCATGCCCCCTGGTATCCCCCCGGGAGGTATGCCTGGTGTTGCGCCCATCGGCATGGACACCGGCATCATCGGCGGCATTCCCGGCGGCATCGGCGGGCGCGGCGGGCCTGCGCCTGTTTATGCGAGGAGCGTCGTTGCCTGGTCTTCGGGATCCTCGATCGGCGCGCGACGGCGAGATTCCGCCAGCCGCGTAGCCGCTGGCACGATAGTGGCGGGCTTTGCCTCGCCTCGGGCGATACGGGGTTGTGATTGTCATCTTTCTCGCTTCCGGCCGAGCTCGAAAATCACGCCGTCGGTGCCAAACTGTCCGGTTTCGCGGAAGTCGAAGAAGACCAAAGCAGCGATGGCCGCCAGGGCGGCGACCGGGATGGCATGCTTGTCGGCAGCCTGATCGGCAGCCTTTCCCGACGCGGAGAAACGGCAGCTGCAGACGAGCCGGCTGCGATCTTCACGCCTTCCCGCCGCGGACGACCGTGCAGCCCGTCCGCAGCTGGCCGGGATTCTGGGGTGCCGCGGGGCAGCTTGAGGTTACCGGTAGCCTCGCGGTGGGCCTGGACGACCCGATTGCGAAAATCCGGGTCGAGCACGTACCGCCGATTGCTTCTGATCCAGGCTTGCTCTTCGGCGCTGTGCTGGCCCGGGCGCTCGGCGAGCCAGCGCTCGACGAGCTGGGCTTCGTAGCTGTCGGCGCGGCGCTCGGCGGCGGTGCGGGTTGCTCTCTCCGCTTCGATTGCCGTCGACAGGCGCGCATTTTCGGCCTGCAGATCGAGCGCAGCGTGATCGCTGAGCTCAGCCATCGTCGAAGCCCTCGTGGCCCCTCGCCGGGCCGTCGCCTTCATGACCGCGATGGCTGCGCGAGCCGCTGGGCGATTCCAGCCAATGGCCTTGGGAATACGGCGACCGCGGGGGGCCGGAGTAGCCACCGGCCAAACGGCTCGGCCGGTCGGCTCGCCCGTTGGCGAGCTCGCCCTGTGCCTTCCCTCCGGCGCGGCGCCTCTTCCGCCCGCCGCGTCCGAACATCGGCGTCCGGTTTCTCGCCGACTCGCTCTCAGGGGCGCCGTGGGCGTTGTAAAAGTTGACGGGCTCGTAATGATCAGCCGCATCCCGGGCATCATCGTAGGCGTTGACGCGCCGCGCCGCGTGACGCGCCAGGAAACGCTGATCATCGTCCCCGTGGTCCCGGGGAAAATGATCGTCCGTAGCGCTGATCGTGTGCTCTTTGCTCATCTTCGTGATCCTCTATTCGAGCCGGCCGTCGTCGCCGCGCGGACGACCGGGAGCCGGATCTCCGAAGGCCCGCTGGTCAGCCCACTTTGCCCGGATTCGGGCGGAGCTGCCGGAGTGTTTCGCGGAATTCCAATACTCGGCGGCGGCGCGCTCGAGGCTGGCGCGATCCGCGAATTCATGCTCAGGGTAGGCCGCGCAAAGTGCCGCCCGGGCCAAGTCCATTTCGTCCTCCGAGAGGCGCCCCCTGGGGGGAGGAGGCAAGCCGCCGGCCGCCCGGTGCTTTTCGCGCCACCGCCTGGTAGCCTCAGAGTGGATCTCGCCAGGATGGGCTCTCCCAACGCCGAGGTGGCCCGGGTGCAGGTCGGAACCGACGATCCCAATGGCCAAACCCGACCATTCACGCTTGCCTGGACGCCCGATGGGCGAGAGATCATCGTGGCCAACTATCGGTCGAACAACGTATCGATCGTCGACATCAAGCGAGCGCTGGCGCATGATCCCAAAGCGGAGGTTGCGCGCATCCCAGTCATTCGTCCCCCCGAAGCCGACGGCACTGTCCTCCCAGGCAATCCGAAGGGCACGGCAGTCACGGCGAATGGGCAATACGCAGTCGTGTCTGGCGGCCCTCGGCTCGATCCAAATGCTCCCCCAAGCGGCACGGTATGGATCATCAATCTTCGATCGCGCGCGGTCGTCGCCACCGTGACCGGGGTCGGCAATGATCCTTACGGCCTTACGATGCTTGAATAGGAGACTTGGAGCCGCTGCAAGCAATCAGTGCTCCAGCCGGAGCGCAGTATCTTGAGCGCGCGTCGCTCGAATGATTGTCTCAGCGCTTGGGCTCAACCGAGGGGTCTGGTCCCGAGATATAGAGAGCAAGGAGCCGAGCACGTCGTTCAATCATGCAGCGGGGGCACGGCGCAAAAGGAGCCGCTCACCCCAGCTCGTCCAGCAGCGCCTTCGCCTCCTTCAAATCGGCAGTGTCGAAGCCTTCGGTGAACCAGCCGTAGACCGGAGCGAGGAGGTCGCGGGCTTCGGCGCGGCGGCCCTGATCGCGGCGCAGCCGGGCGAGGCTCCTGGCAGCGCGCAGTTCCCAGAGCTTAGCCTCCTGCTCTTGGGCGATGCGCAGGGCGTTACGATACAGTTCCTCGGCGGCGTCGGAATGTCTTTGCCGCTGCAGCAACTGGCCTTTGCGCCGATTCAGGTCTGCTGCGAACCAGCGCTCGCCTGTGCTCTCAACGATCTGCAACGCATCGTCCAACAGAGTCAGGGCCTCTTCGATTTGCCCTGCGATCTCACGTGCGCCAGCCAAGAGAGCTAGCCCTAAGGGGGTCCACACCTTTGCGCCAGTGCCGCGGTAAGCGATCAAGCCGCTGCACAGAAGCGATATTCCGTCTGCGACATCGCCATTTTCGACATTGACCCACCCCCGATAGATCGTTCCGAGAGCACACCAGTGGGGGAACCCGTGCTCGGTTGCCATTGCAACCAGTTCATCTGCTCGCTCATCGAGCGCGGCGTTGTCGCCGACCATTGAAAGTAGCCCGGCGCTGAACCCCAAACTTGCAGTCAAAGACGGCGGATGAGCCAGCCTCCGAGCCTCTGCAATTGCTGCGTTGCCGCTTGCCGATGACTGGTCCAGACGCCCGAGATAGAAAAGGACATTCCCCAAAAGGCCCTGGGCGTTTATGTGGGGGTAGATGCCGGCTTGATGGACAAGCAAGCGGTGGGAGATTGGATCATAAACCGAAAGCACCTCTTCGAGATTCGCTTGAGATGGCGCAAACCTGCCCGCAAACATCAGGGCTCGGCCGGAGGAAAGATGAGCCATCGCGAGGCCGGCGGAATCGTGACGCTGACGGCTCAGACGCAGCAAATCTTCGTCCAAACGCCGCGCCAGATCGAGTTCGCCGCGGATCTGATGATAGAATGACTGCCCATAGGGAACGTTAAGGAACTGCGATGGAGAGCCCAGCTGCTCCCACAGCTCTCGCGCCCGGGCATAGTTCTGGCCCGTCTGTGCCGCGCCGAAGCCCTTGACGGCTTGTAGCACCGCCCCCAAAGCGCTGCGAAATTCAAGTTCGTGGCGCTGGCGTGTGCGATTATCGGGAAGCAGCGCCAGCTGGTTCAGCCCCGTTTGGAATTGCGCTGCCGCCTCGGCCATCGCCGAGCGGCCGAAGGACCGGTGACCAGCCTTGCCCCAGTAGGCGACAGCCTTTTCGACCAGACCGGCCTCGGCATAATGCTGCGCGAGGAGTTCGGGCTGGCTTTCTGCCATCTCCGGGAAATGGGTTGCGAGCGCTTCGGCGATCTGCACGTGCAACTGCTGCCGGGCTTTGCGTAGCAGGCTGCGATGCGCCGCATCCCGCACCAGCGCGTGCTTGAAGGTATAGACCGCGTCGGGCGGAACGCCGCGCTGGAATACCAGCCCGGAGGCGACGAGGCGAGCAAGCGCCGCATGCAACTCATCCTCGGGAACATTGGAAACGCTCCGCAACAGCACGTAATGAAACTGAAGTCCGATAGCTGCGCCGATCTGCGCCACCGGTCGTCCCGATGCCAGGCGGTCGAGACGCGCCAGCAGCGAGGAGTGCAGCGTCGTCGGGATCGCGAAGGGCGGCAGCGTACGGTCGAGCACGTAGCCATCCGGTTCCTCGCGCAACAGACCGCTCTCCAAGATGCTCCTGGTCAACTCCTCGACGAACAGCGGCACGCCATCGGTGCGGTCCGCGATCTGGGCGACGACGTCATCGGGCAAGGCCTTGCCGCCGGCGATCCGCTCGACCAATAGGGTGCGGTCGCGCCGGTCTAGCCGATTGAGCGTCAACATGCTGACCCGCGGCTGGCCGGCCCATGGCGGCTCAAACTCGGGACGGAACGTAAAGATCAGCAATACCGGCAGGCTGCGTACCCGTTCGATCGTGAGGTCGAGCAGCTCGCGCGAGGTCGGGTCGATCCAATGCACGTCCTCGAAGACTGCGACCACCGGCTGCCGGCGCGCCAAGCCATCGAGCTGCCGAAGCAGCGCCTCCAATGTCCGCTCCTTCTTCTGCTGCGGACTGAGGTTCGGCAGAGGGTGTCGTTCCAATTCCGGCAAAGACAGGAGATCGGCGAGGAAGGCCACATCCTCGTCCGGCGGCGCGGCGCGGGCGAGCAAGGCCTCGAGCTTCTCTAGCTTCACCGCGTGGGAATCGTCGCGCGCGAACCCAGCCGCGCGACCGAGCTGGTCGACAAACGGGAACAGTGCGCTGTCCTGGCGAGAGGGCGAGCAGAAATAGCGCAGGCAAAGATGCGGCTCACCGCCAAGCCGCTGTTCCAATGCCGCAGCCATCCGCGACTTACCGATGCCGGCCTCGCCGGAAATCAGCACGACCTGGCCGTCGCCCACCCTGGTGCGCTCCCAACGCCGCAGGAGCAGGTTGATTTCCTCGTCGCGGCCAACCAGCGGGCTCAACCCCGATCCGCGCAACGCCTCAAACCGGCTTGCGACGTCACTCTCTCCCAGCACTTGCCAACTGCGGATTGACCCGGTGCCGCTTGTGGTTCCGATTGGGCCGAGTTCGCGGTAGTCGAACAGGTTGCCGATCAGGCGCTGGGTCGCCGGCTCGACCGCCACCGTGCCTGGTTGCGCTGCTACCGCCAGCAGCGTGGCAAGGTTCGGGGCGTCACCGAAAATCTCTTGGCTTCGGGCCGCCCCGACCCCAACAGGATCGCCGACAATGAGCATGCCTGTCGCGACGCCGACCCGGCATTGCATCGGCACGTCTGCGCCGGGTCTCAGGGCCCTCACCGCCGCGCACAATTCGAGACCCGCGCGGACCGCCTGCTCGGCGTCGTGTTCGTGCGCCTCGGGGTAGCCGAACAGGGCGAGCGCGTTGTTCCCGAGGAACCGGGCGATGAACCCGCTGTGGCGGCCGGCCGTCTCTGAGACGCAGCGTTGAAATTCTCCGACCGCCTCGCGCAAGTCTTCAAGGTCCACGCCGTCGGCTCCCTGCGCGACGCCGACCCCTTCGCAAGAAAGTGCGGTGATTTGGCGGCGTTCTGCTTCACCATGCCGGATCGCCACGGTGTCCAGCGTGGCGTCGACCCGCGGTGGTGCCACTATGAGCATATTTTCTTCGCCGCTCGCCAGCCGCAAGCCGGACAGGAAGAGCTCGCGGTGCCCGGCGTTGCGCAGATTGATGGCATCGGGTATCACGACGGAGCTGATGGCGCGCAAACGCGCAAGTGTCGCCCGCGCCTCCTCGAGCCGCCCCATATGCGCGTAGCACGCCGCAAGCCAGCGATAGGGGGCGGCAGCGCTTTCATCGTTTTCGATCGCAAGCAATAGTTTGGGGATCGCCTCTTCGAACCGACGACTTGAAGCGAGCGCAGATCCGATCAAGTAGAAATGCCAGTGGATCTGGCCGCGCGGGTTGAGCCGCAGCGCGGCCTCGCCGTGCGCTATTGCCGTGTCGAGGTCGCCCGCCCACCGTCTGATTTGTCCGCTGAAGAACCAGCCGAGGGCGAAGCTCGGATTGAGCGCGAGGGCACGATCGACCAATGCCGTCATGGTGCCGAGGTCCTCGCCGAAATAGGCCAATACCATGGCGGTAATGGCGAGGACGCCCGGATCGTCTCGCGCTGCCTGCAATGCTCGGTGGGCGTAATCAATGCCGTTTAGTCGGTCGGCCTCGCGATCTTTGCTCCGCCCGTCGATAAGCAGCCGGTGACAGCAGAGCGCGGCCCAGGCCAGAGCGAGCCCGTAGTGAGGGTCGCGGTCGATCGCCCGCTCCGCAAGATGCAGTGCCTCGGGGATTTGCCGCGCCGACGCCCAGTACACCGCCTGGGCCCGCAGAAAGAGATCGTAGGCGGTCAAGTCGGCAGTCTGACGGCCTGCAGAACGGGCAGCCTCGGCAGTCTCCAATTCCGGCTCGATGATTCCGGCGACGCTCGACGCGACCTTGTCCTGGAGGTCGAACACATCTTCCAGCTGGCCCTCGAAGTGATCGGCCCACAGATGCCCGCCGGTCTCGGCGTCGATCAACTGAGCCGTGATGCGCACTCGGTTGCCGCCCCTGCGGACCGAGCCTTCGAGCACGTAACGCACACCCAGTTCGCGGCCGATGCGCTTAACGTCCGCGGCTTGGCCCTTGTAGGTAAAGCTCGAATTGCGGGCGACTACGAACAGCCAGCGAATGTGCGAGAGGGCGGTGATGATCTCCTCGACCATGCCGTTGGCGAAATATTCCTGCTCGGGATCGCCACTCAGATTGAGGAACGGCAAGACCGCGATAGACGGCTTGTCCGGAATCGGCAAACTCCGCGCGAGAGCGGGGTCAGCGGCGGCAGGCGATTCCCGCGAACGCAGAAGCCGATAGCCGCGCCCCGGCACGGTCACGATCCAGGTCTCCCCCGCCTCGTCTTCTTCGAGCGCCCGGCGCAGCGCCGAGATGTGGACCTGAAGGTTGTTCTCTTCGACGACGACCCCGGCCCACACCTGCGCCATCAGCTCGTCCTTGGTGACGATGGCACCCCCGGTCGAGGCCAATACGCAGAGGATGTCGAGCGCCCGGCTACCGAGCCGCACTGGCCTGTTATCACGCCACAGCTCGCGCCGGGTGAGATTGAGTCGGAATCGGCCGAAGCTGATCTCGCGCTCGACCATCGGAATGTCCCGCTTAAGCTCGCTTCAGGTGCTGAAGCCAAAATTAAGGTTCTGAAGGGACAATTAACCTTCTGAACCAAAGACCTTAAACCAGCTGGCGTTTAACGTCCACGTCTAGTCGAATCCGCGCACCAGCTGCGACGATCGACTCGCGAGGTTCAAACCCTAGCAAGCGCAATGGAGCGGTTGCCATGTGGAGAACGCATCGGGAAGAATTCCTGGTTGAGCCGGTAGCCGGCCCCGGCTGGACGCCTGGGCGCGGGTTGGTCCCATGACCTTTGTCGGGGCAGCACACCCGCTGCACGGCGACGGCTTGGCCGCGGCGGCGGCGCATGCCGGCCTCGATCCTGCGGTATTGTGGTCGGTGGTCACTGTCGAGACCTCCGGCTGCGGTTTCTTGCCGGACAGGCGGCCCCGCATCTTGTTCGAACGTCATATCTTCCGTACCCACACGGGACAGCGTTTCGACGCCGCCCACCCGGGGATCAGCGGCTCGCCCGGAGGCTACGGTCGGGATGGCGCCCACCAGTATGAGCGGCTCGAGGAGGCAATCGCCTGCGATCGGCGTGCGGCGCTCGAGAGCGCTTCCTGGGGGCTTGGCCAGGTCATGGGCTTCAATGCTGGTCCGGCTGGGTTCCGCGATGCCGAAGACATGGTCGGGCAGATGATGCGCGGCGAGAACGAGCAGATCCTCGCGATGGCAGCCTTCATGCGGGCGAACGGAATGCATACCGCCCTCCAACGTCGCGACTGGACGGGTTTCGCCCGCCGTTACAACGGACCCGGCTTCGCAGCCAATCGCTATGACGAGAAGTTGGGCGCCGCCCACACCAGGCTCTCCAGCAACGGATTGCCGGATCTCGAAGCGCGCGCCGTGCAGTTGCTCTTGACCTACCACGGCTTCAGTCCCGGCAAAATCGATGGTGTCGTTGGCGCGCTTACCCGGGCAGCCATCGCAGCGTTCACGACCAAGCACGGGCTCCTGGCAACTGGCGATCACAAAGATCTGCATGCCGCTTTGCTGGAAATGCTGCCGCCTGTGGCGGACGACCGGGGTGCGCTCTCTTCTTTTGCCCCGGCGGCGCCTCGCGCGGCACCGGATCTGCGGGTCATCCAATCACTGCTCGAATACCTCGGATGCAGCCCCGGGGCGGTGGACGGAAAGCCGGGGCCGCGCACCCGGAACGCTATTGCCGGCTTTCAGCGGTCCCGTGGCGCCCTCACGACCGGTGAGGTCGATGCCGAGTTGCTCGCCGCTCTCGACGCGGACACGAGACGAGGATTTGGGCGCAACCGCACCGCCGACACGCGCTTGGTGCAGCAGCTGCTCGCGATCAGGGGTTTTGATCCGGGCGACATCGATGGTCTTGTCGGATCGAGGACAAAGGCGGCGATCACAAGGTTCCTTCAGGCACGCGGCGGCTCCCGCACCGATGCGGTAGATGCCGAGCTCCTCGCTGTCCTCCTTGGCTCCTAAACCGGGGCATCCGCATGAGTATCAGCATCTTGCACAGATCACCGGGGCGCGCCGAGGACAGGCCCTCCGACGAGCCTCTGTCTGGCGCCGCTGCCAGGGCGGCGACGGGGTTCGATGTTCAGGTGAAAGAGCGCCTGCGGCAGCGGATGGTTCGCCAGTGCGAGGCGATGCTACAGCATGCGCTCGGCACGGGCCGCGTCGTCTCGGCAGAGGTGATGGGGTGCCTCGATCAGGCGGTCTCGGTGCCCATCGCCGTCGCCGCAGCCCCCCGGCGTGATGACGCAATGCCCGGGGACATCGCAACCGGCAGCGGCTCAGCCACGGAGACATCTCGGTTGACTTCGCTGGCCGTGGCGCATGCTGGGCTTGCCCTCGCGATCGCACCGGCGACGCCTGAGGCGGTGCTGCTGATGGCCGAAGAACGCACGCGACATCCGTTCTGGTCCGGATTCGGTCCGCTGCCGCTCGTGCGGCGGATGCTCGGCCTCGCCTTGCTTTCCCTTGTCACCCTTCTCGGGGTCAGCATTAGCGCGGCAGTCAATACCGTCAACATGAGCAAGTCCCTGCTGGAGTTGTCGGGATTTCCCCTTCTCATGATCGAGGCCTTCCTGGTCTCGGCTGCGTCTCTCGGCGCTTGCTTTGCCAATTTGCAGAGAATCAACACCTTCATTTCCGATGGCACCTACGATCCGAGAGTGCAAAGCACCTATTGGACGCGTTGGGTAATGGGAGTGATCTCTGGGATCGTACTGTCGCAGCTTGTCTACGTTTTTTATCTGGCGCAGTCGGGGAACGACCCGACCGTTGGCACGGCGTCAGTTGCGATCGGGCAGCCGATCCTCGCGTTAATTGGCGGCTATTCCGTTGATTTCGTCCACGGGATTCTGACGCGCGCGATCAATTCGGTCGGCAACTTCTTCGGTGTTTCGATGGCCGGGGGCGCCGACAATCAGCCGCGCCCCGGGATGGTGGAGGCTGTGGCACAGCAGCGTCTCGCGCTGGCCTCCGCCTCGGCCAATCTGGAGCGCGCGCTTCCGGCAAGCGCGGAGACAGAAGACCTGAACAGGCGCTCTTATCAGCCGACAGGCCCAGCTGGTTAGTCCCCCGAAGCCCAATACCGTCAAGAGGACCGAGACTATGAGATCAACTCAGTCACTTCCGATGGGACCTATGACCCGAGGGTGCAAAGCACCTGCTGGACCAGCTGGGTGTTGAGGATGATTTCCGGGATCGTGCTGTCGCAGAGTGTCTATGGCTTTTCGCAGCTTCGAAGTCGCGTACTTTGAAGTGTGAGAAGGCGAAGAGGATACCCAGGTAGGAGGTAGGAGATGCCAGGTTCGGAAAAGCCAGTTGAGTTCATGCTCGAAGCAACTCGCGGTCTCAGCGCGATTGACGAAGCGTCGCTGGAGCGGCGCTATGAAATGGATCGTATTCGCATAGGAGAAACTCCCGTCCCCCACGACGATTTCATCAGATTTAAAGCTACCGAAGCGGATAAAGGCGGTTCAGTATCTTACAACCTGTATACCAAGGCGGACGCCCGGCAGCAGGCGGATTTGCTGAAGCCGGCAGCGGCCAGAATCGAAACGTCGCGGTGGCTCGAGAACAAACTCCGGCTCAGCCTCCGGGAGGATCCGCCGCTGCTTAACTCTAAGGTGGAAAACCTGTTGGCGTTCGGCTCGACCGGAGCCAAGGCGCTGCTGGCGGCGGAGGCTGACACGCGCAGCAAGACCGCCGGCGGATTATATCCGGCTTATCAGCCGATCGATACCGGGGGGACTGGTACGCTGACCGGGGAGCAGCTACACATCATCGACGCGGCACGAGCAACGGTCCAAATAAAGCGCTTTGAGTTGGACAAGCATCTCCTGGATGTCGAGCGGGCCGTACACGACGAGGTCTGTAACAAGACCGGAGAGGCGTTCGCCAATGGGAAGATCTGGGGGGACAGCGGATTCGGAGATCTTTTCACTCAAGCTCGCAGCACACTCGCGGACTTTAATCGCCGGTTACAGGACGCCGACTTCGAGCTGCTCATCAGCACCGGCTCAATAGATCTTAAATGGACAACCGCCCTCGAGGGACTGTCAAACTTGGCCGAGAAGGTTCGTTCCGCGCTGGCAGTCCTCCTGGAAAAAGCGCCTAACTTGGTCAAAGCGATAGAGGAAAACACAAAGGGTGAGTTGAAAGACGATACGCCCGTCACGAACAGTGGCCTGGAACTTCAGCTGACCCTCATCGCCCAGGAAGTCGGCCAACAGGTGCTTTCCCGCATCGCCCCGTCCTATGTGGCGACCTACCGCATCGCGTGCGAGCGACCGGAGCCGGCTCAGTGGCCTGATTTGTTTCCAAAAATGAGAGACGCCCCAGCAGACGAAATGTCCACGATCTGGCTTAAGGCAGCTCAGGGCGGGATCAACGCCGTCTCCGGCACCGGGGCGGCGCGTCAGAGGACGGAGAAGGAGATTACGTCGGTCATGCCGGAGGAACAGAAAACGCGATGCTTCACGTTCCTGAAACTAACCGCAGACCAGCTGAAGCAGTGGCAAACCGCCATCAAGAATGTTTCTGTGGATGGGCCCGCGAAGATCCATGGCCTCGCATTCGGCATTACCAATAAGCTCCGGTCCCTGGAGCAGGCGATGGTGCAGGCCGGGGTGCAAGACGTAAGCATGATGCCGATGCGCAGCGCTATCGACGCCGCCTTTATGCAGCTGCGCCTCGATACGTGCGTTGCGGTCGAATTGCTCGGCGGTGAGGCTACTTAATAGCCTCGATCCACGGGCTACTACTACCACTAATCAGGGTTAAGTGCCATGACCGAAACCGCGCTCTCATCGTTTCATCGCCAGTTGGTCAAGGACCCGAACGGGAAGCTCGCGGCGGTCCGCATCGAATCGCCCAGCAGGGTCGTGCTCAGTGCCGACCCTGCCAGCGATGATCCGGATGTCCTCCCGATCAGCAAGGGGGCGGATCTGGCCGTGTTTGCGGATCAGATCGTCCTCTCCGGTAATTTGTCGCTTCCGGGACGGACCGTGGTGCTCTTCGCGCGGGTGGTCAGCGGGGCCGGAGCGGCCACCCTCGACGTGTCCGGCGAGAACGGCAGAGACCCTCCGCCGGCGCTCCCTGCCGGGCCGTTAGACTCGGCAAAGCACAAGGTAGGGGTGGGTCAGATCGGCACCCCTGGTTCCTCGAACAAGATCTGGCCCTACCCCGCCGAGGATGCGCGTGAGGTTCCCGGAGGAAAGGGGTGGTCGGCGGACGAACACCCCAATCAGATGAACGGTGAACCGGGAAGCAATGGGGCCGACGGTCAAGACGGTGGGACTATCGAGATTTATTGCAATCGCCTCGCTGGCGAGCTGCTAACCCTGCGCGCGAACGGTGGCAATGGCGGAAAGGGCCAAAAGGGGCAAGCGGGCGCTAAAGGTGGCCCGGGCGGCCCGGGCGCGGACATGCAGACGCAGGTCGGCACTCTTTCGCTCGGCTATATCGCGCCCACTCCGGGCGGCCCGGGCGGCACCGGTGGCCACGGCGGGCGGGGCGGCCGCGGCGGCGCGGCCGGCCGCAGGGGGGATGTGAAGGTGTGTGCGCTCCAGCCTTACAGCCTA
>Ga0306924_10002191_pt1 | contig 18370 bp, 15 predicted proteins | sample sta12Can44000111_FD_203756 | JGI IMG/M metagenome (GOLD analysis project Ga0306924, IMG submission 203756) | Lab enrichment of tropical soil microbial communities from Luquillo Experimental Forest, Puerto Rico - statanox.12C.anox.44.000.111 (v2)... | ecosystem: Environmental > Terrestrial >...
CCGGTTTTCCTCTACCACATCCCGACGACAGCCGGCAGTGGTGGCTCGACCCATGTCGCCGTGTGTGGCAGCGACACGCTGCACAATACGTCGGGACATCACTGGTACCTGCTGCGGCACGACGGATCCAGCAACCAAGAGGTCTGGGACGTCACCGATCCGAAGAACCCAGTGCGGTTGGAAGTCCTGATAAGCGGCCTCGTTGCGAACCATCATGACTGGTGGGAATGCGACACCGGGATCGCGTATGTGATCGCGCAGACCGCAACCGATGGATGGCACGAAACCGGATCAACACAGCACGTCTATATCTATGACCTAAGCAATCCGGCTAATCCGAAGTTCATCCGCCAATGGGGACTAGTCGGGCAACAGCCTAGCGCCGATCTGGTCAATGGTCAGAGCTGTACTAACGCTCCCGGGCCGAACTGTTACGAAGGCGTCACGAATCCCCCCGGCGGCGTTCACCAGGTCTACTCGGCCGGTCTCTACAATAATCGGGTCTACTTCCCCTACGGCGTTGACAGCAACGGCGTCATCCAGGTCGTCGACCGGGAAAAGCTATTGAACGGCTGCGACCCCAGCTACAACCAAAATGCCTCGGGAGATTGTGCGAACCACCCAACCCAGGCCGATCTGCTTTATCCGCAGATCAGCTACATCACGCTGAACCCCAACCAGGGTGGGCATACCTCTATCCCAGTCTTCGGAGTGCCGATCCCGCAATCGCAGCAAAACTATCTCGACGGCAAACCGCAAAAGTGGGATTTACTGGAGATTACCTCCGAAGACACCACCAACGACTGCTTCGGGCAACCGTGGAAAAATCCATGGCTGCTCGATATAACCAATGATCTCACGCCATGGCCGATCTCGACGCTGCCGATCGGCCAATTCCCGGGGGATTTCTGCGCCAAGGGATCACGCTTTGGTACGCATGAATTCAATCGGCAGATTTATGCCCCCTATTACGGTAAAATTGCCGTCGTTGCGATGTTCAATGCCGGGCTGCAGATTTGGGACATCCGCGATCCCTACAGCCCGCGGCGCGTGGCCTACTTTATCCAGGCGCCGAACCAGAACACCGCGGCGAGCTGTGGGACATATCAGGGAAATAGCAATTACTGCCGGCGAGCGATTTTTTCCGATCTCGGGGAGGTCGATGATCGCGGCTATATTTACAATCTCGACCGTGCCGGCTCTGGCCTGACCATTTTGAAACTGACGGGCGACGCCTTACGAGTGGTGACGGCACCAGCCGTAAATGTTCCGTCAGATGCGCCGGCCATGCCGATGCCGCCGCCGCTGAAAGAACAATAAGTCTCAGTACATGGACGGAACCCGCGCCAAGCCATTTGCCGGAGTTTGGCCGGGTTTCGCCTTTAGCAAGGCGACCCGTGGGAGGGGAAAAGCTATGACCCTCAAGCCTTTTTTGCCCTCGGTGGCGCTCGCGCTGTATTGTCTCGCGGCATCGGCCGGCTATTGCGGGGGTGAGGCGGCTGATCCCGGGGCGGTTCGGGAGTTCGGCGCAACAACCCTTGCCGAAGTGGATCCCGGCCATACGACCAAAGCACAGGTCGAAGCGCTGCTGGGCCAGCCGTGGCGCACGATCGTGTCGGACCCGGACGAGTCGGACCCCGAGGTCTGGGAATATCGTGGCCGAGATGCCAACGGCACCTATCTCCTCCATATCGAATTCGACGATCACGACATAACGACCCTGATTGTGCAGATCCCCGACAAAACAGGGGAGGCAACGGCGAGGGTGGCGAACTCACCGTCCAGGTCCGGTGAGCCCGAAAAACGTGAATAGCGCGTTGCTCACGATCCACCGGCGGCGTTGACGTCCTCGGCCCTTCGACAATAGGCTTCGATTTCCGTGGCCTTGATCGCCAAACGCGGGAAGGAGCAATTCTTATGGCCAAGCTCGTGCTCGGGATCGGCACATCCCACACCCCTATGCTCAATACACCGGCCGAGGAGTGGCCCTGCTTTATCGACCGCGATGGAGTGCGCGACTTCCTCGACAAGGAGGGCCGGCCCGCCAGCTACGAGGAATTGCTCACCCGGGTTGAGCCGCAGGTCGCCGGCGAGCTGACGCCACAGCGGTTCGCCGCCCGCTATGCCGAAGCACAAGCCGGAGTCGACCACCTCAAGGAAGCGGTGCGTCGGGCCGAGCTCGATGCGTTGATCGTCGTCGGCGACGACCACAAAGAAATCTATCATGACGACAATCTGCCGGCCTTCGTCGTCTATCACGGGGAAACGATCCGCAACGTGCCGCTCAACGGCTTCTCCGGTCCCGATTGGGCGCGACGGGCGCCGGCACGTTATTACGAAGAAAAAGAGCCGCGCGAATACCCGGTCGAAAGCCGCTTGGCTTTGCACTTGATCGGCGAGTTGGTCGATCGCGAGTTCGACCCGGTCGCATCGGATGCCTTGCCTGAGGGAAAAGGCGAAGGACACGCTTTCGCCTTTGTCCGTAAGCGGCTGATGGAAGATCAGTCGCTGCCGGTCGTGCCGGTGTTCATCAACACCTATTTCCCGCCGAACCAACCAACGCCGCGGCGCTGCTACAAACTCGGCCAGGCGATCCGTGAGGCGGTCGAGAGCTACCCCAGTGATGCACGCATTGGCATCGTCGGCTCTGGTGGGCTCAGCCATTTCGTCGTCGACGAAGAGCTCGACCGCGGAGTGATCGACGCTTGCAAGCGCAAGGACGCCAACGCACTGCAATCTTTGCCGCGGCGCAAGCTCAATTCCGGCAGTTCGGAGATCCGCATGTGGATTTGTGCCGCCGGAGCCGCCGAGCATCTCGATGTCACCTGGTCGAGTTATGTGCCGGGGTACCGCACTCCCGCCGGATCCGGCACCGGTCTCGGCTTTGCCCTCTGGACATAAAATCTCCGCGGTTCATTTCGGGGCGCGCAGCCCCTCCCATTCCCTCCTCCGCATGCGGGGGAGGGTTAGGGCGGGGGTTCTGTTGACGATCTAAAACGAGGTCAGTGATGAGCAAGCAAAAGGACAGTGACGACCTAGTCCGTGTCGGTGCCGGGACGGTGATGGGCGACTTGATGCGGCAATATTGGATTCCGGCCATAATGGCGTCGGAACTCGAACGCGACGGGGCGCCGATGCGGCTGATGCTGCTCGGTGAAAAGCTGATCGCCTTTCGCGACAGCTCGGGCCGGGTCGGCGTGATGGACCACCATTGTCCGCATCGCTGCGCATCGTTGTTCCTCGGCCGCAACGAGGAGAATGGCATCCGGTGCGTCTATCACGGCTGGAAATACGACGCAGAAGGGAATTGCGTCGACATGCCGAACGCGCCGCCGCACCAGGACTTCAAGGACAAGGTCAGGGCCAAGGCCTACAAGGTCGCTGAGCGCAACGGCCTTGTCTGGGTCTATATGGGGGCGCGCAAAAAGGCGCCGCCATTGCCGGCAATCGAGGCCTCGTTGATGCCGGAGGCCGAGTTGCAGATCTCGCTTGTACAGCGGGAATGTAACTGGCTGCAGGCGCTCGAAGGCGACATTGACACGTCGCATTTCGGTTTTCTGCACACCGGCAACGTCCAGCCTGACGATGTGCCAGAGGACAGCCTGATGCGCTGGACGGTGACCAACCGGGCGCCGGAATATCACGTGACCGACACGGATTACGGCACGATGTATTGCGCTTATCGGGCAGCAGAGGCGGGCCAAACCTATTACCGCTTCGCCAATTTCTTGCTCCCGTTCTGGACGCAGACGCCGCAGGGGCCGTTCGACCGCGTGAATACACGCGCGTGGGTCCCGATGGACGATACCCATACGATGTTCGTCAGCCTCAGCTGGCGTGGGTCGCCGTCATCGATGCGCCCGTTGAAGAACGGCCAGATGGTGCCGGGATCGCGGCTGGGCTTCGACTACCTGCCAAACACGACCGATTGGTACGGCCGGTGGCGCCTCACGCAGAACCCGTCAAACGACTGGATGATCGACCGCGAGGCGCAGAAGAGCGGGCAGATCTATACCGGTATCAATAGCATTCACGGCCAGGATCAAGCGGTGACCGAAAGCATGGGCGGGATTACCGATCACGATTTCGAGAATCTGGGGCCGAGCGATATCATGATCGCGCGCACGCGCAGACGCCTGCTGCGTGCTGCCCGAGCGTTCGACAAGGATGGGACGGTTCCGCGGGGCGTCGACGATCCGGACATTTACACCCAAGTGCGCAGCGGCGATTTCCTGGCCGATGCAAAGATCGGCTGGTGCGACGCCTACGACATGCAGATGCGCACCGCGGTGCGCCCGCTCCGCGAAGCAGCGGAGTAGAAAATCGCCTTCTTTTCGGACGGCTCGAACAGCCCCGATGTGACCTAGCGCAGCCATGCGGGGGCTGGTCGGTCTCTACTTGGCGATCGGCATCGCGCTGCTGGCTATTGGTTTTCTCCTTCCTGGTCCATGTCCGGACCGGAACACCGATGTCGTGAGCAACGTCGTCTTTGTGTTGACTTGGCCAGTCGGGTTGTATTCGGAAGTCTATCAAGGGCATCTATCCGCCGAGGAATGGCTGCGCGCGCAGGCCTGCCGCGGCGGAGGAAAGCTCGCACCGAAGCCCATCTCCGGTTAGCAGAGCCGCTCACGCATCTGGCAAGGTGAAGACGGCGCAGGGTGCGGCGATGCCGCGCAGCGTGTGTTCGCCCAGCGGCACCAGCGGCGCGGTGGTTTCGGCAGCGACCGCGCCCGAGATTAGCACCGACCGGCCGAGCGGCCGGCACAGCCCCTCCAGCCGGCTGACCAGGTTGACCGCGGGGCCGATCGCGGTGAAGTCCAGCCGGTCGGCGGCGCCGATATTGCCCCACAGAATCTCGCCCAAATGCAGTGCCGCGCCGAAAGGCAGCGGCCGCAATCCCTGCGCCTGCCGCACTGCATCGAGATGCGCCATCCCGGCGCGGGCGGCGACGACCGCGCGCAGCGCCGCCTCGCAGGCCTCGGCCGGCGCCCCGGCGACCGGGAAGATCGCCAGCACCCCGTCGCCGATAAACTTCAGCACCTCGCCGCCGAAGGCGTGCACCGCCCCGGCGATGCGGTCGAACCAGGCGTCGAGGGCGGCAATCACTGCCGCGGGCTCGGTCGCCTCGGAGAGCGCGGTGAAGTCGCGCAGATCGGCAGACAGCAGTGCCGCGCGGATGGTTTCTCCGGTGCCGCGCCGCGCCGCGCCGGCCTGCACCCGGGCGGCACTGCGTCGGCCGAGATAGGCTTCGAGCAGGGCGGCCAGTGCCGCCCGCGCGGCGAGCGCGGCTATGGGTGCGGCGGCGAAGCGCGCGGCCTGGCGCAGCCGGCCGGCCTCGGCGAGGCCGAACGGCCGGGTCCCGGCCCAGCCCAGCACCGGACTGTCCGCCGTCGGATTGTCCAGCCCTGGGTCGAGCCTATCCTCCTGCACCGGACCGAGCCCGGCGAGCCAGTCGCGCCCGGCTTGACTGAGCGGGCCGCCGGCGAAGCCCAGCGCTTCGATCACCGCCCCGGTCTCTGCCCGCCACATCCAAGTGCGGCGGGCGATGATCGGATGTGGCACCGCCAAGGTCAGGGCGCCGCCAGCCAGTGGCAAGCCGTCGGCGAGCAGCCGGACGCCGAGCTCGGCCAGGAACCGGTCAGGGCCGGGTGCGGCGCCGGCCTCATCCACCAGCCAGGCGAGGGATGCGGTCAGATCCATGCCGCGATCATGCCGTCGCGGCTCCTGGCCTGTCATCCACGCCGCGCGATGGTGCAGCACCCGGACACGCCGGTCGATCCTCAGGACAGGGCCCCGACTCTTCCACCGCGGGCGGGTAGGCCATCGCAATCATCAGAACGCCGCCACATTTGTAACTCTCGTGATTCTTGGTCACGCGGTAGTCTTAACCGCGAATATCGAATCCCTGGGGAAGACCGATGCAAGAGGCTCTCATCGTCCGCCGCGAGCAGCACATCGCGGCGCCGCCCGCCGCGGTGTTCGCCCTTCTGACCGATCCGGAGAAGATCCTGCGCTGGATGGGAACGGAGGCGCAACTGGAGCCGCAGCCCGGCGGGCTCTATCTTCTCAATGTGACTGGCGCTCGTGTCGCCCGTGGCGCCTTCCGCGAGGTCGTGCCAGTGCACCGACTGGCGTACAGCTTCGGCTGGGATGGCGACGAGGCGGTTCCGCCGGGGTCGAGCCTGGTCGAGATCGACCTAATCGACCAGCATCCGGACGGAACGCTGCTGCGCCTGACCCACACGGGCCTGCCCAATGCCGAGCAATGCGCCGCTCACGCGGAAGGCTGGGCCCATTATCTCGGCCGGCTGACCGAGGCTGCCGCCGGGCGCGACCCGGGCCCGGACCGCTTTCACGGCCGCACCGGCGGGGAATGACTGCTTTTCCACTCTCAATATTGCCGCCAAGTTGAGCCGTTTGCACTTTCATACCGAGCACCAGCTCGCAGGCGTGTCGAGCGAGGCCTCATCGAGGAACTCTGCATCGGAAACATGGGGTCGATGTGAAGGGAGCGTCCTAACGAAAAGACCGGGACAGTCGATGGTTTTCGCATTTTTGTCGTTGCCTCAGTCCATCTTGCCGCGGAAGCCCAAACACCTTAAGTCCTTTTCACCGCGATACCTTTCCCCACCATCCTCGGCCACGGGCGGGCAGGCATCGCAATCATGGGGAAGATCGATGCAAGACGCTCTCGTCGTCCGCCGCGAGGAGCACATCCCGGCGCCGCCCGCCGCGGTGTTCGCCCTCTTGACCGATCCCGAGAAGATCCTGCGCTGGATGGGGACCGAGGCGCAGGTCGAGCCGCAACCCGGCGGGCTCTATCTCGTCAATGTCACCGGCGCTCGCTTCGCCCGCGGCTCCTTCCGCGAGGTCGTGCCGGTGCACCGCCTGGCTTACAGCTTTGGCTGGGACGGCAGCGAAGTGGTGCCGCCGGGGTCGAGCCTGATCGAGATCGACCTAATCGACCAGCAGCCGGACGGGACGCTGCTGCGCCTGACCCACAGCGGCCTGCCCAATGCCGAGCAATGCGCCGGTCATGCGGAAGGCTGGGCCCATTACCTCGGCCGGCTGGCAGAGGTTGCCGCGGGGCGCGACCCGGGCCCGGACCCCCGTCACGGCCGCACTGGCAGGGAATAGCTGCTGCTCGGCCCAAGGTCGCCCTTAAGGAAAAGTACGCCCTTAAGGACGTCCTGCCCTGTCCAGGCCGAGCCCATGATCGGGACCCGCCTGATGCCGCAATTCGCGACCGAGCTCGTTGCCGAGGACTACGGCGTCGCGCGAGTCGCCCTCTCGCCGGCCACGGATCTCGTTGCTGCCGTCCGCATTGAGCAGCAGCCCTTCGATCGTTAGCCGATCATCAGCTATCTGAGCGAGCCCAGCGATCGGGGTGCGGCAGGATCCGTCGAGGGCGGCGAGCATGGCGCGCTCGGCATCAACACAGGCAGCACTTACCTGGTCGTGGAGGGGCTCCAGCAACCGCCGCAGTGCTTCGTCCGACTCACGACATTCAATGGCGAGGGCACCTTGCCCGACTGCAGGTAACATGATTTCGCGGGGGAGGATCTCGGTCGCAAGGTCCCCTTTACCGAGCCGTTCAAGACCGCACAACGCGAGCACAAGCGCGTCGACCTCGCCGACCTCGAGCTTCCGTATCCGCGTATTCACATTACCACGGACCGGCACGATGCTCAGGTCCCGGCGATATCGCAGCAACTGCGCTTGGCGTCGCAGCGAGGCCGTCCCAACTCTTGCGCCTTCCGGCAAGGATGCGAGGTTTGTCGATTTCACCGACAAGAGTGCATCTCTCGGATCGTCACGCGGTAGGACGCACGCGATCACCAACCCGTCCGGGAGCCAGGTCTCCAAATCCTTTAGCGAGTGCACTGCGAGATCGATGGTTCCTGCGATGAGAGCCTCTTCGATCTCTTTCGCGAACAGCCCCTTGCCGCCGATTTCTGCGAGGAGCCGGTCCTGCACGCGATCTCCCGTGGTGCGGATCGTCACGATCTCGATCGCCTCGGTCTCCCTGAGGTCGGGGTAGATTGCTGCGAGGCGATCCCGAACGAGGCTGGTTTGTTGCAGCGCCATCGGGCTGCCTCGGGTACCGATGCGGAGCGGGCGACATAGCATGGACGTTGTCATTGTCGCCGTTCTAATCCGCTTGTAACCGGTGCGTCTATCTCTCCGGCAAGGTGGGCAGAGTGTGTGTCAGGGCGAGCCAAAATACGGCAAAGCCAAGGGATAGGAGTGCGATTGGAACTCCCGCCCGGGCGTGTTCGGCAAAGCTGAGCCTGGCTCCCATCTGATCGGCGCGCTCGGCGATAAGTACATTCGTCAGGCTTCCGGTCAGAAGCAGATTGCCGGCGAGGCCCGACAACAACGCCAAGGAATAGAAAACCCCTGTAGGGGCGCTCGGCCATAGCTCCAAAAAAAGCATCGCGCCGGGCACTCCGCCGATCGTGTTGCTCGCTAAGAGGCTGAAGGGGGTCAACAGCAGCAGATTGCCCGGCAACAGCCCGTGCTCGGTCAGGAAATCGAAGATTTGAGCGGCAATCCCGACGTGGTTCAGCGTCCCGGTAATGCCAAATAAGCACGCGACGAGAAGCAAAAGGGGCCAATCCACCGCAGCGATCATTCTGCGGCTGGTGATCTTCCGGCTGGCCAGCAACAGAGCCGCGATGATCAATGCGCCCGTCTCCCGTGGAAGCGGCGTCGCAAACAGAACCAGGAGTGCGAGCAATGCAACCGCCCCCTTGATCGTCTGATTGCGGTCCAATGGATGAACGGTGATCGGCGAGGCTGCCGTCTTGTCGTCCTGTGTCGCCCGGGTAACGCGGCTCTGCCATTGCAACCACACGACAAAAAAGACGACCACGAGCGTGAATATCGCTGGCACGGCGCCGATTGTGAGAAACCTCCAAAACTCGAGCCGCCCGAGACTGGCGATCACGATGTTTTGTGGGTTGCCAATCAAGGTTGCAGCCGAACCCGCATTGGTTGCGGCGGCCAACGCGATGACCAGTGGGCGAGGATCGAGACCACGGCTGCGCGCCCCGGCGATCAACAGAGGCAGGAACGAAACAATCAAGATGTCGTTGGCGAGCGCGGCCGCGAGCCCGCCGCCGATTGCGACCGTGAGCCCGAGCAGCATCGCTATGCCGTGCCTGCACTCGGTTATCGTTCGCGCGCAGAGATCGATGAAACCCGATTCGGCGAACTGAGCCGAGATGATCATCATCGCAAAGAGAAAGGCGAGGGTCGGCAAGTCGACGGCGCTGCCGAAATCGTCGAGTGTCATCTGCCCGCTCGCCAAGAGCGCAATGACAGCGAGCAGGGCAATCCCGGTCCGGTCGACCTGCAGCCAGGCGATCCGCCCCGCCGCCATGCCGATATAAGTCAGGATCAGGATGAGGAGGACGATCGCGGCGTGCATGGATGACACAGTGGCGGGGAGGATCGGGCCGATCCGATCTGCACCTTCTCTGACCAGTTGCTATATCATGCAAAGCATGTCCGATGCCGCTAACCTTGTCCGACCCTCGAAAACCGAAGTCTTCGACCTCAGCAGCCTGAATGACGCGCAGCGCCGTGCTGTCGAGGCGATCGACGGACCAGTACTGGTGCTCGCCGGCGCTGGCACCGGCAAGACGCGGGTACTGACCACCCGGCTCGCCTTTATCCTTGCAACCGCGCGCGCCCTGCCCGCCGAGCTACTCGCCGTTACGTTTACCAACAAGGCAGCCCGCGAGATGCGCGAGCGGCTCGACGCTATGATCGGCCGCCGCGCCGAGGGGGTCTGGCTCGGGACCTTTCACTCGATCGCTTCACGAATCTTGCGCCGGCACGCCGAGGCGGTCGGGCTCAAATCGAGCTTTACGATCCTCGATACCGATGATCAGATCCGGCTCCTCAAACAAATCCTGCAGGCGGAGAATATCGACGAGCGGCGCTGGCCGGCGCGCTTGCTGCTGGCGCAAATCCAGCGATGGAAGGACCGCGGCCTCGGCCCCGAGAAGGTTCCGGCGAGCGATGCCGACGGTTTTGCCCATGGCCGCGCGATCGATCTCTACCGGCAATACCAGGAGCGTCTGATCACAGTGAACGCCGTCGATTTTGGCGACCTGCTACTGCACAACCTGAGCCTTCTTACCGGCAATCCCGATGTTCTCGCCGACTACCAGCGTCGTTTTCGCTATCTCCTCGTCGACGAGTACCAGGACACCAACGTCGCCCAGTATTTGTGGCTGCGCCTCTTGGCCCAGCAGCGCCGCAATTTGTGTTGCGTCGGCGACGACGACCAGTCGATCTACAGTTGGCGGGGCGCCGAGATCGGCAACATTCTTCGTTTCGAGAAGGATTTTCCGGGTGCCACGATCGCGCGGCTCGAGCAGAACTACCGCTCGACACCGCATATTCTCGGCGCTGCCGGCGGGATGATCGCGCAAAACCGCGGACGCCTCGGCAAGACCCTGTGGACCGAGACGAGCGAGGGCGACAAAGTCGTCGTGCGCGCGGTCTGGGATGCCGAAGATGAAGCCCGCTGGGTCGGCGACGAGATCGAGGCGATGCAGCGAAAAGGCCACGCGCTGAGCGAGGTCGCGATCCTCGTGCGCGCTAGCTTCCAGACGCGCGAGTTCGAAGAGCGCTTCATCTCTCTGGCGCTGCCCTACCGCGTGATTGGCGGGCCACGGTTTTACGAGCGCCAGGAAATCCGCGACGCACTCGCCTATTTGCGGCTCGTCAATCAACCTGCCGACGATCTCGCCTTCGAGCGCATTCTGAACGTGCCGCGGCGTGGCATTGGCAGTGCCACCGTGCAGGAATTGCACAACCTTGCCCGCGCCCAGCGGCTGCCGCTTGTCGAAGCGGCGCGGGTGTTGAGCACCGGCGAGCGGCTCAGGCCAGCCGCACGCAATGCCCTCGGAGCTTTTGTCTCTGCGCTCGATCGCTGGCGGGCGCAGGGCGAGACGATCTCGCATACCGATCTCGTGCAAGCGGTGCTCGACGAGTCGGGCTACACCGCGATGTGGCAGGCGGACCGCTCGCCCGACGCCGCGGGTCGGCTCGAAAATCTCAAGGAGCTCGTGGTCGCGATGGCCGAGTTCGAGAATCTCGGCGGTTTTCTCGAACATGTCAGCCTGGTCATGGACAACGCCGCGGAATCGGGCGGCGATATGGTCAATCTGATGACCTTGCACAGCGCCAAAGGGCTCGAATTCGACACCGTGTTTCTACCGGGTTGGGAAGACGGTTTATTCCCAAACCAGCGCGCACTCGAGGAGAACGGTCTCGCCGCACTCGAAGAGGAACGCCGGCTTGCCTATGTCGGACTAACCCGCGCGCGCCATCGCGCTTACGTCTCGTTTGCGGCAAACCGCAGGATCCACGGACAATGGCAGAATGCGGTCCGCTCGCGTTTTGTCGATGAGTTGCCGGCAGCGCATATCGAATTCGTGGCTGAACTCGGCTTGCAGCCCGGCACGTCATGGGATTCCGAATGGTCGACCGCGATCGAGGTTCCGAACCCGGCGCCGCCGTGGCAACCTGCAGCCCCGCTCCGGCGACCATTGCTGGTCAGCGGCGGCCCAGTTCCGCGACGTGGCGAAGAGGTGCGCAGGGCTGGCGGCTTTACCGTCGGCGACCGCGTCTTTCATCAGAAATTCGGTTACGGCTTGATCACCGAGGTCGAGGACAACAAGCTCGCAATCCATTTTGATGTGGCTGGCGACAAGAAGGTCATGGACGCCTATGTCGAGCGCGCGTGATGGCGCAGGCTGGCATGTTCGCGCACGGATACGGGGCGCGGACGCGGCGAGCGCTATCTTCACGCTCTTGGACAAAACCAGCAGAGCCGTATCGGCCTTCGAGACCGGGCCCGAAGAGTGGCAGGTCGAGGCCTACCCGCAATCTCGTTTACTGAACCTGGAACTCCGAATTCACATTGCGCTCGCTGCTGCCGCCGCTGGAGGCGCTCTCGTCGACATTTGTGAAGAGAAGCTGACGGCGCGGGATTGGCTCACCGAAAATCAGCTGGCGTTTCCGCCTTTGCGGATCGGCCGGTTCTTTGTCTATGGCTCGCATTACCGCGGCACCGAACCACCCGGCGCGATCGCGATCGCAGTAGATGCCGCGACAGCCTTTGGCACCGGCGAGCACCCATCGACCCGAGCTTGCCTGATGGCTCTCGAACTCCTGTCGCAGCGGTGCCGATTTCGCCGGCCACTCGACGTCGGAACTGGTACCGGCATTCTCTCGATCGCCGCCGCAAAATTGCTGCGCCGGCGCGTGCTCGCGACCGACATCGATCCGAACGCGATCGCCGTCGCCCGTCGTAATGTCGCGTGCAATGGGGTGAGGAGGTTGGTCCAGGTCCGCAGGGCCGCCGGCTATCGAGATCGCACGATCAAGAAATCGCGCTACGACCTCATCCTGTCGAATATTCTCGCGCGCCCGCTTGGGGTGTTGGCCGCCGATCTCGTCCGCAGTATGGCGCCCGAGGGACGCGCAATCCTATCCGGATTGCTGCGTCGACAAGAACCGATAGTGCTCGCGCCGCACCGCGGTTGCGGCGTCGTGCTCGAGCGCCGCCTGGTGGTCGACGGCTGGTCGACCTTGATCTTGCGTGCTCAATCGAGGTCAGAGATCGTAATGGAAGCCTTAACCCCCATCTGCGCCTCCGGCTCGGGTGAGGGACCGATCAGGCCTCCTTGTGCTGTGCAAATTTCTCCCGTCTCGGGAGGGAAATCGACGACAAGGACGGATCGGGCACTCGCACCCCTTCGAAGAGGGATCCGATTTGCGAACGGTGAATCCCGATATCGGCGAGCGAGTGATCGTCGAGAGCCCTCAGCTCGGCATAAGTCTGTTCGCGCCGCCGCCACTGCGCGAAGGCTCTCCCGGCCGAGATAAGGAGGTTTACGATAGGCATAGTATGTGCTCCTGTGTGCATGCTTTTGCTGCACCGCACAAGATTTGGCGCTGCGATGCGAAAGAAACACCCGTATCATTGCAATCCAGCCATGCGGGGCTGATTTTGGATACGCGGGACGCGAGTAGGAGGTGTGGCGAATGAAGTCGAGCGCAACTCAACCGGATCGCACCGAGCTCGCGAGATTGTTGCGGGCGGCACGATCGACCTATGACCCCGATAGTGTCGAAGCTCTGATCAAGGGCGTGCTCGCCGCACCCGCCGGTGTCGGCGAGGACTGGCACGTCCTGGTTGCCGATCCGATGCCACGAGTACTCGCCGGCCAACTCGAGGCGCTACGGGCCTCTATGGCGGCTGGTTACCGCGACGGCCTGACATCAGCAGACTTCGAGCAACTTCCCCGCCCCGAGCGTCTGCGGCGCTTGCGAACGGAGCTGACGGGTCGCGGTTTCGACGGCTTGATCGTGCCTCGCGCCGATGAGCATCAGGGCGAATATGTCCCGCCCCGGGGACAGCGTCTGGCTTGGCTTACCGGCTTCACCGGATCGGCGGGTCTGGCGATCGTGCTGCGCGACCGCGCGGCTCTGTTCGTCGATGGGCGCTACACATTGCAGGCCGCCGCCCAGGTCGACACTAAGCTCTTCGAAATTCATCATCTGATCGACGAGCCGCCGGCCCAATGGCTCGCCGCGGCGCTCGCAGCGGGCGCTGTCCTCGCGTATGACCCATGGCTGCATACACCACACGAGATCGACCGGTTTCGCACTGCGGCAGAGAAAGCGGGGGCGGTATTGCGTGCGGTTTCGGACAATCCGCTCGACCGGGTCTGGCCAGGACAGCCGGCGGCGCCGATCGCGCCGGTGGTGCCGCATCCCGAACGCTTCTCTGGTGAAAGCGCGCACTCGAAGCGCACCCGGCTTGGCCATGCGTTGCAAGAGGAGGGCATCGCGGCGGTCGTGGTGACGATGCCGGAATCGATTGCGTGGCTCCTCAATATCCGTGGCGGCGATGTGCCTCACACGCCATTGCCGTTGTCCTTTGCGATCCTTCGGCAAGACGGGAGCGTCACGCTCTTTATCGACCGGCGCAAACTCGCTCCGGGTCTCGAGCGCCATCTCGGCGACCAGGTCACGATCGCACCACCCGAGGAGCTGGGACCCGCACTCGACGATCTCGCGGGCACAGGCGCGCGCGTACAGGTCGATCCGGCAACCGCTGCCGCCTGGGTGTTCGATCGGCTTGACGCTGCCAATGCAAAGATCCACCGCGCGGCCGATCCCTGCTTGTTGCCAAAAGCTTGTAAGAACTCAGCGGAAGTCGAGGGTACGCGTGCCGCACATCGGCGCGATGGTGCTGCGTTGACGCGCTTTCTCGCGTGGCTCGCGCGAGAGGCACCAAAAGGCCGGCTCTCCGAGATCGCTGCGAGCGACCGGCTCGAAGCGTTCCGCCGCGCCAACGAAAATTTTCGCGATCTCAGCTTTTCGACCATATCGGGGGCTGGCTCGAATGGTGCGATCGTCCATTACCGGGCAATGCCCGAAACCGAGAAACGCCTGGAGCCCGGCACCCTCTATCTCCTCGATTCCGGCGCCCAATATCTCGACGGCACGACCGATGTGACGCGAACGATCGCGATCGGAGAGCCGACCCAGGAAATGCGCGACCGTTTCACTCGCGTGCTCAAGGGCCATATCGCGCTCGCACTTGCGCGTTTTCCAAAGGGCACCACAGGCACCCAGCTCGACGGCTTTGCACGCCGCGCATTGTGGCAAGAAGGACTCGATTACGACCATGGTACAGGGCATGGCGTCGGCAGCTATCTCGGCGTCCATGAAGGCCCGCAGCGGATCTCCAAGGCGGTTAACGGTCAGCCGCTGTTGCCGGGCATGATCGTCTCGAACGAGCCCGGCTACTATAAGGCCGGTGCCTACGGCATCCGGATCGAAAATCTCGTTCTCGTGCAGCCTTCGCAGGCTACGGCCGAACGCGAAATGCTCGGCTTCGAGACACTCACCTTGGCGCCGATTGACCGCAACCTCATCGACCCGTCATTGCTCGAGGACGAGGAGATCGCCTGGCTCGACGCGTATCACGCGCGGGTGCGGGAAACTCTGAGCCCTATCGTCGACCAGGATACCGCGCATTGGCTCGCGGAGGTTACCCGGCCGCTTGGCCCCCCAGGTCATTCCCTCTCCCCGCTAGCTGCAGAGCTGTCCGGGAATTTTTGAGCGAAAGGCCCCCTGCCCGGGCTTGTCCCGGGCATCTACGCCTTCCCGGCGGTCCCGTAACCTCCTCCGAAGACATGGATGGCCGGGTCAAGCCCGGCCACGGGATCCTTTTTGGTTGTGCAGGATTGTGGTCTACAACCGCGTTCGATTTACCCGGACAGCCCTGCGCTAGGCGGGGTGAGGGCTGGGGTGAGGGGCCTTGGGCCTTAGTCGCCCTCGGCGCCGCGGCGCGCCCGCTGCGCCGCTTCCCAGTTGCGTCCGTCGAAGAGATGGCGCGGCTGCAGCGCCGCCGGATCGATGCCGTCGAGACAGCGGGCGTTGACGCTGATCTTGTCGGGGTCCGACCGCGGCACGTAGAAGGGATGCATTCCGCAATGCTTACAGAAAGTGTGCTTTGCCGTGTTGGTGTTGAACTGATAGGTCGCGAGTTCCGCTTCGCCTTGTAGGAGCTCGAATTGTTCGGGCGGGACGATCAGGTGCAAAATGCCCTTCTTGGTGCACACTGAGCAGTTGCATTCGAGAATCGTCGACAGGTCGGCGCGAATTCGGAACCGCACTTGACCGCAATGACAGCCGCCCTCATAGGTGTCGAGCATTCCGGTTGCCTCCATTAGGCTATCGGTTCTGACGATCCCGTCCGAGCTCTTCGAGCTGGCGCGTCAAGGTATCGATCTGCGCCTCGAGCCGCTTGAGACGAGGATCCTCGCCTCCGTCCGGCTTCGCCTCCGTATCAGCTGATGTTTGTTTCTCGTCGAGGCTGTAAGGCGCCAGCATCTTCAGTGCACGCTCGAACAACGCGATGTTCTGCTTTCCGACTTCTTCGAACTGGCCAAAGGGGAACATCCCAAACGTTGCCTGCAGATTCTTGCGCATCTGCTCCTGATTGCGGGCGAACGCGACCATCGTCTGCTCGAGATAGCCCGGCACTAAGAACTGCATGCTGTCGCCATAAAAGCTGATCAACTGGCGTAAGAAGCTGATCGGCAACAGGTTCTGACCTTTTTGCTCCTGCTCGACGATGATTTGGGTTAGCACCGACCGGGTGATGTCCTCACCGGTCTTGGCGTCATGGGCGACAAAATCGCCGCCCTCCTTGATCATTTTCGCCAGATCGTCGAGCGTGACATAGCTGCTCGTCGCCGTGTTGTAGAGGCGGCGGTTGGCATATTTCTTTACGACAACGGGTTTGTTCTCGCTCGAGTTATTCCTGTTCGGAGTATTCATGTGCGCGGTGTCTCGCCTCGGAGCACGTCTGTTGCCATCACAATACAGTCTTTTGCCACGATCGCCTCATCAAAGACGCGCCGCCGGGCCAGTGCCCGCTTTCCCGGTTGGGGCCACGGCGTATAGTCGGCGCGATGACCGACGCGCCAGATCTCGCCCGTCGCTTCTTGAGCTTATGGGAGGATTACCTCACCGCGCTCTTCGAGCATCCCTTCGAGGTGGAGGTATTGCGGGGATGGATCAAGGTCGCCTCAGGCTTGACCCCCGATCTGGAGGCGAGTGACCACTCGCGGGACCAACGCCAAGAGCAAACCGGATCGCCGGCTGACGCCGCGCCCATTGCCGGCACATCTGGCGAGTGCCGCGACCTTATGGCTGAGCTCGCGGGCCGCCTTGCCCGTCTTGAGGAACGTCTCGCCGTCGTCGAGCGCCGCAGGCCTCCAACTTCGCGCCCTCGCCGTCGAAATCGACGCATTCGGACGGGATAAAGTCGCCGCCGCGCTCGACGATGAAATCGCGCGGCGGGCCGACACTTACCTCACCGGATTGGAGGCCTATCGGCGCCACCCGTTCCGGCGCCAGGACGGCGCCCCGCCGCTATTATGGCGCGGGGGCACGACCCGGCTCCTCGATTACGGCGACGCCGGTACCGGACCCACTGTTCTCGTCGTCCCCTCATTGATCAACCGGCATTATGTTCTGGACCTCTTGCCGGAGCGCAGTTTTCTACGGTTTCTGACCGAGCGAGGTCTGAGACCCTTGGTTATTGACTGGGGGGCGCCGGGCAAGACCGAGCGCAACTTTGGCCTGGCCGACTATATCACCGGCAGGCTCGAGGCGGCCTGGCAAGCCGCCATCCGGATCGCCGGCACGCCGATCGGGATCGTCGGGTATTGCATGGGCGGCCTGCTCGCCCTCGCATTAGCACTGCGGCACCGGCACGAGACCGCGTGCCTGGCGCTGCTCGCGACCCCGTGGGATTTTCACGCCGAACACGCAGAACAGGCGCAGCTGCTGGGCCTTGTGGGCGGTTTCCTGCCGCTCCTTTGCGGTATCGATGGCACTGTTCCAGTCGATGTCATTCAGAGCCTCTTTTTCATCCTCGACCCGTTCGCCGCCGAGCGCAAATTCATCCGCTTCGCCAAGCTCCACCCCGAGAGCGGGGAGGCGCGCAGCTTTGTGGCGCTCGAAGATTGGCTCAATGACGGCGTCCCGCTGGCGCTCGGGGTTGCGCGCGAATCCCTGCGCTCCTGGTACCGCGACAACGAGCCGGGTCGCGGCGTGTGGCGCGTCGCAGGTCAACTGGTCGATCCGACGCTACTGCGCCGGCCGAGCCTCGTCGTCGTGCCCAGCCGCGACCGGATCGTGCCTCCCAGCTCCGCCGAGCCGCTCGCAACAAAGATCGACGGCGCCACCGTGCTGCGGCCGCGCCTCGGCCATGTCGGCATGATGTCCGCCGCCCGCGCCCCCGCGATGTTGTGGACCCCGATCGCCGAGTGGCTGCGAGAGCAGTTCAGCACATCAGGCTAACCGATCTTTTCCCAGGCGGCTGCAAGTCTTTGCCGTTTCGCGCCGACACACTACTTCAGCTGGTTAAGTTGACTGGTGGCTTCATGTCACGAGAAGTCGAAGCCTCCGAGGCCAAGACGCATCTGCCCGGCTGCTCGATGAGGTGGAGCATGGCGAAACTATTGTCATCACCCAGCATGGACAGGCCATCGCTCGGAACGTTCCCGAAGCACGGGTTCGGCAGAAGGAGATCGATCGAGCGATCGAGGACATCAAGGAGGTCCGTCAATAAACCGGTAATATTACTCTCGAAGAAATTCTCGCTTGGCGTCACGCTGGTCACAGGTATTGATGTCCTAGCGTCGTGATCCAAACCCCAACTACGTGAATTGGGCAATTTGTGGTCGTCCCGGCGAAGGTGTTGTGTCCCGCGAGTTTAGCGAGGAGCTCGGCGGGTGCTTGGTAGTCGAGGCATCGCAAG
>Ga0306924_10002194_pt1 | contig 18358 bp, 17 predicted proteins | sample sta12Can44000111_FD_203756 | JGI IMG/M metagenome (GOLD analysis project Ga0306924, IMG submission 203756) | Lab enrichment of tropical soil microbial communities from Luquillo Experimental Forest, Puerto Rico - statanox.12C.anox.44.000.111 (v2)... | ecosystem: Environmental > Terrestrial >...
CGTCCGCTCGAGGACTCCGAGCTGCAGATCCGCGGCTGGACGGTGGTGCGACTGCCGTAGCCCTCGCGCTCCTGGTCCTGCCACTGTCCGCGGTTCGGGACATTGACGCGAAGCCCGGCCGGACCGACGCTCTCCTCGTGCATCTTGCCGACCTCCTCGTCGCCATGGCGGTCTTCGGCGTCGTCTCGGCCGGCATGCTCACCGTGCTGCAGGAGAGCCTGCGCGTCTACACCGCCGGCGCCGCACGTGCCGAGTCGCAGCAGAGCGGGCGCGTCGCCGTCGAGCGTCTCGCGGACGAGATCCGGACGGCGGGCCTCGGCCCGCACCCGGCCGCGTTCGCGGCGATCGCGGTCGCCGAGCCCACCCGCATCGTGCTGCAGCACGATCTCGACGGCGACGGCGCCATCGCAGGCGCCGGCGAGACGATCACGTGGCGGCTCACCGGGACCACCTTGCGCCGCGACGCGGGCGGCGGCGCTCAGCCCGTGATCGACGGCGTGCGGACGTTCGCGCTCGCCTATCTGGACGCGTCCGATCGCGCGGCGGCGAGCGCCGACGAGGCTCGTAGCGTCGTGATCACGCTGGCGACCGAGGCGGCGTGGGATCTCGCCGATCGCTCCGTCGTCACGACCTACACCACGCGCGTGCGCCTGCGAAATCGCTGATACAACATTTTAGTGTCACGAGACTCATCGAAGTCTCCTATGGGTATTGCTCCTGAAGTCGGCGCGCCCGAGCGGGGTTCCCGGCCAGCCCTTCGGCGCTGGCCCACGACCCTCGATCGCTCGTTCATCCCTGCCTGACCACCTCCCGCAGGCCTTGGCCCGCCCCATCCACCATTCCGGGGGTGAAAGTGGGGTTATACACACCACCGGTCGTTCGGGTCTACTGGAGTCTAATTGCGCTCAAAATCGTCGCTTTTACCCTTGACAGGGGGTTTCGTGTAACGCTAATCTCGGTTTTCAAGTGGGGCAAAGTGGGATGAAGGCTTAAACAGAGATCAGCAAAATCCGGATATGTTTAGGGGACGGTACCAGCACACGATCGACCCGAAGGGGCGCCTGAGCGTGCCGGCGAAATTCCGGGACGCCCTCGCGCAGTACGACGGGGCGCTGATTGTCGTCCCGAATGACTACTGCCTCGAGGTGCATCCGCTGGAGGAGTGGCAGCGCATCGAAACGAAGTTGCGCGAGCAATCGATCTTCAACCCCGAGGTGCGCGAGCTGAGCCGGCTGTTCGTCTCGCGCGCGAAAGACGTGACGCTCGACGCGGCGGGGCGCGTGCTCATCCCGCCGGACGTGCGCGAGCAGGCGGGGCTCTCGAAGGAAGTGACGCTCGTGGGTGGGGGACTGCCCCAGTTCGAAGTGTGGGACCGCGGCCGGTTCGAGGAGTACGAGCGCACGCGCGCCGACCGGCTGCCGACGCTGTTCGAGAGGCTGTCGGGCCTGGGAGTGTAGCGGTTCACGTTCCGGTACTCGTCGACGAGGTCGTGTTCCTCTTGCGACCGCGTGGCGAGGGATGGGTGATCGATGCGACGGTGGGCATGGGCGGTCACGCCGAGGCGATCTTGAGCGCCAGCGCGAGCTCCGTCCGCCTCCTGGGTCTGGACACGGATGCCGCGGCGCTCGCGCAGGCGCGCGCGCGGCTGGCTCCGTTCGGCGACCGCGTCGACCTCGCGCACGCGAGCTTCGGCCGTCTCGGCGAGGCCGCTGCTGCGCGGGGCGTCGAGGGCGCGCGCGCGATCCTCTTGGATCTCGGCGTCTCCTCGTGGCAGCTCGAGCAGTCGGGGCGCGGGTTCTCCTTCCAGGGTGACGAGCCCCTCGACATGCGGCTGGATCCCTCGAGCGGCGAGACCGCGGCCGCGCTCCTGAACCGGCTCGCGGAGCCGGAGCTGGCGCGGATCCTCTTCGAGTACGGCGAGGAGCCCCACGCGCGGCGCATCGCGCGGGCCATCGTCCGGCGCCGGCCGCTGGCGCGGACAGGCGACCTCGTCGCGGCGGTCCGCGGTGCCGTGCCCCGGGCGGCGTGGCCGCGCCGCCTCCACGTCGCCACGCGCACCTTCCAGGCGGTGCGCATGGCGGTCAACGACGAGCCCGGCGCGCTCCGAAACGCGCTGGGGCAGGCGCCCGCTCTCCTGGCGGCCGGCGGCCGTGTGGGCGTCATCTCGTTCCATTCGGGCGAAGATCGCATCGTGAAGCAGACGTTCCGAGCTCTTGAGCCGGCGGGCTTCGCCGAGCTCGAGCCGTCGCCGTGTCAGCCCACCGACGACGAGGTGCGGGCGAACCCCCGTGCCAGGAGCGCGAAGCTGCGCGTGCTGGAGCGGCTCTCATGAGGAAGGACCAGCGGCTTCATCGCGAACCGGACCCCCGCGTGCGGCGCTCGCTCGTCGTGGCCTTCGCCACCGCGGCGTTGCTCGTGTCCGGCGCCCTCACCGTGGTGGGCGTCCGGGTGGAACAGGTCCATCTCGCCTACCGGCTCGACGCCGTCCGGACCGAGCGCGGGCGCGCCGAGGAGCGCATCCGCCAGCTCGAGATCGAGGTGGCGACCCTGAGCTCGCCGAGCCGCATCGAAGCGCGCGCCCGGCAGTTCGGGCTCGTCGCGGCCGGGCGTGATCAGATCCGGCTGGCGAAGGAGTACGTGGCCGGCGGCACCGGGCTGGCGGCCGATCGCACGCGCGCGGCGTCGCTGCGCGCGCCGGGGCCGCCTGCTCCGTGAAGGATCCGGCTGTCCGGACGCGCGTCCTGATGCTGGCGGCGCTCCTCGCCGTCGCGTTCGGCGGCCTCACGGCCCGTCTCGGCTGGCTCATGGTGGTCAAGCACGGCGAGCTCGCGCAGATCGCCGAGCGCCAGTACTCGCGCACGATCGTCCTCGGGGCGCAGCGCGGCCCGATCGTCGACCGCCAGGGCGGCGCGCTCGCGACGTCGGCGGCGACCGAATCGCTCTTCGTCCAGCCGCGCAGCGTGGGTGACCCCGTTCGCATCGCCGCGCGGCTGGCTCCGATCCTCGGCCAGCCGGAGTCCGAGCTCCACGCCGCGCTGACGGGTGCGCGCCCGTTCGTCTGGCTGCGCCGCAAGCTGCCGCCCTCCGTGGCCGAGCAGGTGAGGGCCCTGCGCGAGCCGGGGCTCGGCTTCCTCCCGGAGCCGCTGCGTCTCTATCCCAACCGCGAGCTGGCGGCGCACGTCCTCGGCTTCGAGGGCGCCGAGGGCGGGCTCGAAGGGGTCGAGCGCGCGTACAACGCCGACCTGTCCGGCCTGCCGGGCAAGGCGATCGTGGGGCGTGACGCGCTCGGCCGCGAGATCGCCGCCCCGCACGTGCTCCAGCAGCCGCAGCCGGGCCACGGCGTGATGCTGACGATCGACAAGACGATCCAGTACATCGCCGAGCGCGAGGTCGACGCCGCGTACCGGCGTACGCACGCCAAGCACGCGATCGCCGTCGTGATGGAGCCGCGCACCGGCGACGTGCTCGCGATGGCGATGCGGCCGACGTTCAACCCGAACACGTTCCTGGACGTGCCGTCGTCGGACTACTGGCGCAATCGCGCCGTGACCGATCCGTTCGAGCCGGGCTCGACGTTCAAGGTGATCATGGCCGCCGCGGCGCTCGAGGAGCGCGTGGTGCGGCCGGACGATCGCATCTACGCCGAGAACGGCGCGATCACGCTCGCCGGCACGACGATCCGCGACTGGAAGAAGTACGGCTGGCTCACGTTCGCGGAGGTGCTGCAGAACTCGTCCAACGTCGGATCGATCAAGGTGGGTCTCTCGCTCGGACGCGACCGCTACTACCGCTACATGAAGGCGTTCGGCTTCGGCTCGCCGACCGGTGTCGGCCTGGCCGGCGAGAGCCGCGGGCTGCTGCGCGAGCCTCAGCGCTGGTCGCTCCTGTCGCTGCCGACGATGTCGATCGGCCAGGAGGTCTCGGTGACGGCGCTGCAGCTCGTGACGGCGTTCGGCGCCATCGCGAACGGCGGCACCCTGATGCAGCCCCGGCTGGTCCGGTCGACGTTCGATGCCGAGGGCCGCGAGACGCGCCGCTTCGAGGCGACGGCGGTCCGCCAGGTCGTCTCCCCGGCCACCGCGCGGACGCTCACGAATCTGCTGACCGGCGTCGTCGAGTCGGGCACCGGCCACTTCGCGGCGATCCCCGGGTACGCCGTCGCGGGCAAGACCGGCACGGCCCAGAAGCTCGACCCGTCGACCCGGCGCTACTCGCACGCGCCGGGTGTCCTGTCGTTCGTGGGCTTCGCGCCCGCCGACGAGCCGCGGTTCGTCATGCTGGTGGCGCTCGACGAGCCCCGCAACGAGAAGTGGGGCAGCGAGGCGGCGGCGCCGATCTTCAGCGCGATCGGCCGCGAGATCCTGCGCTACCTCGAGGTGCCGCCGCGCGACGTCCAGCCCGTGCAGATCGTGACGGGCCCGCCGGCGGAGCTTCCCGCGGCGCCGCCGCGGATGAGGCTCGTGAGCACCGCCGAGGCCGCGCAGCCGGACGGGACGCGACGCATGCCGGACCTCGGCGGCAAGACCCTGCGCCAGGCGCTGGAAGCTCTGGAGCCGCTGCGCGTCGACGTGCGGCTGGCGGGCCAGGGCCGCGTGGTCCGTCAGATGCCGGCCGCCGGCGATCCGCTCGAGCCGGGCGCGGTCGCCCGCCTCACGCTGACCGCGTCGGGGGGTAGCAGGTGACATGGCCGGTGCAGCCATGAGCGAGCTGCTCGCGGCGCTCCCCGAGAAGCGCGTGATCGGCCAGCCGCCGCGCTCGGTGTCGTCGATCGCGGGCGACTCGCGGCGCGTCGAGCCCGGCGCGTGCTTCGTCGCGGTCCCCGGCTTCAAGCAGGACGGCCGCCGCTTCATCCCGGACGCGATCCGGCGGGGCGCCGCGATCGTCGTCACCGAGGGGGAGCCGGTCGCTGACCTGCCGGTGGCGCAGGTGCTGGTCCCGTCGGTGCGGGCCTCGCTCGCGCAGCTCGCGGGCGCCTTCTACGGCCACCCGTCGCGGCAGCTCTTGCTCGTCGGCATCACCGGGACGAACGGCAAGACGACGACCTCTTACCTGGTGCAGGCGCTGCTGCGCGCGAGCGGCCTCGCCGCGGGCGTCATCGGCACGATCGGGTACGTGCTCGGCGACGAGACCTTGCCGGCCAACCAGACCACGCCCGAGGCGCTGGATCTCCAGTCGATGCTCGCGCAGATGCGCGACCGCGGCGTCCGCGGCGTCGCGATGGAGGTGTCGTCGCACGCGCTGGCCCTCGCGCGCGCCGACGGGATCGCGTTCGACGTGGCGGTCTTCACGAACCTGACGCAGGACCACCTGGACTTCCACGGCACGCTCGAGAGCTATCGGCTCGCCAAGCGCCGGCTGTTCGAGCTGCTCGCCCAGTCGCCGAAGCCCACGCGCACGGCCGTGGTCAACGCCGACGATCCGGCCGGCGCTTCGATGGTGCAGGGGCTCGATCTCGAGGTGCTCACGTTCGGGCTCGGCGCCGGCGCGCAGGTCTGGGCCGTCGCGCACGAGTCGTCGCTCGACGGCATCCGGATGACCGTGGAGACGCCCCGCGGCGGCATGCGGCTCACGTCGCCGCTCATCGGCGAGCACAACGTGATGAATCTCCTCGGCGCCGTCGGCACCGGGCTGGGGCTCGGCCTCGAGCCGCCCGCGATCGCACAGGCGCTGGCGGCCGTCGGCACCGTGCCCGGGCGCTTCGAGCAGGTGCGGGCCGGCCAGCCATTCCTGGTCGTCGTCGACTACGCGCACACGCCCGACGCGCTCGAGCGCGTGCTGACCACGGCGCGCAAGCTGACGCGCCGGCGGCTCGCGGTCGTCTTCGGCTGCGGCGGCGACCGCGACCGCACCAAGCGCCCGATCATGGGCGAGATCGCGGCGCGCCTCTGCGACCAGGTCTGGGTGACCTCCGACAACCCGCGCTCGGAGCGGCCGGAGGCGATCATCGACGAGATCGTGGTCGGCGTGCGCCGGGCCGGCGCCGCGCCGGGCCGCTTCGCGACCGAGCCGGATCGCGCCCGCGCGATCCGCGCCGTGCTCGGCTGGGCCGAGGCGGGTGACACGGTGGTCATCGCGGGCAAGGGTCACGAGACCTATCAGATCGTGGGCGCCGACGTGCTGCCGTTCGACGACCGCGAGGTCGCGCGGCGGATCCTGTCGGGAGAGAGGACCTAGAGCGACCGTGCCACCCTTCACCGTCCAGGACATCGTGCGCGCGACCCAGGGCGCCCTCGTGGCGGGCGATCTGGGCGTGCCCATCACCGGGGTCTCGATCGACTCCCGATCGCTCGGCGTCGGCGAAGCCTTCTTCGCGATCCACGGCTACCGTCTCGACGGCCACGCGTTCCTCGCCGACGCCGCCTCGCGCGGTGCCGCCTGTCTGGTCGTGCACGCGCTGCACGACGACGTGCCGGCGAACGTGCCGCTGGTCCTGGTCGAGGACACCACGAAGGCGCTCGGCCTGCTCGCGGCGTATCACCGCGCGCGGTTCTCCATCCCGGTCGTCGCGGTGACCGGCTCGAACGGCAAGACGACGACGAAGGAGCTGATCGCCGGCGTGCTCGGCATGCGCTGGCACGTGCTCAAGCCGAGCGGCAGCTTCAACAACCAGTGGGGGCTGCCGCTGACGTTGCTCAAGCTGACGGCGGAGCACCAGGCGCTCGTGCTCGAGATCGGCACCCAGCATCCAGGCGAGATCGCCACGCTCGCCGGGCTGGCGCGGCCGACGGTCGCCGCGGTGACGACGGTCGCGCAGGCCCACACCGAATTCCTCGGCTCGCTCGACGGCGTGCGCGCCGAGAAGGTCGAGCTCGTCAAGGCGCTGGCGCCGGACGGGCGCGCCGTGCTGAACGCCGACGATCCCCGCGTGGCCGGCATGGCGTGGGAGTCGCGCGCGCCGGTGATCACCTACGGGCGTGCGGCCGGCGCCGCCGTGCGAGCGTCGGGCGACATCGTCGAGCGCGGTCAGTCCCTGGCGTTCACGCTCGAGCACGGCGGGGTGCGCGTGCCGGTGACCCTGACCTTCGCCGGCCGCCACAACGTGACGAACGCGCTCGCCGCCGCGGGCGTCGGAGTGGCGCTCGGCTGGCCGCTCGAGGAGATCGCGCGCGGCCTCTCGGAGGCGCGGCCGGCGGCCGGCCGCTGCATCTGGCGCGACGCGGGCGGCGTGAGCATCCTCGACGACACCTACAACGCCAATCCGGTCTCGGTACGCGCTGCGCTCGAGACGGTCGCGGCGCGCCGTGCCGCGACCTCCGGCCGGCTGATCGTCGTCCTGGGCGACATGCTCGAGCTCGGCGCCATCGCCGAGGAAGCGCACCAGGAGATGGGACGCTCGGTGGTGGCGGCGGGCGCCGACGAGTTCGTCGGTGTGGGGCGACTCGCGCGCCTGGCCGTCGACAGCGCCCGCGCCGGAGGCCTGGCCGGCGCCCACCACGCGACGACGTTCGAGGACACGGTCGCCCACCTCCTCAAGGGCGTGGCCCCCGGGGACGTCGTGCTCGTCAAGGGCTCGCGGGGCATGCGCATGGAGCGGGTCGTGGACGCGCTGGTGGCGCGCCTGGCCCGATGAAAGGGACGGATGCTCTACTACCTTCTCGTCCCGCTCGCGAAAGACCACATCGTCTTCAACGTCTTTCGCTATCTGACCTTCCGGTCCTTCATGGCGCTCATCACGGCGTTCATCATCTCGCTGGTAGTCGGGCCGTGGATCATCCGGCGGCTGCGCTTGAGCCAGTACGGCGCCGAGACGATTCGCGAGGACACCCCGGAGCGGCATCGCACGAAGAAGGGCACGCCGACGATGGGCGGGATCGTCATCCTCACGGCGATCCTGGCCACGAGCTTGTTGTGGGCGAACCTCGCGAACCGCTACATGTGGGTGGCGATCCTCGCGACCGCGGGCTTCGGCCTCATCGGGATCTGGGACGACGCGACCAAGCTGCGCCGCCGCAAAGGGCTGCCGACCCGTGTGAAGTTCATCGCGCAGCTCGTGGTGGCCTTCGCGGTGCTGCAGCTGATCTTCTGGCAGCCGGCGAGCGCGTGGCTGCCGGTACTGGCGATTCCATTCTTCAAGGGCTGGCTCGTGAATCTCGGCTGGTTCTGGATCCCGTTTGCGATCCTCGTGATCGTCGGCGCCTCGAACGCGGTGAACCTGACGGACGGGCTCGACGGGCTGGCGATCGGCCCGGTCATCATGGCGGGCGCCGCCTTCGGCGTGATCGCGTACCTGACGGGCAACTTCCGGGCGGCGGACTACCTGAAGATTCTCAACGTCCGCGGAGCCGGCGAGCTGACCGTCTTCTGCGGCGCGCTGATCGGCGCGGCGATCGGCTTTCTCTGGTTCAACTGCCATCCGGCCGAGGTCTTCATGGGCGACGCCGGCTCGCTGGCGCTGGGCGGCGCGATCGGCACGCTCGCCGTGCTGACGAAGGCCGAGCTCTTGCTGCCGCTGATCGGCGGGCTCTACGTCGTGGAAGCGCTCTCGGTGATCATCCAGGTCGCCAGCTTCAAGATGACCGGGCGCCGCGTCTTCCGCATGGCGCCCTTGCACCATCACTACGAGCTGTCCGGGTGGCCCGAGCCGAAGATCGTCGTCCGGTTCTGGATCGTCTCGTTTGCGCTGGCGCTCCTGGCCATCACGACACTCAAGCTCCGATGAGGACGGCGTGAACGCACTCGACGAGGTCGACATGGCCACTCGCGGTCAGGCCTACCTGCGCTCCCTCGCGGGCCGTCGCGTGACCGTGGTCGGCCTCGCCAAGAGCGGCGTCGCCGCCGCGCGCCTGCTGCGCGCGGTCGGCGCCGATGTCGTCGGCGCGGACGCGAAGCCCGCCGCTGCGCTCGGGCGCGACGTGGCCGCGCTCGCCGAGATCGGCGTGCGCCTCGTCACGGGCCCGGGCGATCCGGGGGCCGCGTTCGCCGGCGCCGAGCTGGTGGTCGTGAGCCCGGGCGTACCGCTCGACGCGGCGCCGCTGGCGGCCGTGCGCGCGCGGCAAGTGCCGATCATCGGCGAGCTCGAGCTCGGCTGGCGCGCGACCGAGGCGGATACGATCGCGATCACCGGAACGAACGGCAAGACCACCACGACGGCGCTGACCGGCTCCATCCTGGCGCTGCAGCCGCGGCCGGTGCTGGTCGCCGGCAACATCGGCACGCCGCTCGCGGCCCACGCGCTCGCGTTCCCGCCCGACGGCCTCGTCGTCTGCGAGGTCTCGAGCTTCCAGCTCGAGACGACCGAGCTCTTTCAACCCAGGGTCGCGGTCGTGCTGAATCTCACGCCGGATCATCTCGACCGTCACCGGACGTTCGAGGCGTACGGCGAGGTCAAGGCGCGTATCTTCGCGAACCAGACGGCGGCGGACTGCGCCGTCCTGAACGCCGACGACGAGGCGACGCGGACGATGGCCTCGCGGGCGACGGCGCCGGTGGTGTGGTTCAGCCGGCGCCGCGAGCTCGCGCACGGGGTCTTCGTGCGCGACGGGCGCATCGCGGCGAAGCTCAACGGCCACGTGGAGGAGATCTGCCCCCTGTCGGAGATCTTCCTGCGCGGCCAGCACAACGTCGAGAACGTCCTGGCCGCCACCGCATGCGCGCTCTGGGCCGGCGTCTCGCCCGAGGCGATCCGCAGCGCGATTGGCCGCTTCCGGGGCGTGGCGCACCGGATCGAGTGGGTGCGCGACCTCGCGGGCGTGAAGTACTACAACGACTCGAAGGGCACCAACGTCGACTCGACCCTGCGGGCGCTCGAGAGCTTCTCCGAGCCGATCGTGCTGATCGCGGGCGGCAAGGGCAAGGGGCAGGACTTCAAGCCGCTCGCCGACGCGGCGCGGGGACGGGTCGCCCACACGGTGCTCGTCGGCGAGGACGCCGCGAAGATCGGCGCCGCGCTCCGAGACGCGTCCATCCCGGTGACCTTCGCCCAGTCGCTCCAGCAGGCGGTCGACCGCGCGCGCGCGGCGGCGGCGCCGGGCAGCATCGTGCTGCTCTCGCCGGCCTGCGCCTCGTTCGACATGTTCGACAATTTCGAACACCGCGGCGAAGTGTTCAAAAGGATCGTGGAGCGCCTGGACTGATGAAGCGCCCAGCAAGCTCGTTCGGAGCGGTGGGGGGGTATGGGGGTGGAGCGGCGCTCGCTCCCCCCCATTCCAACTAAATGCCGCGCAAGCTCACGCCGGATTTCTGGCTCTTCGGCGTCGCCATCGTCCTCTTGTCGGCGGGCGTGGTGATGGTCTACTCGGCGAGCGCGATCGTGGCGGCCGACCGCTTCCACGACCCGTACTTCTTTCTCAAGAAGCAGATCTTCTGGGCGCTGCTGGGCGCGGCCTGCATGTGGATGGCGATCCGCGTCGACTATCGGCGGCTCGAGGGGCTCACGCTGCCGCTCCTGATCTTCGCGGCCGTGCTGCTGGTCCTGGTGCTGGTGCCGCCGTTCGGCCAGGCCATCAACGGCACGCGGCGGTGGATCCGCCTCGGCCCCGTGTCGTTCCAGCCGGCCGAGCTCGCCAAGCTCGCGCTCGTCGTCTACCTCGCCGCGTTCCTCGCGAAGAAGGGCGAGGAGGTCTCCGACTTCAAGCGCGGCCTCGTGCCGCCGCTCGCCGTGGCCGGCCTGCTGGCCATGCTCGTGCTGGCGCAGCCGGATCTCGGCAACTGCCTGACCCTGATCACGCTCACGTTCACCCTGCTGTTCCTGGCCGGCGGCCACGCCCGTCACCTCGGCTATATCTTGTTGGCGGCGCTGCCGCCGCTGATGGTCGCGATCTGGGTCGCGCCGTACCGGCTGCGGCGCATTCTCGCGTTCATCGATCCGTGGTCGGACGCGCGCGGCAGCGGGTTTCAGATCATCCAGTCGTGGCTCGCCTTCGGCAACGGCGGCATCTTCGGCCAGGGCATCGGCGCCTCGCGCCAGAAGCTCTTCTACCTGCCGGAGTCGCACACCGACTTCATCTTCGCGATCATCGGCGAGGAGCTCGGCCTCGTCGGCGCGCTCGGCATCGTCGCGCTCTTCGTCGTGCTGATCTGGCGCGGGCTCCGGATCGGCCTGCGCGCGCCGGATCCCTTCGGCGGCTACCTGGCGCTCGGGATCACCGCGCTGATCGCGACCCAGACGCTCGTGAACCTGGGTGTGGTCACGGGCCTGTTGCCCACGAAGGGCCTGCCGCTACCGTTCATCTCGTTCGGCGGCTCGGCGCTCTTGATGACCATGGTCTCGATGGGAGTGCTCCTGAACATCTCCCAGCAGGCCCATGTTTAAGCGCTACCAGCAGATCCACTTCATCGGGATGGGCGGCATCGGCATGTCCGGCATCGCCGAGATCCTCCTGAACCTCGGCTACCGCGTGACCGGCTCCGATCAGAAGCGGAGCGACGCCGTCGAGCGGCTCGCCGAGCTCGGCGCGAAGGTGTTCATCGGCCACCAGGCCTCGAACGTCGAGGGCGCGCACGTGGTCGTCTACTCGTCGGCGGTCTCGCACGACAACGTCGAGGTCGAGGCGGCGCGCCGGCAGCAGATCCCGACGATCCCGCGGGCCGAGATGCTCGCCGAGCTGATGCGTCTCAAGTACGGCATCGCGATCGCGGGCACCCATGGCAAGACCACGACCACCTCGATGGTCGGCAGCGTGCTGGCCGAGGGCCGCCTCGATCCCACGATCGTGGTCGGCGGCCGGGTGTCGAGCCTCGGCTCGAACGCGCGGCTCGGGCAGGGCGAGTTCCTCGTCGCCGAGGCCGACGAGTCGGACGGCTCGTTCCTCAAGCTGGCGCCGACGATCGCGGTCGTCACGACCGTCGACGCCGAGCACCTCGATCACTACGGGAGCCTCGACGCGATCCGCGAGGCCTTCGTGGCGTTCGTCAACAAGGTGCCGTTCTACGGCTCGGTGGTCCTGTGCCTGGACCAGCCGAACATCCAGCTCCTGATTCCGCGAATCGAGAAGCGGATCGTCTCGTACGGGCTCGAGTCGGGCGCGGACCTCGTCGCGCGCCGCCTGCAGCTGTCGGGCATGACCAGCCGCTTCGAGGTCTACCAGCGCGGGAGCCTCCTCGGCGAGGTCACGCTGCAGATCCCGGGCCGCCACAACGTGCTCAACGCTCTTGCGGCGATCGGCGTGGGGCTCGACCTCGAGATCCCGTTCGCCACCATTCAACGCGCGCTGGCCGGCTTCTCGGGAGTCCAGCGCCGCTTTCAAATCCTGGGGCGTGCCCGCGGCATCACGGTCGTCGACGACTACGGGCATCACCCGGCCGAGATCCGGGCGACCCTTGCGGCCGCCAAGGCTGGGTTCGATTGCCGGGTCGTGACGGTGTTTCAGCCGCACCGCTACACCCGGACATTGCACCTGCGCGACGAATTTCTCACGGCGTTCAATCTGGCTGACGTGCTGATCGTGATGGACGTCTACGCGGCCGGCGAGCCGGCGATTCCCGGCGTCTCGGGCCGGGATCTCGCCGACGGGATCCGGTCGCACGGCCATCGCGATGTCTCGTACCTCGGCAGCAACCGCGCGCGCATCGTCGAGCATCTCGCCGAGATCGCCCGCCGGGGCGATCTCATGATCACGCTCGGCGCCGGCGACGTGAGCCAGCTCGGCCCGGAGCTGCTGAAGCGCCTGGACGCGACACATTGACTGGGAGGGCGACATGCTAGGGGAGATTCGGGGGGAAGTGCGATTCAAGGAGCCGTTGAGCTTCCACACCTCGCTCCGCATCGGCGGCACCGCCGACATCTTCGTCGTGCCACAGGACGTGGACGACATTCGCCACGCGCTCATGTTCGCCGAGCGCGAGCAGCTGCCGGTCTCGGTGATCGGCGGCGGCAACAACCTCCTGGTCAAGGACCGCGGGGTGCGGGGCGTCGTGCTGCGCCTCGAGGGCTGCCTGGGCCGCGCCGAGTTCCACGGTGAGGAGGCGATCGCCGGCGCCGGCGTGTCGCTCTCGGCGCTGATCCGGGAAGCCGCCGCCCTGAACCTCGGCGGGATCGAGTGTCTCGTCGGCATCCCGGCCACGATCGGCGGCGCCCTGGCCATGAACGCCGGGACCGCCGACGGATGGATCGGCGACTTCGTGAGCGCCGTCTACTTCCTGCACCCCGACGGCTCGCTCGGCGAGTTCAAGCCGGCCGCCGGTACCTTCACGTACCGCAACTTCAACGCGCCCGCGGGCGCGGTCCTGATCGGCTGCCGCCTGCGGCTGCAGCGCAAGCCGCTGGCGGAGATCCAGAAAGAGATGAAGCAGCGGCTCAAGGTGAAGAAGTCCACCCAGCCGCTGGCGCTCGCCTCGGCCGGCTGCGTCTGGAAGAACCCGCCCGGCGAGGTCGCCGCGAAGATGATCGAGAAGTGCGGCCTCAAGGGCAAGCGGATCAACGGCGCCGAGATCTCGTCCAAGCACGCCAACTTCATCGTGAACCGCGGCGGCGCCACCGCGGCGGACATCGTGGCGCTCATGGATCTGACGCGTGAGCGCGTGCAGAACCACTTCTCGGTCGCGCTCGAGAACGAGATCAGGATCATCGGCGAGTAGATGCCGAGCGGTCTCAGCTCGCCGCGTAGTCGGGGCGCGGCCCTCGCCGACATGGGCGAGCGCTCGACGTTCGTCGCCAGGCAGCGGGTGGGCCGGCCCAAGCGCCCGCGGCCCGGCCGCCGCGCACGCCTGCGCCGACTCTTCCACATCGCGTTGACGGTCGCGGTGGTCGCCGCGGCCGGCGGCGCCGCGATCCACTGGGTCCTCACGACGCAGCGCTTCGCCGTGGCCAGCGTCGAGGTCCGCGGCGTCTCGCGCGTGCCTCCCGACCAGATCCTGGCGGTGGCCGCGATCCCGCGGGGCACCAACATCTTCAAGCTCGACACGATAGGCGTGACCGGGCGCGTGGAGTCGCTGCCGGAGGTGCGCCGGGCCGACGTCGTCCGCGAGCTGCCCAATCGCGTGGTGATCAGCGTCGAGGAGCGGCGTCCGTTCACGCTGGTCCACGGCGGGCGCCTGCACTGGATGGACGAGGAGGGCCGCCTGCTCGGCGCCTCGCCCGAGGCGGTGGCGCCGCCGATGCCCGTCATCAGCGGCCTGTCGGGGGACGAGCTCGCGTCGATGCGCACGGCGCCTGGGCCCAGGGCCCGCGCCGCGATCGGCGTGATCCGGGCCCTCCTGCGCAGCGGTAGCGGGCTCGCGGCCGAGATCTCGGAGATCGACATGAGCCGGCGCGAGGGACCGGTCCTCTACACGGTCGACGGCGTCGAGGTGCGGCTGGGCACCGAGGACTGGGACGAGCGGCTCGCGCGCCTCGAGGGCGTGCTGTCGCAGATCGCGACGCAGGACGTGCGCACGGTCGATCTCCGGTTCCGCGATCAGGTGGTCTTCCAGCGTGGGGGCACCCGATGAAGCGCTCGAAGACGCCGGACCTGGTGGTCGGCCTCGACGTCGGCACCACGAAGGTCTGCGCGATCATCACCGAGCCCGCGGGCCGCGGGATCCTGAACGTCGCCGGCGTCGGCACGGCGCCCTCGCGCGGCATCAAGCGCGGGATCGTCGTCAACATCGATTCGACGGTCGAGGCGATCCGCGCCGCCGTGGCCGAGGCCGAGCAGATGGCGGGTGTGGAGATCTCGGGCGCCTTCGCGGGCATCGCCGGCGGTCACATCCGCGGCGTGAACAGCCGCGGCGTCGTCGGCATCACCGGCAAGCACCACGAGGTGAGCGATGTCGACGTCGAGCGGGTGATCGAGGCGGCGCGTGCGATCAACCTGCCCCAGGATCGCGAGATCATCCACGTCCTGCCGCAGAGCTTCGTCGTGGACGACGGCGACGGCGTCCGCGAGCCGATCGGCATGTCGGGCGTGCGGCTCGAGGTCGAGGTGCACATCGTCACCGGCACCGTCACCTCGGTGCAGAACGTCGTGCGCTCGGTGAACCGCGCGGGCCTGGCGGTCCAGGACATCGTGCTCGAGCCGCTCGCGTCGGCGGAGGCGGTCCTGTTCGACGACGAGAAGGAGCTCGGCGTCGTCGTCATCGACATCGGGGGCGGCACCACCGACGTCGCGCTCCTGCGCGACGGCGCCGTGTGGCACACCGCGGTGCTACCGCTCGGCGGCGACCACATCACCAACGACATCGCGATCGGGCTGCGCACGCCGGCCGCCGACGCCGAGGACATCAAGAAGCGGTACGGCTGCGCGCTCACGGCGCTGGTGCCGGCCGAGGAGACGGTGGACGTGCCGTCCGTCGGCGGCCGCAAGCCGCGGCAGCTCTCGCGGCAGCTGCTCTCGGAGATCATCCAGCCTCGCGTCGAGGAGATCTTCACGCTGGTGGCGCGGGAACTGGCCCGCGGCGGGTTTCAGGACGCGGCGACGGCGGGCGTCGTCGTCACGGGAGGCACGTCGATCATGGAGGGAGTACCCGAGCTGGCCGAAGGCATCTTCGATCAACCTGTGCGCCGCGGCGTCCCGATCGGCGTCGGCGGGATGGCGGACGTGATCGAGAGCCCCATCTACGCCACCGGCGTCGGCCTGGCGCTCTACGGCGCGCGCACGCGCGCGTCCGGCGACGCCGTCGGCGCGCCGGGCCCGGTGGGCCGCTTCGCACGACTGGTGACGGGGTTCCTCGGTGACCTCTTCTAGGCCGGGCCGGGCCGGCCGCCAGCCACACCTGTTCACGTCGGACGTGGACCATTCACGCGGCCGGAGGCGGACCTCCGGCGATCAATCACAGGAGGATGGGATGGAGAAGGATCGTGCGCGGCGCCCGCTCTTCGAGCTCGACCAGCCGACGCAGGCCGCGAAGATCAAGGTCATCGGGCTCGGCGGCGGCGGCGGCAACGCGGTGAGCCGCATGATGGCCGCGCAGTTCACGGGCGTCGAGTTCATCGTGGCCAACACCGACGTCCAGGCGCTCAGCGCCTCGCCGGCGCCGGTCAAGATCCAGCTCGGCGCCAAGCTCACGGGCGGCCTGGGGGCTGGCTCGAACCCGGACGTCGGCCGCAACGCGGCGCAGGAAGATCCGGATCAGATCACGCGCCTGCTGGCCGGCAGCGACATGGTCTTCATCACCGCGGGCCTCGGCGGCGGCACCGGCACGGGCGCGGCCCCGGTCGTCGCGTCGCTCGCGAAGGATCTCGGCATCCTGACGGTGGCGGTCGTGACCAAGCCGTTCACGTTCGAGGGCCGAAAACGCATGCTCCAGGCCGAGGCCGGCCTCGAGGCGCTGCGCGGCGTCGTCGACACCTTGATCACGATCCCCAACCAGCGGCTCCTCTCGGTCGTCGATCGCGGCACGCCGCTGATCGCCGCGTTCCGCGTCGCCGACTCGGTGCTGCAGCAGGCGGTGCAGGGCATCTCGGACCTGATCCTGGTGCCCGGGCTCGTCAACCTCGACTTCGCCGACGTGCGCACGATCATGTCCGGCATGGGTCTGGCGATGATGGGCACCGGCACCGGCAAGGGCGAGAACCGCGCGCTCGACGCCGCGCAGAAGGCGGTGGCGAGCCCACTGCTCGACGAGACCTCGATCGAGGGCGCGCGCGGCATCCTGATCAACTTCACCGGCGGCGCCGACCTCTCGATCCACGAGGTCGAGGAGGCGGCGCGCATCGTCCAGGAGGCGGCGCACGAGGAGGCGCACATCATCTTCGGCGCCGTCATCGATCCGCAGCTCTCGGACGAGGTGCGGATGACCGTGATCGCGACCGGGTTCGCCGACAAGAAGGAGAGCGTCGGCCTCGGCGGCAAGGTCGTGGATCTGCCGCGCCCGTCGCGCCCGGCTCCCTCGTCGGCGCCCGCGCCCGTGGCGCCGTGGCGGCGCAAGTTCGCGGATCCTCGCGGAGAGGTTGCCGAGGAGGCGCTCGGCGACGGGGCGGATCTCGAAGTTCCCGCGTTCCTTCGCCGTCAAGCCGACTAGCGGCTCTCGCGGGAGGGCGGCCCGGCCGCTCTCCCGCGCTCGCGCTTCGGCATACTAGGTGTCAATGACTCCCGGATTCGTCGGTCACGGAGATCCCACTGCGTATTTCAGCTTTTCCTCGCTGACCGCGCTGGGGGTGCCGAATGCGACGACGACTCGACATTGCCCCGGTGTGACGTCGTTCGCCGAGCCGATCGTGCCCGAAGCCCGCAGGCCGCCGTTCCGGTCCGAAGCGTCGGCGGTCCTCGGTGCGGCGGGCCTCGAGCTGAGCCGCGTCAGCTACGCGCGTCAGGTGCATGGGGCCGACGTGGCGCGGGCGCCGGCGGGCGGGGGATTCGCGGGCCTGGTCGACATTCTCGTCACGGCAGAGCGCGGGCTACCGCTCGCGATCTTCACGGCCGACTGCCTCGCGATCGTCGCCTACGATCCGTCAGCGCCGGCGCTCGCTCTCGCCCACGTCGGCTGGCGCGGGACGGTGCGGGGGGCGACGCAAACCGCCGTGAAGGCGATTTCTCGGGTGGGTGGAAAAGCCGGATCGCTTCGCGTCGCGATCGCGCCGTCGATCGGACCGTGCTGCTACGAGGTGGACGAGCCGGTCACGGCCGAGTTCGCGCGGGCATTCGGCGACCGCTGGCGCGCCTGGGCTCGGCCGTCACGCGCCGGCCACGTGATGCTCGATCTGTGGTCGGCCAACGAGGCGCTGCTCGTCGACGCCGGGGTGGAGCCGTCGGCGATCGAGAACCCGCGGCTGTGCACCGCGTGTCATCCCGAGCTCCTGTACTCGTATCGGCGCGGGAACCGAGGGCGCCTCGTCACGCTCGCCGCGCTGCCCTGATACCCGAGCGCGAACCGGACAACGTCCGCATATCATAATCGGGCGATGCATAGCGTGGCCGACGAGCTCCGGCGGCTGGACCGCGCGGCCCTCGCCGGCCTCACTCCCGGCGAGCGACTGGCCCTGGCCCTGCGCCTTGGCGCCAGAGACCTCGAGGCGTTTCGGCTCGCCCAGACGCTGCCGCTGACCCCCACCGACGCCGACCGGGTACTACGTCGTCGGCGTCAGCAGGCTCGCCGGCCGTCACGCTGCCTGCGGGAGCTGATCGGCTGAGCCTCCTCGCCCGCGTCGCCTCGCGCTTGCGCGAGCGGCGCATCCCGTTCGCCGTCGTCGGGGCCGCTGCGCTGGCCGTGCACGGCGTCAGCCGGGCCACTCGCGACGTCGACGTCCTCGTGGTCGATGCGGCCTGCCTGTCCCCGGCCACCTGGGCGACGCTCGAGCGGGACGGCGTGGCGGTGACCATCCGGTCCGGCTCGGCCGACGACCCGCTCGCGGGCGTCGTGCGCCTGACGACATCCCCCGAGCCTCCGATCGACCTGATCGTCGGCCGCGAGCGCTGGCAGGCGCAGGCGCTCGACCGCGCGACGGCCCGCACGATCGACGACCTGGTGGTGCCGGTGGCGACGCCCGCAGATCTCGTGCTGC
>Ga0306924_10002200_pt1 | contig 18333 bp, 14 predicted proteins | sample sta12Can44000111_FD_203756 | JGI IMG/M metagenome (GOLD analysis project Ga0306924, IMG submission 203756) | Lab enrichment of tropical soil microbial communities from Luquillo Experimental Forest, Puerto Rico - statanox.12C.anox.44.000.111 (v2)... | ecosystem: Environmental > Terrestrial >...
GGCCGCGACCGCGAACCGCCGCACCAGCGGCGTCAGCAGATAGGTGACCGCCGCGGCCACGAGCAGGGTCAGTACGTACTCAACCTGCATGGCTCACCATGGCTGGCCTGGTTCTGCGAGCATCGCGATCCACTCTAGGGCACTTGGCCCCCGCTCACGTGCCGCTGACCGCGGGTCGGCCGCAGTGTCCCCCGGGCGCTAACCTCCCCGCCATGGCCAGCCTTAACCCGGCGCCACGTCATCTTCCACGATCAGGTTCACGACCTGCCGCAACCGCTCCACCGGCACCACGCCGGCCCGCAGCAGCCGGGGGACGCCGCCGGTGACATCGACAATGCTGGACGGCACCTCACCGGGACAGGGACCGCCGTCGAGATACACCGAGACCGCATCGCCCAACTGCTCCTGCGCACCGTCGGCGGTGGTGGCCGGCCGCTCGCCCGCCCGGTTGGCGCTGCTCACTGCCAGCGGTCCGGTCTCCTTGAGCAGGTCGAGCGCGAGTTCGTGCAGCGGCATCCGGACCGCGACCGTGCCCTTAGTGTCCCCCAGATCCCAGATCAGGCTCCGGTTGGCCCGCACCACCAGGGTGAGCCCGCCCGGCCAGAACTCCTCCATCAGGTCCTTGCCGGACGCGTTCAGATCCTCGATCAGGGCGGTGGCGGCCCGCATGCTCCCGACCAGCACCGGCGGCGGCAGGTCCCGGCCCCGGCCCTTGGCCGCCAGCAGCCCGGCCACCGCGGCCGGGGAGAACGCGTCGGCGGCCACCCCATAGACGGTGTCGGTCGGCATCACCGCAAGGTCGCTCTGGCGCAAGGCGGCGGCTGCCCCGGCGATGCCAGCCGCCCGCTGGGCCGGATCACTGCAGTCGAACCGTGCGCTCATGGCTGCCCATCCTGCCACTGACGTCGCCTGCCGGCATTTCCCGCCGCCGGTCGCCGCGCAGCTACCGGCGGGCCGTGACGAACCGGTCCCGGCCGGCCAGGTCCTTGTGGTTGCGGGTGTCCCGCCAGCCCCGCTCCTCGGCGAAGATCCAGTAGACGGCCGCCCCCTGCTGCGCCCCGTGCTCGACCGCGACCAGGCCGTCCTCCCGCAGCAGCCGCCGCGCGGTGCCCTCAATGACCCGGATCGCGTCCAGCCCGTCAGCCCCGCCCCACAGCGCGCCCGCCGGATCGTATTCGGCTACCTCCGGCGGGACGGCCGCGCCCACCGGGATATAGGGAGGGTTGCTGATAACAAGGTCGGCAGTGCCGTCCAGCGTGGGCAGCGCGCCGCCGAAGTCGCCCGCGTACAGGGCTACCCGGCCCCGGGTGTGCGGGGCGCTGGTCGCCCAGCGGGCGATATTGCGCTCGGCCCAGTGCCGGGCCAGCGGGTCGGCCTCCACCGCGTGCACTTGCGCCCGCGGCACCTCCTGGGCGATCGCCAGCGCAATCGCCCCGCTGCCAGTGCCCAGGTCGGCCACCACCGGCTCGGCCACGTCCATCGCCTGCAGCGCCGCGACCGCCCAGCCGGTCATCACCTCGGTCTCCAGGCGGGGCACGAACACCCCGGGCCCGACCTCGACCTCCAGGTAGCGGAACCCAGCCAGCCCGGTGATGTGCTGGAGCGGCTCACGGGCCTCCCGGCGGGCTATCTCGTTCCAGAAGCGCGGATCGAACTGGCGGTCGGCGACCAGGTGCAGTTCGGTCCGGCTGACCCCATGCACGTGCGCGGCAATGACCTCGGCGTCGGTGCGTGGCGAGTCGATGCCCGACTCGGCCAGCCGGATGGTGGCGACCGCGATCTCATCCAGCAGCAGTGTCACCGGTCAGCCACCGTCGTCGCCGGCCGCCCGGCTGGACCGGTCGCTGTCGGTGAGCGCCTGGATCACCGCGTCCAGGTCGCCGTCGAGCACCTGGTCGAGGTTGTGCGCCTTGTACCCGACCCGGTGGTCGGAGACGCGGTTCTCCGGGAAGTTGTAGGTGCGCACCCGCTGCGACCGGTCTACCGTGCGTACCTGGCTGCGGCGTTCGGCCGCTGCCTGCGCCTCGGCGTCGGCCTGGGCTTGCGCCAGCAGCCGGGCCCGCAAGATCCGCATGGCTTGCTCCTTGTTCTGCAGCTGGCTCTTCTCGTTCTGGCAGGAGACCACGATCTGAGTTGGCAGATGCGTGATCCGGACCGCGGAGTCGGTGGTGTTCACGCTCTGGCCGCCCGGGCCCGACGAGCGGAACACATCGATCCGCAGGTCGGCCGGCTCGATGGTGACATCCACCGGATCCGCTTCCGGCAGCACCAGCACGCCGGCCGCAGAGGTGTGGATGCGCCCCTGCGACTCGGTCACCGGCACCCGCTGCACCCGGTGCACGCCGCCCTCGTATTTCAGGCTGGACCACACCCCGCCGCCACGCGGGTTCTTGACCGCCACCGTCGCGTCCTTGTACCCGCCCAGGCCGGTCATGGTGGCGCCGAGGAGCTCGGTCTGCCAGCCCTTGCGCTCGGCGTAGCGCAGGTACATACGCAGCAGATCGCCGGCGAACAGGGCGGACTCCTCGCCGCCCTCCCCCGCCTTGACCTCCAGGATGACGTCCTTGCTGTCGGCGGGGTCCCGGGGCACCAGCAGGGCCTGCAGTTGCTCCGCCAGTTCGGCCCGGAGGGTGGCAAGCTGCTCGGCCTCGGCCGCGAAGGAGGCGTCGTCGGCAGCCAGCTCCCGCGCTGTCTCCTCGTCCGCCACCGTCCGCTGCCACCGCCGGTAGGCGGTCACGATCGGGGTCAGCTCGCCATAGCGGCGGCCCAGGGCGCGGGATCGCTCTGGGTCGGCATGCACGGCAGGGTCGGCCAGCTCATGCTCCAGCCGGGCGTGCTCATCCGCGAGTTCCGCGAGCCGCTCGAACACCATGCCTCCTCTCCCAGGCGCAGTCGTCGTCCAGCACTGCCGCCGGGGCCGGCCGCCCGCCGTGGATCAGCGGTGCCGGGCCGGGCCGCCCGTCGACGGCGAGGATCACCGTGCCCGGGCCATCGCCTGGGCACGGTGATCCTGGAAAGCTACTTGCCGGCTGCCTTCTTGCCGAACCGGCGCTCGAACCGGGCCACCCGGCCGCCGGTGTCGAGGATCTTCTGCTTGCCGGTGTAGAAGGGGTGGCAATTCGAGCAGACGTCGGCGTGGATCACGCCGTTGCTCGCGGTGGACCGGGTGGTGAAGGTGTTCCCGCAAGTGCAGGTCACCGTCGTCACCACGTAGTCCGGGTGAATGTCAGGCTTCACGTCACTACTCCCGCCTTGGCCGGTCGCCGGGTCGCCAGGCGGATCGCTCCGCCTGGCGTGAACCGGAACCGGGCTGTCTCGGCTTACCAGTGTGCCAGACCACAGAACACAGTCGGCGGCCTGGAGATTCCCGTCCCCGCTCAGGCGCTGGGCGTGCTCTTCTGCACCTGCAGCAGGAACTCGGCGTTGCTCTTAGTGTCCTTCATCCGGCCCATCAGCACCTCCAGCGCCTGCTGTGGCTCCAGCGAGGCGAGCACCCGCCGGAGCTGCCAGACGATCTTCAGCTCGTCCGGCATCAGCAGCAGTTCTTCCTTGCGGGTGCTGGAGGCGTCGATGTCGATGGCCGGGAAGATCCGCTTGTCGGCCAGCTCACGGCGGAGCCGCAGCTCCATGTTGCCGGTGCCCTTGAACTCTTCGAAGATCACCTCGTCGGCCCGGGAGCCGGTCTCGATCAGGGCGGTGGCCAGGATCGTGACGGAGCCTCCGTTCTCGATGTTGCGCGCCGCGCCGAAGAACCGCTTGGGCGGGTAGAGCGCGGTCGAGTCGACACCACCGGACATGATCCGGCCGCTGGCCGGTGCCGAGAGGTTGTAGGCGCGGCCCAGCCGCGTGATCGAATCCAGCAGCACGACCACGTCATGGCCCATCTCGGCCAGCCGCTTGGCCCGATCAATCGCCAGCTCGGCGACCGTGGTGTGATCCTCGGCGGGCCGGTCGAAGGTCGAGTAGATCACCTCGCCCTTGACCGAGCGCTGCATGTCGGTGACCTCCTCCGGCCGCTCGTCCACGAGCACGACCATGAGGTGGCATTCGGGGTTGTTCTTGGTGATCGCGTTCGCGATCGCCTGCATGATCATCGTCTTGCCCGCCTTGGACGGCGACACGATGAGGCCGCGCTGGCCCTTGCCGATAGGGCAGAACAGGTCGATGATCCGGGTGGTCATGATGCCCGGGTCGGTCTCCAGCCGGAGCCGGTCCTGCGGGTACAGCGGCACCAGCTTGGCGAACTCGGGCCGGGCCCGTGACTGCTCCGGGTCCAGACCGTTGATCTTGTCCAGCCGGACCAGGGCGTTGAACTTCTCCCGCCGCTCGCCCTCCCGTGGCTGGCGGACCGCGCCCTCGATGACGTCGCCCTTGCGCAGGCCGTGCTTGCGCACCTGGGACAGCGAGACGTACACGTCGTTGGGCCCCGGCAGGTAGCCGGTGGTGCGGATGAACGCGTAGTTGTCGAGCACGTCGAGGATGCCGGCGATCGGGATGAGCACGTCGTCCTCGGTGATCACCGGCTCGGCCTCGGCGCCGCCCCGCTCGCCCCGCCGCCGGTTGCGGTTGCGGAACCGGTCCCGGTTGCGGCGCCCGCCGCGGTCGTCGTCGTCCCGGTCGCCCTGGCCGCCACCGCGGCCGCCCTGGTCCTGGCCACGCGGGCCGCCCTGGTCCTGGCCACGCGGGCCGCCCTGGTCCTGGCGCTGCTCGGCTGCCTCACCGTTACGTCCCGCATCCCCCGGCCGGCCATTGCCGCGCCGCCGCCGGTCGCCGCCCCGCTGGCTGTCGCCGCCCGCGTAGCTGTCACCGCCGCGCTGCCCCTCGCCATGCTGATCCTCGCCGGGAACGGCGCCGCCGGTGCTGACCCGCGCCGGGTCCGGGCTGTTGGCACCGGAGGCCGGGCCGCCGCCCGCGGCATCAGTGGCGGGCCCGGACCGGCCAAACGACAGCTGGCCGTCCTCACCGCCCCTGGCAGCATCCTCCCGCGCTGCCCCGGCCTGCGCTTCCCGGCCGGAAACCGCTGGATAGGTGGCCTCCCCCGGGCCCGGCTGAGTGGATCTGTCTGGTTCCATGGCGTCCTGCTCACGGTGGCGAGGTGCGTCGGCTCCCGCGGACACGCCCCGCTGGGCTGAATTACCTGATGCCGCACTCTGGTGGGCGGCCTGGGTGGCGGTCCCGCCACTCTGGCGGTCCTGGATCGCTGCCACGAGCTGGCTCTTACGCATCCGGGCGGTGCCGGTGATGCCCATGGACTGCGCCATCCGCTGCAATTCCGGCAGCAGCATGCCGGACAATCCCCGGCCGGCGCCGCCGGCCGCCCCGCTCGTCACCGCCTCAGCCGGTGGGTGCGGGCCGGATGTCTGCGGCCCGCTGGCCGAGGCCCCGGGGGTGACCGGGGAACCGGTGAAGAGTTCGGTGGTTTCGCTGCTCACAAGGGGTCCTTCCCAGCGCGCGGGAGCCGGCCATCGAAGTGACCGGGCAACCCGGTGTCGCGGCCCGGCGAATTGGCCGGGCCAGAATTATTCACCTGCTGTCTTTGCCGCGCCGCCTCCGTGGCCGGCGATCCTCCAGGCAGCTCATCCGGCGTCTGCTGTCAAGGCAGAAGGTTCACTGCACACCCGGGTGGCCGGGACGGCACACCCAGGCCTCCGCCCGGTTCCCGGTGCTTCAAGCCGTCTCCAGCGCTGGCGTACGCGGAGTGGCGGGAGCGATCCGGGGAGTTGACGGAGAATCACCAGCCGCCGCCGACCAGGTGGCCGACCTCGCGGCAAGTGACAGGTGAGCACCTGTCCCCGGAGCGGGGCATCTGGTGCGGCACCAAGCTTAACACCTCCAGAGCCCACGGCATTCCTCGGCAGTGGTCTGCATGTCACGCAGGAACTGACGGGTCATGCGGGGAGCCGTCCGCCTGACCTAGCGCCGGGCCCCTGACCGGTGTTCCGGGACGGTTCTTCCCAGGCGCTGGAGGGCAGGCGCGCGCCCGGTCCACCTTGCCGGACGTGCCCGCCCTGCCGATCAATTTCCAGGGGGGTTACTTGCCAGTCGATACCCGTTCCGCGGCCGATTGAATCCACCGCCGCCAGCGGCGGCCCGTGGCCCTCGAACGCCAGCACGAGCACCGCCGGGCCCGCCCCGGACACCACCGCGGCCAGTCCCGCCCGCCGCAGCTGCCGCACCAGCTCGGCGGTATCCGGCATAACGGCGGCGCGGTACGGCTGGTGCAGGAAGTCCTCGGTCGCCGCGAACAGCACCTCGGTTGCCCCGGTGAGGGCCGCCACCAGCAGCGCGCTGCGCGCGGCGTTGGCCGCCGCGTCAGCGTGCGGGATGGCCGCGGGCAGTGCCTGCCGGGCCGCCAGGGTCGCCAGCGGGAACGGCGGCACGCACAGCACCGCCCGCAGCCCGGCCGGGACTGGCAGCCGCAGCACCCGCGGCCCGCCGGCGGCGGGCGCACCCAGCGCCCCCGCCCGGGGTGTCCAGGCAATGGTGACGCCGCCAGCCAGGCAGGCCGCCACGTTGTCGGGGTGCCCGTCCAGCTCGGCCGCGAGCCGGAAGAGTGCCTCGTCCGGCAGCGCCGTCTCGCCGTCGGCCACCAGCGCGCGGCCGGCCAGCAGGCCGGAGCAGATGGCCGCCGCCGATGAGCCCAGGCCACGCCCCTGCGGGATGGCGTTGGCGCAGCGCAGCGCGATTCCCGGCGGCTGGCCGCCGAGCGCGGCGAACCCGGCGCGCATGGCCCGCACCACCAGGTGCGCCTCCCCGGCGGTGGCAGTCTCCTCCCCCTGGCCGGTCACCTCGATGGCCAGCCCGCCGCCGGTGACCTCGGCCTCGATCTGGTCGTGCAGGGACAGCGCGAGGCCCAGCGCGTCGAAGCCGGGCCCCAGGTTGGCGCTGGTGGCGGGCACCTGCACGCGCACGGGCCGCGGCGACCAGTTCACGACGTCCCCCTGCTGGCTCGGGCCCGCGGCGGCGTCAGGCCAGCCCCAGCGCGGCCGCGGCCGCGGCCGGGTCGGCAGCCACGGTCACCGGGGCCGGCGCGGCCGAAACCGCCCAGTCCGGGTCCTTCAGTCCATTGCCGGTGATGGTACAGACGACCCGGCATCCGGCGTCAAGCTGCCCTTTCGCACGGGCTTGCAGCAGACCGGCGACCCCGGCGGCGGACGCCAGCTCGCCGAACACGGCCTCCTGGCTGGCCAGCAGCCGGTAGGCGGCCAGGATCTGGCGGTCGGTCACCGAGTCGATCAGGCCACCTGATTCATCGCGGGCTTCCTCGGCCGGCCGCCACGACGCCGGGTTGCCGATCCGGATCGCGGTCGCGATGGTCACCGGGGCCAGCACCGGCTCGCCCCGCACGATCGGCGCCGCGCCGCTGGCCTGGAAGCCGAACATGCGCGGGCGCCGGGTGGCCAGCCCGGCCTCGGCGTACTCCCGGTAGCCCTGCCAGTAGGCAGTGATATTGCCCGCGTTGCCGACCGGCAGGCAGTGCACGTCCGGGGCGTCGCCGAGCGCCTCGATGATCTCGAACGCGGCGGTCTTCTGGCCCGCCAGCCGGTCCGGGTTGACCGAGTTGACCAGCGTCACCGGGTAGTCCGCCCCGAGCTTGCGTGCCAGTTCCAGGCAATCATCGAAGTTGCCGTCCACCTGGAGCAGCTTTGCCCCGTGCACCAGCGCCTGGGCCAGCTTGCCCAGCGCGATCTTGCCGCGGGGCACCAGCACCGCACAGGTCAGCCCGGCCCGGGCCGCGTAGGCGGCGGCACTGGCGCTGGTGTTGCCGGTGGAGGCGCAGATGACGGCGCGGGCGCCGGCCGCGGCCGCCACGCTGACCGCGACCGTCATGCCCCGGTCCTTGAACGAGCCGGTCGGGTTGGCCCCTTCCACCTTCAGGTACACCTCGCAGCCGGTGCGGTCGGACAGCACCGGGGCGGGCAGCAGCGGGGTGGCCCCCTCGCCCAGGGTGACCACCCGCGAGTCGGGCACGGCCGGCAGGCGTTGGGTATAGTGCCTGATCAGGCCGGGCCAGGCCACCCGGGCGGTCATGCCTCCCCGTCTCCTTCGACCCGCATCACGCTGGCCACCGCGCGCACCACCGCCATCGCGCGGAGGTCGTCGACACAGCTGGCCAGCGCGGCGTCCGGCGCGGTGTGCGTGACGATGACCAGCTGGGCGTCGTCGCCGCGGCCCTCCTGCCGGACCGCCTCGATGGACACCTCATGCCGGGCGAACGACTGGGCCACCTGAGCCAGCACGCCCGGCCGGTCGGCCACGTCCAGCGCCACGTGGTAGCGGGTCAGCGCCTGCCCCATCGGCAGTACCGGCAGGTCAGCGTAGGTGGTGGCGTCCGGGCCGCGGGTACCGGCCAGCTGGTTGCGGGCGACCGCGACGATGTCCCCGAGCACCGCGCTGGCGGTCGGCTGCCCGCCCGCGCCAGCCCCGTAGAACATCAGCCGGCCGGCCGACTCGGCCTCCACGAAGACGGCGTTGTAGGCCTCGCGGACCCCGGCCAGCGGGTGGCTGCGCGGAATCATCGCCGGATGGACCCGGACCGATACGCCGGCCTCGCTGCGTTCGCAGATGGCCAGCAGCTTGACCACGTGGCCGAGCGTGCGGGCGCTGGCGATGTCGGCCTGGGTGACGCCGGTGATCCCCTCCCGGAACACCCCGGCGGCGGTGACCTCACTGTGGAAGGCGAGGCTGGCCAGGATCGCGCCCTTGGCGGCCGCGTCGAAGCCCTCAATGTCGGCGGTCGGGTCGGGCTCGGCGTAGCCAAGTGCCTGGGCTTCCTCCAGGGCATCGGCGAAGCCCGCGCCGGAGGTGTCCATCCGGTCGAGGATGTAGTTGGTGGTGCCGTTGACGATGCCGAGCACCCGGCGGACCGCGTCCCCGGCCAGCGACTCGCGCAGTGGCCGCAGCAGCGGGATGGCACCACCCACCGCCGCCTCGTAGTAGAGGTCGGTCCGGGTGTCCCGGGCGGCCTGGTGCAGCGTGCCGCCGTCCTCGGCCAGCAGCGCCTTGTTCGCGCTCACCACCGACTTGCCGTTCTTCATGGCGGCCAGCAGCAGCGAGCGGGCGGGCTCGATGCCCCCGATCACCTCGACCACGATGTCCACATCCGGGCGGGTGGCCAGGGCCATCGCATCGCTGGTGAGCAGCGCCGGGTCCACCGGCACGGCGCGCGCCCGGCCCGGCCGCCGGACCGCCACCCCGGCCACCTGCAGCGGGGCACCGATCCGCGCGGCCAGGTCGGCAGCCTGCTGGCCGAGCAGCCGGTACACCTCCGAACCGACCCCGCCGCAGCCGAGCAGCGCAATCCGCACTGGCTGGCTCACCTGTGACTCACCTCTCCCAGTCACCCCTGGCCTGCTGGCCGTCGCCGGCTCCGGTCACCCCTGGTCCAGCACCATCAGGTCGGCCAGCGTCTCCCGGCGCAGCAGCACCCGGGCGGATCCGCCGGCCACCGCCACCACCGGCGGCCGCGGCACGTAGTTGTAATTGCTCGCCATCGAGCGGCAGTAGGCGCCGGTGGCCGCCACCGCCACCAGGTCCCCCGGCACCAGGTCGGCGGGCAGGTAGGTATCCCTGACCACGATGTCACCGCTCTCGCAATGCCGGCCGACCAGCCGCGACAGCATGGGCGGTGCGGCCGACTCCCGGGAGGCCAGCACGCAGGTGTACTCGGACCCGTACAGCGCGGTGCGGATGTTGTCGCTCATCCCGCCGTCCACGCTGACGTAGCTGCGCAGCCCGTCCACATCCTTGACCGTCCCGACCTCGTACAGGGTAACGGTGCCCGGGCCGGCGATCGCCCGGCCGGGCTCGACCGTGATCCGGGGCAGGGGCAGGCGGGCCGCCGCGCACCGGCTGCGGACGATCTCCCGCAGGTTCTCCGCGATGACCGCGACGTCGGCCGGGTCGTCGGCTGGTGTGTAGGCAATGCCGAACCCGCCGCCCAGGTTCAGCTCATCGATCCGGGCACCGTGCTCCCGGAGCATCCGGGCGGCCAGCCCGAGCACCCGCTGGGCGGCCACGTCGAACCCGGCGGCGTCGTAAATCTGGGAGCCGATGTGCGAATGCAGCCCGGCCAGGTGCAGCCCAGGTGCGGCCAGCACCCGCCGGACGGCCTCGTCGGCCGCCCCGGAGGACAGCGAGAAACCGAACTTCTGGTCGTCATGGGCGGTGGCCACGAACTCGTGGGTATGCGCCTCGACCCCGGTGGTCACCCGGACCAGGACCGGCGGCACCGGGCCGGCCTGGCCTGGCTGGGCCTGGCGCTCCCTTTCCTCGGCCAGGTACGCCAGGCGCGCGATCTCCGCAAACGAATCGACCACAATATGCCCGACGCCGGCGGCCACGGCCTGTTCCAGTTCTGCCATCAGCTTGTTGCTGCCATGGAAGGTGATCATCGCCGGGGGCACGTCCGCGGCCAGCGCCACGCCCAGTTCCCCGCCCGTGCAGACATCGATGCCCAGCCCCGCCTCACTGGCCCAGCGCAGGACCGCCTGGCAGCAGAACGCCTTGGCCGCGTAGAAGACGGTCGCGCTGTCGCCGAACGCCTCCCGGAAGTCCCGGCAGCGGCTGCGGAAGTCGGCCTCGTCCAGCACGTACACCGGCGTGCCGAACTCCGCCGCCAGGTCCCGGACGTCGGCACCGGCCAGCTGGAGCACCCCTTCGGCCCGGCGGGCGCCGCGCGGCCAGATAGCCGGATCCAGCCCGTTGACATCAGCCGGCGGGGCTGGCGGGTGCTCGGCTGGGAGCACGTCGGCATGGCGCGGTCCGGCTGGGTGGGCGACGCGGCTCATGGCAGTTTCCCCGGGGTTGCTGGCGGCCAGCGGCCAGGGCAGACATCAGCGGCGGCCTGGCGCGGTCCGGCTGGGTGGCGCGGCATGCGCGTGCCGCTCAGCATAGGCGGCGTGGCCAGGCGCTACGTCCGGCGTCCTGAGCAGGAAGACCCGCGGCCTGATCAGGCGGTGCGGTCTGCGGGCTCAGGCTCGCCGGGGCCATGACCGGCCAGCTCACGGACCACCCGGATCATCTCGGTCGGGTCGAACGGCTTGGTCAGGTAGGCATCCACGCCGATCTGGCGGCCACGCAGCTTGTCATCCTCCTGCGCCCGGGCGGTGATGAGCACGACCTTGATGCCGCTGGTCCGCGGATTGCGCCGGAGCTGGCTGGCCGTCACCCAGCCATCCAGCCGCGGCATCATGATGTCCAGCGTGATCACGTCCGGATCGATGGCTGCCACCTTGTCCAGGCAGTCCTGGCCGTCCACGGCGGTGGCGACATCGAAGCCCTCCAGGGTGAGGTTGACGGCGATGAGCTGACGGATCACCTCGTCGTCATCCACCACAAGCACACGTCCCAGTCCCTGCGCCACGGGCGCGAGGTTAGCCGCTGGCCGCTGTCCCGCGCGCGGACTTAGCCCGGATGTTCACCAGATCACCTGTGTGGCGGGGCAGCCGGCGACCTGGCCGGAGCCGGATCAACCCAGTGCGGTGCCGACGTTGGCCCCACGCAGGACACGGGCTGGTAACCTTGCTGCGACCTTGAGCCCCCGTAGCTCAGGGGAGAGAGCAACGGCCTCCGGAGCCGTGAGCGCAGGTTCGAATCCTGCCGGGGGCACAGCTCAGAGGAATAAATTCGAACTTAACTTCTGATCACGAGGGAGTTCGAGCATGCCTCGCTGACCTGCAGTTCCGTCATGCTGCAGCCCTAGCTGCGCCCCATGCGCGCCCCAAAACGGCACTCCCCCGGCCCCAGTTGCAGGTCACGGCACCTGAGAGCCATCGGCTTTTCAGGCCGTTGCTCCACCAAGAAGATGACCCGCCCAGCCCCCGCGACGGGCAGCTACAGGCTGCCGCTGCCGACCGGAACAAGTGGCCACGGCAGGAGGGGAGGCGGAGGCAGAGTGGTCGTGGCAGCAACGGATGCACCTCCGCCCGCGGTGCTCGGCCCAGCGCAGTGGGCATGCCATCTGCCACGTAGCGTGACCACAATGGCCTTTCCTCTACTGCGTATATGCGCCAGATCGCCGACTCGGGGCGGGGTGGCGTCGGCAGTTGTCTGCTCAGAAGCGTGTGCAGAAGACCCGGTTCTGTGCGGTTGATGATAGGGCCGGTGACCGACCCTGCGGGTGCGCGTCTGCTGGGCGGCTGCCCCGCGTTTGCCAGGCCTAAGGGGCGCCCGGCGGGCCTCCGCCGCGCGCCCGGCACCCTTAGGCCCAAACGGGAGTATGGCTGGCCTGCCCTGCCGGCCCCGCCCTCAGCCGCCCGGGTTCATCAAGACCAGATCGCTTGAGGAGCCAAAGGGCAGGGCTGCGATCGCAGTCTCAAAACCGGTCTTGGGGTCGATCCGGTAAAGGCCCGAGTTGGGGAAGGCATCGGTCCCGTACAGCTTCCCGTCCCGGCCGAACGCCAGCCCCATCACGTAGTTAGACCCGACCAGATTGACCAGTTTGGTTGCCGTCCCTTTGGCCGGGTCGATGCGGTACAGGATCGCGGGTGTGGGAGAGGGGTTGACCGTGGTGGTCACGCCGAGCATGGTCCCGTGGCTGTCGAAGGTCAGGTCCATGAACAGCTGGGGTGCTCCGGTGGAGCCGATACGGGTGAATGCCCCGGTTTTCTGATTGACCTTGTAAAGGGAGTTGTAGTCAGCGGGGCCGGGAGTGCACTCGAAGTTCGCATCGGGGTTACAGTCCCCCACCGCGTACAGGGTGCCATTGGGGCCGAAGGCCATGGCCATGACCGCCAGCCCAGGCACCTTCACGCCGAACTGGTCCGCCAGCCCGGTCTGTTTGTTGATTGTCGCCAGCTGCTGGACTCCGAACAGGGACCCGCACATGCTGTACAGCGTCCCGTGCGGCGACAGCGCCAGCGAACCGCAATCCCCACCTTTTGTCGGCCCGACATCGCGGGTAGTGACGGTGGCCCCGCTGACGGTGATGGCGAAGATTTCTGCGCCGTTCGGCAGGCCGTTGCCGGCGCCGGAGGTGGTGTAGAACACGCTCGCCGCGCCGTCCTGCCCGACGCTGTTTGCGGCCACCGCCGCCGACGGTGCAATGCCCGCACCCATGACTGCCAGCACCACGGACAGCATCGCCGAGGTCACCAGCACCCGCAGGCCACGGCCCGCCGAGGCGGCACCCATGATCAAGCTTCGTTTCATCTCTTGCTCCTTTGCTCTTCTCCTTGTGACGGCTTTCTAGCGGGTGTTGCTGGCGATTAATGACGGGGCCCTGCCCTGTCATGGCCAGCGCACCTGCAGCTTGTAACCGGCCAGATCGCGGTCGCCGTGCCTGGCAGGGACGGCGAGCACCGAGCAGCCCGCGGCAGCTGGCACCGGCGGCTAGCGTCGGCCGCGTTCTGCCCAGCCCTGCTGCCGCGGTGAACGGTGGCCGGATCGGCCAGACAGACGCCGGTGGCGTTCACCGGGATCTCCTCGCCTGCTGCTGGCCGTCGAACGGGATCACGTCACAGCGCCCTGGGTCCAGCTGCTGGCAGCAGGACAGGCACCATGGCCGGCGCACCGTCTGGCCGCCGTGGCGGCGGACCCAGAACCCGGCCGGGCGCTGCTGGCAGTGGACGCACAACTGGATCGTGTGCGGCAGCAGGCCGGGCGTGGCCACCGCGCGCCACCAGGACCTGGGGGCCATGGTGGCGGGCCAGGTCTGTCCCGTCGATCCGGCGCGGGGCCGGGCGCGGTGGCCTGGCCGGCCGAGCTGGTGGCCGGCTGCCACGTTCTGGATGAAGCGCCCGGCGAAGCTATCGCGGCTGGTGGGCTGGTTTGCCCGTGGCTCAGCCGTGCCAGGTGGCCCGGTCAGGCGGGCCCGTGGACGGCGGATGCGGCCGATCCGGTTCATGGCGGTGTCCTTCCGGGTCTGGGGTTCGCGCCGGCCAGGTGGGTGGGGCCGGCGGCGGGCGGGCTGGGGCCGGTGCGCACGGTGGCGTGGTCTCTAGGCGGGCTGGGAGGCCGGGATCCGGCGGTGCCGGAACGCCCAGCCGCGCAGGCCATAGCCGGCTTGCTGGGCCAGGGAGGGGGGCGGGATGGCCAGCACCGGGCAGTGGGCGTTGGCCAGGCAGTAGCGGGCGGTGCGGCAGCGGGCCAGCCGCCGCAGCAGGCCCCGCCGGCCGGCGCCGATGACCAGCACATCGCCGTCCTGGCGGGCCACGCCGGCCAGGACCTGGCCGGGCTTGCCGCGCAGCACCACCGGCTGGGTGGTGATCCCTGCGGGCAGGCCGCCGAAGGCGGTATCGAGGGTGTCCCACAGCCGCTGCCAGGCGTCGTCGTGCCATAGCTGGCGCAGTTCCGGCCAGGGGAGCCTGGTGCTGTCGGGCGGCACCCAGGCCAGCAGCGGGATCAGGACCGCGTTGTGATGGCGGGCCAGGCCGGCCGCCTGGCGCAGCGCGTGGACGCTGCCCGGTGACCCGCTGACCCCGGCGAAGATTCGGCGTGTGGCTGGCATGGTGGTGCTCCCTCGGTGAGGTGGTGCTGAGCGGGACCGGGGGCGGGCGCTGGGGCCGGCCCGGCGCGGGCGGTGGCGGGGGTTCAGGCGGCGGTGGTGACCGGCTTGTGGCGGGCGGCCCGGGCCCGGTAGGCCAGTACCGCCACGATGGCGGCCAGCGCCGCGCCGGCCGCGATCAGGGCGATCTGCCAGCCCGTCGGGCCGCTGGTGATGCCGTTGACGGCGTGGGTCATGGGTCGGTAGGGCGGGCCTGGCGGCGGATACGGGATCGCAAAGGCAGCAGGCGCGCCCATGACGGCCGCCGCCAGGGCGGCGGCAAGCCCGGTCAGCATGCAGGCGAGACGGCGGATGTGATGGATGCGGTTCATGCCGGTCTCCTTTTCTCCTGACGTGAGGCGCCGGCGCTGGTCTGGCTGGCGGACTCCACGTTGTCTGCACCCGGTGTGCTGCCGGTGTGCCGGCAGTGTTGTGCCGGTGTTGCCGGAGGCCAGGAGCCCAGCATGGGGCGGTCGCCCGAGCGCGCGAAGCCTGCGCGCGGTCACCGGCCTGCAGCGATCCGCAGCGGCCCCCGAATGTGCAAGGTATGCCTGGCTCGGCTGGCGGGCGGTGGCCGAAGACCGTGCGCGCCGGGGCCGCGCCCGGTCAGGTGGGCCGTAATGGTCACCGGCGGCCGGGCCGGGACGACGATGCGCCAGCGGGCCGTGGTGCCCACGACGGTGACCGCGCCGGCACCTGGCGTGGGGAACGGGCTGTTCAGCGGGGTGGTGGCGGGATATGGGCGGTGGATGGCGGGGCGGGGGTGGCGGATTTACGATGCCGGTTATGCACGGCGAGCGCGGCGGCGCCGGTGTGGTGGTGGCCTTGCTGGGCCCGGTGGAGATCGGGCCGGCAGGTGGGATGTCGACGCCAGTTGCCCAGCCGCGGCTGCGGGTGTTGCTGGCTCTCTTGGGGGTGGCCGCGGGCCGGGTGGTCAGCGCGGAGGCGCTGGTGGATGGGGTGTGGGGGGAGGAGTGGTCGCCGGGGCGGGAGAAGAACCTGCACACGCTGGTGTATCAGCTGCGGCAGCGGCTGTCCGCCCTGGAGCCAGGTGCGGAGCCAGGGCGGGGCGCGGGGCGGCTGGTACGGGTGGGGGCGGGGTATCGGCTGGCGCTGGGCTCGGGTGAGCTGGATGTGGGAGTGTTCTCCGGCCTGGCGGGGCGGGGGCGGGATGCGGCCCGGGCGGGGGACCCGGCGGTGGCGCGGGAGTTGTTCGGGCATGCGCTGGGCTTGTGGCGGGGAGCTGCGCTGGCCGATGCCGCGCCGTTGTGCCCGGTGCTGGCGGGGGAGGCGGCCCGGCTGGAAGAGCAGCGGCTGGCGGTGGTGGAGGAGCGGATCGGGTGTGACCTGGCGCTGGGCCGGCATAGCGAGGTGGTGGGGGAACTGGCCGGGCTGGTCGTGCAGTTCTCACTGCGGGAGCGGCTGGCCGGGCTGTTGATGACCGCGTTGTACCGGTGCGGGCGCCGCGGTGAGGCGCTGGCGGTTTACGACGCCGCGCGGCGGGTGCTGGCCGAGCAACTAGGCCTGGACCCGGGACCGGAACTGGCCGGGCTGCAGGCCAAAGTGCTCGCCGACGACCCATCCCTCGCCGCGCCGCTTGCCGTGCCGGCCCGGCCGGGCGTCCGCGCCGGGACCGGTGATGACCGGGCGCTGTCCAACAACCTCCCGGGCAAACTGGCTACTTTCATCGGCCGTGACCGGGAGCTATCCGAGGTGCGGGCCTTGGTGGAATCCTCCCGGCTGGTCACACTGACCGGGGCCGGGGGGTGCGGCAAGACGAGACTGAGCTTGCAGTTGGCCGCCGAGCTGGTCGACAGGTCCGGTGACGGGGTCTGGCTGGTAGAGCTGGCCGCAGTCTCCGATGGGGACGCCGTGGCGTCGGCCATCACCGGCGCGCTGGGGATCGCTTGCCAGCCGGGCCGCCCCGCTCTGAGCGTCCTGCTGGATGCCCTGGCTGCGCAGGAGATGCTGATTGTGCTGGATAATTGCGAGCATCTGATCGGCGCCTGCGCCAAAACCGCCGAGGCCGTCCTTCGGGGCTGCCCGAGGGTGCGCATGGTGGCGACCAGCCGGGAACCGCTGGCCATCGGCGGAGAGGCCATTTATCGGGTGCCGCCAATGTCGCTTCCCGAGACCGGCGATACCGACCTGGGGGCTGTCGAGTCGTCCGATGCGGTCGCGCTGTTTGCAGACCGGGCCAGGGCGCAGGGCACCGGCCTGGTGGTCGACGAGCAGACCGCCCCGCTGGTGATATCGATCTGCCGCCAGCTGGATGGGCTGCCGCTGGCCATCGAGCTGGCCGCTGCGCGGCTCCGCTCGCTGTCGCTGACCGGCCTAGCCGACCGCCTCGATGAGCGTTTCCGCCTTCTTACCGGGGGTAGCCGCACCGTCCTGGCGCGGCAGCAGACCCTGGAAGCGACCGTCGAGTGGTCCTATGCGCTGCTGCACGGTGCCGAGCAGGTGCTGCTACGGCGCCTGTCGGTTTTCGCCGAGAGCTTCGATCTGGACGCAGCAGAAACGGTGTGCGCCTTCGGTGACATCCAGGCGCCCGACGTCACTGATCTGCTCGGATCGCTGGTGGACAAGAGTCTGGTCGTGCCCGAGCCTGCCGGGCCAGCGCTGCGCTACCGGCTGTTGGAGACGATCCGCCAGTTCGCCGTCGAGCGGCTCACCGAAGCCGCCGACGACGAGACCGCCGCCATTGCAGCGGCGCACTGCGCGCACTACCTGTCTGTTGCTGAGACCGCTGCCCCCCATCTAACAGGCCCCGACCAGGGCAAGTGGCTCGCCCGGCTGGACGCCGATCAGGCGAACCTCCGGCGCGCTGCCGGTCATGCGGCCAGCGACCCGGATGGGACCGAACAGGTCCTGCGCTTGAGCGTCGCCCTGCGGCGCTACTGGATGGCACGCGACCGGGACGAGGAAGCCCTCGCGCTGCTCATGCCGGTGCTGGAACGGCCCGACGCCCCCGCTGACCTGCAGCTGTTCGCGGCAGCGCTGATCCCTGCGGCGATCGCCGCTCGCTTCATCGACACAGCAACGGCACGGCGGCTTGGGGAACAGGCAGTCACGCTCGCCCGCCAGCTCGACTCGGACCGGCTACTCATCGAATCGCTCGCCGCCCTGAGCCTCATTTGCGCCGTTACCGGCGATCTGGAGTGGGGACTATGCGCAGGACAGGAAGCTGTCGAGCGCGCCCGGCGGCTCGGCGATGATGTCCTGCTCGGCGAGAGCCTCACGGATTACCTGTTGTGTGACGCTCTCATCGATCCTGAGCACGTCGATCCTGAGCACGCCCAGCCGCTATTCACCGAGGCCATCGCCTGCACACAGCGATCCGGCGACCATCTTTATGCCTACAACCTGAACAATATCGGCGGCATTCACGCCCTGCGCGCCGCCGATATCCCGGCCGCCCGGGCCTACCTGCAGCAGGCGGCAGACGCTTATCGGGCAATCGGGAGTGAAAGCTCCGACACGTTGATCAACATGGGCTGGGTGCTGCGCCAAGACCACGATCGGGACGGCGCGCGATCCAGCTTCGAGGAAGCCCTACGAATAAGCCGCCGCAATGGCGAACGTTTCGGTATCGCTAACGCCGTACTCGGCCTGGCATGCCTGGCCGCGGACGCGGGCAACTGGCACCGGGCAGCCATGCTCCACGGAGTCGCGCAGGCCTGCCTCAACTCAACTCAAGTACCGTGGCAGGAGCTTGAAGCGCGCTATCGCGGGGACAGCCTCGACCAACTACGCGCCCACCTCGGGCGGCAGCGATTCGAGCGTGCCTATGCCCAAGGGATAGCGCTCACCTCCTTTGAGGCTTTCGAACTGGCCTCCGGGAGGGGAGG
>Ga0306924_10002202_pt1 | contig 18326 bp, 15 predicted proteins | sample sta12Can44000111_FD_203756 | JGI IMG/M metagenome (GOLD analysis project Ga0306924, IMG submission 203756) | Lab enrichment of tropical soil microbial communities from Luquillo Experimental Forest, Puerto Rico - statanox.12C.anox.44.000.111 (v2)... | ecosystem: Environmental > Terrestrial >...
AGCACGCCTGGATCTACTTGGTTATCTGCCGGTTTTTTGTCGGCTTTGGCGTCACCGGAATGTACTCGGTCGATATTACGATCATTCAGGAATTCGTGCCCACCGCCAGGCGCGGCTGGCTGACCGGTCTGACGACGACGATGCTCCCGGCGGGTTCTCTGCTCGGCGCGTTGCTAGCCGCTTACGCGACACCCTATATCGGCTGGCGCGGCCTGTTTGCCGTCGGCCTGCTGCCGGCGTTCCTGACCCTTTATATCCGCGCCTGGGTCCCCGAGTCGCCCTATTGGCTGATGCGCATGGGACGCTTCGAAGAGGCCCGCCGGTCGCTTGCGTGGGCATTGCAGATTGACGCAAAAGCGATCGAACTCCCGGCCGTGTCCCCAGCGGTCGAGCACACGCGCTGGCTCGAGCTCTTCAAATATCCGCGCAGCATCTTCGCCGGTGCGCTGACCGGTCTTAGCCAGACGGGCGGCGTCGGGCTGGGGTTGTGGACGGTGACCCTACTCGTGATGGTCCTGAAGATCACGCCAGCCGAGGCCTCCGCGCTGGGCATCTGGATTGCGTTGATGGCGATTGCCGGGCGTTTTCTGTGCTCGTGGATTTCGGACGCGTGGGGGCACCGCGCCGCGGGTGTGTTCAGCTGTTTGACCGCGGCAGTGTTCATGTCGCTCGCCGGCTATATGCACAGCGTCTTCATAGCCGGCGTGTCGATGTTTTACGTCATGCTGCTGCTGCAGAGCTTCTTCGGTAGCGGCAATTATTCGATCGTCGGTCCCTACATGGGCGAGCTGTGGCCGGGGCGGCTGCGCGGCAGCGGCATGGGATTTGTCTACGGCATCGGCAATCTCGGCAAGTTCATCGGCCCGGCGGGGCTGGCGCTGATCGCCGGCTCGTCCAACTACGTCAAGCCGGAGGCGACGCTAGACGCGCTGATCCCGGGCTTCAACTACTTTGCTTTCTGGTACGTGCTCGGGGCCTTCGCCTTCTGGTTCATCGGCTTTGAGACGAGCCGCCGATCGATCGGCGAGATCGACGATGCGCTCGGCCGGCCGGCAACCGCCGCGGCGCCAAGTGTGGCGGCATGTTCTGCCGGCAACTGATCGAAAGATACCTGGCCCGACGGCGGCCAATCGCCACGGCCAAGCCGGTAAATTGACGCGAGCCTGATAAACGGGCCGCAACGAGCGGGCTTCCAGGCCCGCCATAGAACAGGAGGTACGTGGGAATGACGCGAGATCTGCGTGTGCTCGCAGCGGCGGGATCGCTGCTGCTTACGTTGTCGTTCGCCGGCACGGCATCTGCCCAAAAACACGGCGGCATTCTGAAAATGGGGCACTTCGACAGCCCCGCGAGCATGTCGATGCTCGAGGAATCGACGCAGGCGGTCAATCGGCCGATGTCGGGCCTATTCAATAATCTGGTCATGTTCGACCAGCACGTGCCGCAGAACAGTCTGCGTTCGATCGTGCCGGACCTGGCAACGGGTTGGGCCTGGAACGAGGAGGGGACCGAGCTGACTTTTCCACTGCGGCACAATGTCAAATGGCACGACGGCAAGCCCTTCACCGCCGCCGACGTCAAATGCACCGTCGATCTGCTGATGGGCAACGCCAAAGAAAAGCTGCGCATCAATCCCCGCAAGTCCTGGTTTGCGAACGTCGCAGAGGTGACTACGAACGGCGATTACGAGGCGAGCTTCCACCTGAAGCGGCCGCAGTCGTCCTTCCTCGCCCTGCTGGCGACCGGCTGGTCGCCGATCTACCCGTGCCATGTCAGTCCGCGCGACATGCGCAGCCATCCGATCGGCACCGGACCGTTCAAATTTGTCGAGTTTCAGCCTAACGAACACATCACGGTGACGCGCAACCCGGATTACTGGAAGAAGGACCGGCCCTATCTCGACGGTATCGAATACACGATCATCAAGGACGTATCGACGCGGCTGCTGTCGTTCATCGCCGGCAAGGACGACATCTATTTCGGGGTAACGATCCCGCAACTGAAGGACGTCAAAAAAGAGGCGCCCGATGCCATCTGCCAAGTAGTCACAGCGAATGTCGCTCGCAATCTGATCGTCAACCGGGACAAGCCGCCCTTCGACAACCCCGATCTGCGGCGGGCAATGTCGCTGAGCCTCGATCGCAAGGCGTTTATCGACATATTGGCCGAAGGCGAGGGCGATATCGGCGGGGTCATGCAACCGCCGCCGAGCGGGCTGTGGGGGATGCCGCCTGACCTCTTGAGGACATTGCGCGGCTACGATCCGGACGTCGGGAACAACCGCGCTATGGCGCGCGCGCTGATGCAGAAGCTCGGCTACGGCCCCGACAAGCCTCTCGCGCTGACCGTCTCGACGCGCAACCTCGCCCCCTACCGCGATCCGGCGGTGATCCTGATCGACCAGCTAAAAGAAATTTATGTGGACGGCGTGCTTGAGCCGCTCGACACCACCCAATGGTACCCAAAGCTCATGCGTAAGGACTATGCAGTCGGCCTCAACATCACCGAAACGGCCGTCGACGACCCAGATCCGGCGTTTTACGAAAACTATGTCTGCGGCGCCATGCGCAACTACACCGGCTATTGCAACGTCGAGGTCGACAAGATGGTCGACGACCAGTCGGAGGAGTCGGATGTCGAGAAGCGCAAGCATATGGTGTGGGCGATCGAAAAGAAATTGGCCAGCGATGACGCGCGGCCGATCCTGTTCTACAACCGGGTCGCCAACTGCTGGCACCCCCAGGTCAAGGGGCTGACCTTGATGGTCAACAGCATCTACAACGGCAACCGTTTCGAGGATCTCTGGCTCGACAAATGATAGCCGAGACGCGGGCGCGGCATCCGCGCCCACTCCCCTGCTGCCGAACATGCCGGCTGTGCTCGTTGCAGGGTGGTAAACGAGGTTGTTCGGTCCCGGCAGCCCGAGCCCGGATCTTACGCGCGAATCCAGGTTTCGATAGTCGTCGGTGCTCTTAGCGCCGCACTCGCGGAAGCGCATGCGCAGCGTAGGGGCCGACTGACGATCGCTCATACCGATCAACTCTGCTATGTTTTCGCGCGGGACGTTCCTATCACGGAATCTGAGCACCCTTTCACCAGCACAGAAGAGCCGGTCACAGGCACGCGGCCCGATTTCGACAGCCTCGAGAAGACGTCGGTGGGGCCAGAGTGGTAGTATTCGACCCGCCGCCGAGCAGAAGAATGCGAACCAGATGACTTCAGAGATAACAGACGAACATGACGGGCTCGCTATCGCGCGCCATCGCATCGCCGAGGAAGCCCGGGTGAAGTCTGGTTTTCTCGATTTGGGCATGCTTGGGCTCGACGAGCTTCCCGCCGAACTTTTCGCGCTGTCCCACCTCCGCAATCTGAATCTTGGCACCAAGTACCTAGCCGAGACGGGGAACTGGGCGAATGTCCCTTTATCGATAGCGCCGAATCGGCTTGATTCGCAGCTCGTTCGTTTGTCGGCATTTGTCGACCTTGTCATGCTGTCTGTTTCCGGCGCTCGGCTGCCGAATCTCATCGACATCGAGCAGCTCAAAGCGCTGCAATATATCGATTGCTCGCGAACTCAGGTTAGTGACCTGTCGCCAGTGAGCGGGTTGAACGCGCTGCAATCGCTCAATTGCTCTGGGACCCAGGTCAGTGACCTGTCGCCGGTGAGCGGACTGAGCGCGCTGCAATCGCTCGATTGCTCGCGGACCCCGGTCAGCGATCTGTCGCCGCTGAGGGGGCTGAGCGCGCTACAATGGCTCTCTTGCTGGGAGACCCCGGTCAGTGACCTGTCGCCGGTGAGCGGGCTTAGCGCGCTGCAATCGCTCAATTGCGCGCAGACCCCGGTCAGCGATCTGTCGCCACTGAGCGGGCTTAGCGCGCTGCAATCGTTGGATTGTTCGGACACCCGGGTCAGTGACCTGTCGCCAGTGAGCGGACTGAGCACGCTGGAAACGCTCCATTGCTCTCGGTGCTTTCTAGCAACAATCCCAGAGGACTTCTGTCACAAACCTTCGCTGGATACCCTTTACCTGTTCGAAGCCCAAGTGCCGGGAGTCCCGGTCGAGGTGCTCTCTCAGAATAAGTACGATAACTGCCTGCATTCCCTACGCGCTCATCTTGGGGATCTCAGCGCAGGCGCGGTGACGGTCGCGGATATCAAGCTGATGGTACTCGGCAACGGCCGGGTTGGGAAGACCCAGATCTGTCGCCGGCTGCGCGGCGAAGATTATGACCCGCGAGTGCCGTCGACTCATGGCGTCTTTGTCACTTCGGCATCGTTCCCGGCGTCCGATGGGGCGTCCCCTTCGGTGTTGCATATCTGGGATTTCGGAGGGCAGGATATTTATCACGGCACGCATGCGCTGTTCGTGCGCACCCGAGCAGCTTTCCTAATCGTTTGGACAGCTGAAGCCGAATCCTCCGGCGAGCATGCTTATGACGGGATGCGCTTTCCCTTCCCTATTGGCTCGATACCGTGCGGCACCTCGCGCAGCGGGCAGCCCCGTGTTGATAGTGCAGACGCGCTGCGATCGTCTCGAGAATGACATTTATCGGTTACCTGCTCCACCCGAGCTTCTTGCCGTTTTACCTCATTGGGAATTGCAATACAGCGCGTTCAACGATCGCAAGCGTGCTGCGCTCGATGAGGCTTTGCAGGAAGCTGTCGAGCGGGTCAGAGGGCTGGAAGGCCCAATTACCATCGGCGCTGGTCGACTCAAGGTCAAGCAGCGGCTTGAGCAATTGCGCGATGCCGACGCCGCGGCACCGCCGGAGCAGCGGCGATACCGGACGCTAAGGCGGGAGCATTTTCTTCAACTGTGCGAGGAGGCGGGCGGGACAAGCGCGCCCGAGCATTTGCTGGCGTATTTGCACAACGCCGGGATTGTATTTTATCGCGAAGGTTTGTTCGACGACCGAATCATTCTCGATCAGGCCTGGGCACTGGAAGCCATTTACGCCGTCTTCGATAGAGAAAACTGCTATCGGCCATTGCGACACTTGCGCGGCCGTTTTAGCCAAGCGATCCTCGAAGCCCTCGTTTGGCGCGAATACAATGCCGCCGAGCAGGAGGTCTTCCTCGGCATGATGCGATCCTGCGGGATTTGCTTTGTGCATCGCGGCAATAGCGGCGCCTCGGACAGATACGACGAATATATTGCGCCGGACCTGCTGCCGGAGTGCGGCGAAATCCAGGCGGAGCTCGACGCGATGTGGGATGCCGAGGCGGCAGGCGAGATGTCGCAATTCGAATATGACCTGCTGCATCCCGGCATGGTGCGCAGCGTGATCTCGCGCATCGGATCCGAGGCCGGGGACACTGCGCTTTACTGGCGCGGCGGGTTGTGCGTCTACGAGACGACAACGCGAAGCCGCGCGCTGATCGAACAGGAAACGGCGGGCGAATGGCGTGGCAAAATCGTAATTCGCACTCAGCGCGGCCAAGCGGCCGAATTGCTGCGGCGGCTGTCGATGGTAGTGCGGCAGGAAAGCGCGCGCTTGGGTGCGGAACCGATTAATGCCCCGTTGGCCGATCGACCGCCTTTGGAGGCCTCAACCGCGGGCGACGAGCGCACCGGGTCGGAGCCGGCGCGACCCCTGCAGTTCAGCCAAGAGGTCAACAACGAGCCTCAATATTTCGTGTCTTATGGCTGGGGAGATCAAAGCGTGGAAGGTCGGGAGCGCGAAGCCATCGTCGATCGGCTATGCGAGGCGGCCGAGCAGAGAGGCCTCGTCATTCTTCGCGACAAGAAGGTTCTCGGCCTCGGTGACTCGATCTCGAAATTCATGCAGCGTCTGGCAGGAGGCAGCCGTGCCTTTGTAGTGCTGAGCGACAAATACCTGCGCTCACCCTATTGTATGTATGAGCTCTTGGAGATCTGGCGCAAGTGCTCGGGCGAAGAAGAAAAGTTCCTCGATCGCGTCAGGGTTTACATAATTCCCGATACCAGAATTTTTTCGGTGACAGATCGAGCACAATACGCGATTCATTGGCAGCAGGAATACGAGAAGGTAGACCGATTAGTTCATGATCACGGGCCCGATGTCGTCGGCCGGAGGGGATTCCAAGAATATAAGTTGATGGGGGATTTCCGCCGCTGGGTCGCGGAAATTCTGGAGGCGGTCACAGACCGCCTGCAGCCCCGCGACTTCGACGATCTCGCCAAATACGGGCTCGACGACCTAGTCGCTGCTCGGCCCTAGGGTGAGGAGGCACTCGGGCAGCTTGTTTAAACTGGCTCTTCGCCCGCGGCGGGAGCCCCCTCTTCGGCCGCCTCAGCCGCGATCTGACGGCGCAATCGCGCGATGAATAGTTCGATGACTCCTCGTCCGGTGCCGTCATTGGGCGGGCTCCGGCGGCGCGGCATAGTCCTCGTTGCGCCGCTCGGCGTTTTGCACGATGTCGGTCAATTGCTGATCGCGCGCAGATCGGCCGCGGCCGATTTGTCGACCAGCTGAGTGACGACCAGCTCGCGCTTGGTGACTCGGCGGCGGCGGGCGCGTCTTCGGTGACCAAGACATCCTGAGCGAAGGCCAGGGCGATATCGGCGGGGTTATGCAGCCGTCGCCGAGCCGGCTGTGGGGGATGCCGCCCCACCTCTTGCGCACATTGCGGGGCTACGATCCGGACGTGCGGGAACAACCGCGCCTTGGCGCGCGCCCTAATGCAGAAGCTCGGCTACGGCCCCGACAAGCCTCTCGCGCTGACTGTCTCGACGCGCAACCTCGCCCCTTACCGCGATCCGGCAGTGATCCTGATCGACCAGTTAAAAGAGATTTATGTGGACGGCGTCCTCGACCCGCTCGATACCACCCAATGGCACCCGAAGCTCACGCGCAAGGATTATGCAGTCGGCCTCAACATCACCGAAACCGCGGTCGACGATCCCGACCCGGCGTTTTACGAAAACTATGTCTGTGGCGCCATGCGCAACTACACCGGCTATTGCAATGCCGAGGTCGACAAGATGGTCGACGCGCAGTCGGAAGAATCGGATGTCGAGAAGCGCAAGCATATCGTGTGGGCGATCGAGAAGAAATTGGCCAGCGACGACGCGCGTCCGATCCTGTTCTACGACCGGGTCGCCAACTGCTGGCACCCCAAGTCAAGGGGCTGACCTTGATGGTCAACAGGATCTACAACGGAAACCGTTTCGAAGATCTCTGGCTAGACAAATAGCCTTCGCCCCTCCCGCCGAGCGCTGCTCAGGGTCGCCCCGGCCTAAAAGGCGATGTCGCTTCGCCGGGAGTCGTGAACAACGAGAGCGCAAGTGGGGCTGGAGGGCTTAGCGGCGGGCTCGGTGGCATCGCCGCGCCGGCGCTCGACGGGTATCTGCTGTCGCTCAGCCTACATCCGCTGCCCATCTTTTTGAACGTCTGCCTGTTCGCAGTCGTCGCGTCACGGCGACGGGATTGCTGGCATCGCGCGGCGTGCATGCCGAGCCCTGGCCGACCAAACCACTGCCCGATACATCGCCGCCGCTTCCTTTAGTAAAGCCCGGGAATCAGTCGCCACGTACGATTGCGGTAGCTATCATACTCGCCGCCGAACTGCGTGCGCAGCAGCCTTTCTTCCGCATGAATGCGGGCAATGAGCGGCGGGATGAGAAGCGCTGATAGCACTACGCCGAGGCCCGAGCGAAAAGCAAGGGCCCACCCGAGCGAATTGACGAGCAACCCCAGATAACTGGGGTGGCGGATGACACGATAGACGCCGCTCATGACCAGTTCATGGCCAGGCTGGATCGCCACCAGCCCGCTGAACCGGTGTCCGAGTACAAAGACCGGCCAGAGCCGCAGCGCCCCGCCGGCGACGAACAGCACGACGCCGAGCCAACGGATGGTCTCTCCGTCGAGGATCCAGAACCCCTTCCGGTCGGTGTAGGCCGGGAGATAGGCGGCCAGCACCCCGATCAAACCGAAGGCGACGATGACCCAGCGGTTGGCCCGATCCTCGCGCACGCCAGCGCTTAAATTTCCTTCACTGAAGAGCGCCACGCCGGACATGGCAAAGAGCGCGACCGTGAGCGCGATCAGCGCCGGGTGTGAGAAGAAGAGGGCGAGCCCCCCCGAGCCGATGATCGCGAGCCCGAGATAGGCAAGGGTCGCCACGATGTTGAACAGTGCGAATCTGGGGGAGGGCGTCATGGCCCGATGATAGAAGTCTGCAAGGAATTCGTTAGGCGCTTCAATTTGACGTGACGGTGACCCATCAGTCGGTATCGCATAACGGAAACCCCGCGATGAGGTTCCCGTCGGCTTGATGAATGGTGGTAAGTCTCCTACTTGAGGGCTGACAGTTTTGATCGGGTGGCGAGGATCGTCGTGTGCCGCAACATTAAGACGCTCCATAACTTCCGGCCGCCCGCCACGGCGGAGGAGATCCGCGCATCTTCCCTGCAATTCGTCCGCAAATTGAGCGGCTTCACCCGGCCCTCCAAGGCGAACCAAGCGGCGTTCGACCGCGCCGTCGACGAGGTGGCCAAAGCGGCAAATGCATTGCTCGCCTCGCTCGTGACCAACGCTCCGCCGCGCGATCGCGCGGTCGAGGCGTCAAGGGCGCAGGCCAGGGCGGCGAACCGCTTTGGCTCGTCGGCCGCTAGACACGCGACCTAGCAGACGGGCAGGGTCGCCGGGATGACGGCCTGGGCGGTCTCTGCCGTCGATTAGCCTAGCGAAAGGCTTTGCGAAATATGTCGAGGTGGCGCCTTCGCATTGACAATCCATAACCCATGGGTTATGGATTGTCAATGCGTGCCACGACGAACGTGCTTTTCAGCGCCTTGGCCGATCCGACCCGCCGCGCGCTCTTCGAACGGCTGTGCCGCGACGGCGAACAGACCGTGCGAGCCCTGACCGGCGGGGCCGGAGTTTCGCAACCAGCGGTGTCCAAGCATCTCGGTGTCCTGAAGCAGGCCGGCTTGGTGCTCGACCGGCGCGAGGGTCGTCAGACCCACTACAGCGCCCAGCCGCAGGGTCTGGCGCCGCTGGTCGATTGGATGAGCCTCTACGGCGCCTTCCGGCGCGAGCGGTTCGATCGCCTCGAAGCCCTATTAAATAGGATGGACCAATGACCAAACCCGCCGCGACGACGCGTTCTATCGTCATCGAACGCGAGATGCCGTATCCGCCGGAAAGAGTCTGGCGTGCCCTTACGCAAGGCGCGCTGATTGAGGAATGGCTAATGGAGAACGACTTCCAGCCGGTCGTGGGCCATAGGTTTAATTTTCGTGCCACGCCCATGCCGCATTGGAACGGCATCGTCGACTGCCAAGTCCTGGTCGTCGAGCCCAATCAGCGGCTCTCCTATAGCTGGAACGCGTCGGGCGAAAGAGGCGGCGAGCGGACTAAAGACCCTCGTCACCTGGACATTGACCCCGACAAAGGGCGGCGTTCTGCTGCGTATGGAGCAGTTGGGCTTCCGGCCCGAAGACGAAGCCAACTATCAGGGCGCAAGCTATGGCTGGCAGTGGTACATCGGCGGCCTGGAACGGGTGGCCGCGGGGCTCGGCTGAAACGAAGCACGCCGGGGATCAGCCGGATCTTGTCACCAAGCCCGAGCCCGTTTCGCGGGTGGCGCTTGGGTCCCTTTAATGAGACCTCGAGGCGTGCACCCAGTGCGAACCTGTCACCTGGGCTCGCTCCCCGCATACAGCCCAAAAAACACCAAAGCCGTCCCCGCGCACATGAGGCCGACGGACAGCGGCGCGCCAATTTGCCCCGTGCGGTTTAAACTCAGACTGAGCCCCATCACGACGAAGCCGGCCAGTGTTAGGGTGTTCATGCCGAACAAAATGTCCCTGGTGAGCATCGCGTCCCCTGGTCTGATCGACTGCTCGAAACAAGCGGTGTTGATTGTACGGCACTTAATCTGGCGTCGGAGCATGCGCGGCCGGCCGGCAGCTGTCCCCGTTGCGACGCACCGCGTGGGCCTCGACCGGAGTTTGTCGCCCGCGCAATCGAAGATTCGCCGGGCTTCCGACGCTCAATCCATATGGGATCGCAGCTTCGTTTAGCATTTCGGCCGAGGCCACCAGGGCCTCTCCAGTAGCTTTGGAATGCTCGCAGAGGCGAGCGGCGACGTTCATCGTATCGCCGAAGTAGGCGATCTGACGCTTCGTGTCCCCACACTCGCTGACGACGACCGGCCCCGCATGAATGCCAGCACGGAATCGTGGCGCGACCCCGAATTCGCGCGTATAGGCCGGCGCGAGATCTGCCATCGTGTCTTGGGCCGCAAAGAAACAGCGCAACGACCGGGCATTCCGCTCCGTGTCGTCGCTCAGAGGCCAGGTGACGATCACCTCGTCGCCGACATAGGCGTGCACCTCGCCGTCATGGTCGGCAATTGGTCGGTCGATATCAAAAAAGAAGCTGGTGATCAGGTCATGCACGCGCACTTCGCCCAGTTGCTCGGCGAGTGCGGTCGAGCCGGCAATGTCGAGGAACATCACGATACGGTGCTCGCGTCTCGGCCGATGATAAGTTCCGAGCAGGAAGCTGCCGAGGACGCGTCCGCCGATCAGCCGCCGGAATTCAAAGATCGCCCCGGTCACTAGTGATACGGAAAACGATATCGCGACGATCGACGGCAGATGATGGACTAACCAGTCTTGCGAAAAAAACTGTGTGGGGTAGAGCGCGAGTTGAAGGCCGACGGCGGCGATCGTCAACACCGCTGTCATTGCGAGCGCCTTGATCGCCAGTTCGGCAGTTTGCGGCAACCGTCGCAACATGCCGCGCAAACGCAACTGCGGAGCCGCGAGGCTCAGAAGAACAGCCCAGCCGCTGAGCGCCAAGCCAATCGCGTGCAAGCAACTCCGGAGGTAATACGACAGGGTACGCTCTTCGAGCTGATCGAAAGAGTAGCGGTAGACGACGCCCACGGCGACCGCGGTAACCACCAGCCCCGCGAGGAAGCCGAGATGCCGCCGGGCATGTCGGATGACAAAAGGGAACGACACCGTTGCACCATGGTCGTTTCTGGTGCGCGCCATGATGCCCTGTGGCTTAAAGGGCGCTGACGGCGCGTCCCTTTGCTGCGAGCTGCCATTGATTGCTTCGCTCATACCCGACCTAACCGCGTTCGATCATTGGTCCCGCCATGCCCGTTCGCAGGAGGATGTCAGGTTCGCGAAACACGCACCGAGCGGCGACCTGCCAACATTGCAACGAGACTGGCTCCTCGTTACCCTGTTGGTCAAGCTGGTCAACTCCTCCGAAGCGCTCGAGGCGCAGCGATGGCCGATACTGTTAACCTGTACGACGCGAAGACGAACCTTTCCAAGCTGGTGGACCGTGCCGCCGCCGGCGAGGAGATCGTCATTGCCAAGCCGAAAGCAAAGCTGGTTCCGTATTAGCGGCCCCTCAAAAAGCGCCGGTTTAAGCAGAACCTGCTCGCAATCATCCACATCGCCGACGATTTTCGACGGGCCCGTGCTGCCCGAGCTGCAGAAGTATTTCGAGTAGGATCGATCCGTTCGATTGCCTGATCATTGCGCAGGCCTATCTCGAGGGGACGGTCCTCGGCACGCAGGACTGGAGGATACGGCCCTACGGGGTAGTGACTCTTCGTCTCGACTGATCAATGGGTTCCCTGCCGCACCCAGTCGGTTCTCCCTCCGACTGCTGGTGGCAGTGCCGAGAGTCAATACGCCATACCTCTTGCGGTGATTCGGCCAGACCTGCTCGAAGCGATTGCCGCGCACACGGACATGCCGGTCGTAGAGGGTGACGGTCGGGTCGCAGTGGCCGGGATCAGGCGCACCTTGTCGCCAAACTCGAGCCGTCTAGTAGCGGCCGAGCCGGCGATCCGGGCGTGCTCGTCGGGCGCTCGTAGGCCGCGGCGGGCTCGGGAGCGGCGGCCTCGAATCGAAAGCGAGCCTCTTCTACCGTAGGCGGCTGCCGTTCCGAACAACAGAGAGTGTCATGCACTAAACTCGGGTCCGATCGCGTCTGACCAAACAATACATGACCATGTTGCTGAAAAACCCATCGCCATCCAAATGCAATAGTATTGACACGTTACTGTAACAACGGCGGGGTAAGGCTTTTATGACGATCTTGAGACATGACTATGGCAGGGTTTGGTGACGGAAGCAGTCGCGAAGGAATTGCCTGCAGAACTCGACTTGGCCACGTTACAGAGGGCGTATTCACGCTGGGCTCCCGTATACGATCTGGTCTTTGGCGCCTTATTCAATCGCGGGCGGCAGGCGGCGGTCGCCGCAGCAGAGCAAATCGGGGGCCGGATTCTCGAAGTCGGTGTCGGCACCGGCATCTCGCTCCCCGGCTACTCCTCCCGGAATCGCATAACCGGGATCGATCTGTCCGAGGCGATGCTCCGCAAAGCGCAGCGACGGGTGGCGGACTTGTCCCTCACTAACGTCGAGAAGCTGGAGGTGATGGACGCGGAGCATCTGTCATTCCTGATGCTTCGTTCGACGTGGTCGTGGCGAATCACGTGATTTCGACCGTCCCAAACCCGGAGTCAGCGCTCGACGAGTGTGCCCGAATCCTCAGACCCGGCGGCGAGATGATCCTAGTCAGTCGGATCGGCGCGGATGCCGGCTTGCGACACCTGATCGAACTATTGCTGCAGCCGATCGTTCGCCGGCTTGGATGGCGCTCGGAGTTTCCTTGGGGGCGATTCGCTCGCTGGAGCGAAAGGCGAACCGATGTGCGCATGATCGAGCGCCGGCCGATGCCGCCGTTCGGTCATTTCTCGCTCCTCAGATTTGAGAAATGCGCACAAGGGTCGGGAATATGAGCACCCCGGACCGGTGGGTTCGCGGCGGGCTTGTGCCCATACTTCACGTAATCATCGAAACTGTTGCTGCAAAAGGGGATGTTCAGATGGGTGACTTTATGCAGACGCTGAAAGTTCAGCGCTGGGACGATCACCGATACTATCATCATAGCCTAGTCAATCAATCGCTCCATCTTTTGAGCGCGAGCAGCTTTGTTTTCATGTATTTTTTGCTGTTCTGGGATCCGGCGATCGCTGCTTTGATCGGATGGATGGTGTCGATGACCAGCCGCCAGATCGGCCATTTCTTCTTTGAACCGAAGGGTTACGATTCGATAAACGACGCCACCCACGAATACAAAGAAGAGGTCAAGGTTGGCTACAACCTCCGCCGCAAGGCGGTGTTGCTTTCAATTTGGGCGTTATCTCCGCTGCCCCTGTACTTCAAGCCGACGTTTTTCGGAATGATCAGTCCGTGGGAAAGCGCGTGGGAGTTTGTCCATCAGATCGGAATGTGCTGGCTTTTTATTGGAGTAGCCGGGGTAATTCTGCGATCCATTCAGTTGTTCTTCATCAGGGATCTGCAGACCGGATTGGTTTGGGCGGTCAAGATCCTGACGGACCCGTTGCACGACATCAAACTTTATTACAAAGCGCCGTACCGTCTCTGGCGCGGCGATATCGATGACGGGGCGGCGCTGAACCATAGCCACTAAGGGCGCGGGGCGCGCTGTTCAGCCAGACGCCCGCCGAGCTCGCTTAGAGGCGAGAACCGATGAGCGATCATCTCGCGCAAAATCCGACGTTTGATCTTTCGGTTGCTGGCGAGCGGGTCCTCCCACCACCAGCCGCCCCGCTGCATCGCTTCGGCGGCGGCAACAAAGCGGTCGGCGACTGCCTGGAAATCAGCTTCTGTATAATTGAGGCTGAAGATCAGCCGACCGGTGCCAACCCAGCTCAACGCCAGGCCTTCCGCCCGCAGATAGTATTGGAACATCCAGTTGTAGGCGGAAGGCCGCGTATAACAAATCGTCCAGATCGACGACAGATTCGCTACCTGTACCGGCAACCCGGTATGGCGCAGGCGCTGATTGAGCGCCATGGCGCGGCGATCCCAAATTTCGTCGAGGTCGCAATAGAGCGCGCGGATCGCCGGTTCTTCAAGGCGCCGCAGGAATTCGTTCATTGCCGCCATGACATACGGGTGCGAGTTGAACGTGCCACGCGCAAAGCAGATATCGGCCGGTCGATCCTCGCGGAAACGTTTCATCAGGTGCTTCTTTCCGCAAACGGCGCCGACCGGCAGGCCGCCGCCGAGAGTCTTGCCATAGGTGACGAGGTCGGCCCGAACGTCGAAATAATCCTGCGCGCCGCCGAGCGCGAGGCGGAAGCCGACGAAGACCTCATCGAAGATCAATACGATGCCGCGCTCGGTGCATACCGCCCGGAGTTGCTTCAGCCAATCGGCAAAGGCCACGCGATCGAGACCCGCCTGCCGGGTGCTGTCGACCAGCATCGAATCGGCGGGGGCCGCATTGTTCGGGTGCATGATCTGCACCGGGTTGACGAGGACGCAGGCGATGTCGCGTCGGCTCTTCAGCACCCGCAGCGAGGCCTCGGACATGTCCTTGAGCGTATACGTTTCGTGCGTCGGCACAGGATTGCCGACGCCAGGCTGCACGTCGCCCCACCAGCCGTGATACGCGCCCCAAAAGCGCACCAGATGGGTGCGCCTAGTATGGTAGCGCGCGAGCCTGACCGCCTGCATGACGGCCTCCGTTCCGGACATGTGAAACGAAACCTCGTCCATGCCCGACAGGCGCACGAGGCGCGCGGCATTGTCGGCGACCAACGGATGATAGAAGCCCAATACCGGGCCGAGAGCGCGCACGTGCTCGAGACCTCGATCGACGCACTCCTTGTAGAAATCGTAGCCGAACAGATTGACCCCATAAGAGCCGGTGAGGTCGTAGAACGAATTGCCGTCGAGGTCGGTCGTCGTAACCCCGGACGACGACGACAGAAACGCGCCGACCGGCAAATGCCGGCGCACGGTTCGGCTGAACTGAAACGGGACGCGATAAGTCTCGGTGAACTGCAGATCCGAGATAAGGTCGGTCGCTTCGGCTGTCAGCTGCAATGTGCCGGCATATCGTCCGCGGTAGAGATCTGCGAGCCGCGCAAAATCGCCGCGACGTTGCGCGACAACGACATCCGGTGCTGCGTCGGCCATGAAGAACTGTGTTTCGTCGTACTGATAGAACGGCACCATCGATGCCACGAATCGGGCGATTCGCGAGTGCCCGCCGAGCGATCGGTGCTTTGCCTTCGACAGCTCCAGCCGCGCCTTCAGGCCGACCGCCGATGCCGCCACACCCATGGCGCCAAGACCATAAGCGACGGCGGTGGTGATTACCGCCTCCATGGAGCGGTCACTATTCGATGATTCTTACAAAGAGATGACAACACGAGCGGCGTCCGTCAAAACCGAGCTTCGCGAGGACATCCGCTTTCTGCTAGAGAACCATATCCCGCGGCAGCTGGCGAATCGGTTTTTCGGCTGGTTCAGCCAGATCGAGGCGCCGCTCTTGGCAAGAGCCTCGATCGCGATCTGGCGGCGGTTCGCCGATCTCGACCTAAGCGAAGCGCGAACGCAGCGTTTCACGAGCTTGCACGCGTGCTTCACGCGTGAGCTGAAACCCGGCGCGCGTCCGGTCGATAGCGACCCGGACATTATAACCAGCCCGTGTGACGCCATTGTCGGTGCCTGCGGTCGGATCGACCGGAACGAACTGATCCAGGCCAAAGGATTTTCCTACACCTTGGAGGAATTGCTGATCGACCCGCAACTCGTCCGACTCTATCACGATGGCCAATACGCTACGTTGCGGCTGACGCCCAGTATGTATCACCGCTTCCATGCGCCATACGACTGCACCGTGGACAAGGTCACCTATGTTTCCGGCGACAGCTGGAATGTCAATCCAATCGCGCTCAAGCGCATTGCCAAGTTGTTCTGCAAGAACGAGCGCGCAGTCATTCGCGCGATGCTCCGTCCCTCAGGCATCGTGGTTACGCTGGTGCCGGTCGCCGCGATTCTCGTTGCCAGCATCCGCTTGCATTTTCTCGATGTCCTGTTGAACATGCAGTATCGCGGAGAAGCCGAAATTCCGTGCCTGGCCTCCTTCAGCAAAGGACAGGAGATGGGATGGTTCCAACATGGGTCGACCATCATCGTTTTTGCACCGAAGGATGTGGCCCTCTGCGGCGCGGTGCGGGAGGGTGCAGTCATCCGCATGGGAAAGCCGCTGATGCAGCTGCGGTCGTGAGGGGACGACGCGATGCGAATCCTGGTCGCTACCGATGCATGGCCGCCGCAGGTCAACGGCGTCGTACGGAGCTTGCAGTCTCTCGCCACCAATGCCCGGAAGCTCGGTGCCGAGATCGAGTTTCTGACGCCTGAGGGCTTTCGGTCCTTTCCGCTGCCGACCTACCCGAGCGTTCGTTGCGCCGTCCCAACCTGGCGAGAAATCGCGCGTCGGATAGAGCTTGCAGCACCCGATGCGCTGCATATCGCCACCGAGGGACCAATCGGGCACATCGTGCGGCGTTACTGTCTCGTACGAAAAATTACCTTTACGACCAGCTATATGACACGCTTTCCGGAGTACGTTTCGGCGCGGCTGCCGGTTCCCCTGTCATGGACCTACGCGCTGCTGCGGTGTTTTCACGCGGCGGCGGGCGGTGACGATGGTGTCCACCCGCTCATTAATCGAGGAGCTCGGCAATCGCGGCTTCGCCCATCTGGCGATGTGGACACGCGGCGTCGATACCGACCTCTTCAGCCCCGCGCGCGCCGCGGTTATCGATCTGCCTCGCCCGATTTTTGTCAGCGTCGGCCGCCTCGCGGTGGAAAAGAATCTGGCGGCGTTTCTGGCGCTCGATCTGCCCGGCTCGAAGCTCGTGATCGGCGAGGGGCCGCAGGCGGGCGAGCTGCAGCATCGCTTTCCCAATGCCCACTTTCTCGGTCAGCTGGAAGGGGAAACCTTGGCGGCGCATCTTGCGGCGGCCGACGTATTTGTATTTCCGAGCCGAACCGACACCTTCGGCATCGTTCAGCTAGAAGCGCTGGCCTGCGGCGTTCCGGTCGCCGCATATCCCGTTCCGGGACCACGGGACGTGATTGGCAGCAATCCGGTCGGTGTGCTCGACGAGGATCTCAAATCTGCCGGCCTCAAGGCTCTGACGATTTCGCGTGCGGCATGCCGCACGTTTGCGCTCACCCAATCCTGGGAACGCAGCGCGCAGCAGTTCATTTCGCATTGTCGGCCATGCCCGCGCTTGCGGACAACCCGGACATATCGCCCGAGACAGCAAGGCTTTTGCAATCCCCGGTTACGCCTCCCGACAACGACCGCTCTCAGCCGGGATCCATAATACGGCGTTCGTCCTAGTCGCCTCGGCTGGATGTCCGTATCTTGGCGCATTTGCGGACCTAGGCTCGGCCAGCACCTGCGGGCTAGGGTGATCTAGCGGTCGGAGCCGGGGGCGGCGATAGGAAATCGCGGTGACGTGGTCCGTCCGTTGCCGCCCGATGCGGATCGTCGCCGTCGAAGAAAGCGCCAGGCTGGCTCAGCTACAGCGTCGACTGACACCACGGTGGATCCACATTTGTCTTCTATCGAAGACAATTATTTTCTATTGCATTCGTCTGCAAACGTGATTTAGCATGCTTGAACCAATCGTATGGTCATAGAGATGGACCGGCTGCACGCACTGGGTTCAGCAACCGGCGCCCTCCGGGCCAAGGGCGTTGCGACCGAGGCGATCATCGCGAGCCGCGAAAGCGTCGCGCCGGGCGATTTCGACCGAGGCAAGCCGGTGGGTGCGGTCGTCGCAGCCGTCAAAGTCCTGCGCACATTGCACGCCTCGGAGCGGCCGCTGAACGCTAGCGAGGTCGCCCGGGCCGCGGCGCTTCATCGCGGGACCGCTTACAACATCCTGCGGACCCTACAAGCCGAAGGCTTTGTCGCCTACGACGAAGTGACGCGGACCTATTCGGTCAGCCTGCACATTCTCGAGATTGCGCATGGCGTCCTGCGCCACAGCGGGCTGATGGACCTGGCACGGCCGCTGATGCACGCGGTTTCCGATACCTATGGAGTGTCGGTCTACCTCTCCAAGGTCGTCGGACCGTGCTCTCAGCTGCTGCTGGACTGGGTCGGCGCCGCGTTGCGCACCGATCTCTACTTGACGGTAGGGCGCCAGTTTCCTGGCCCCAGGGGCGCGTCCGGCGTCATCATGGCCGCTTTCGGCAACAGCAGTGAACCGGAGCTCGAACGGCTGTTTGCCCAGGTCGCGTGGTATCAGAAGCCATCCTTTCCCGAGTTTTTGGCGCGGATGCACGAGGCGCAGAAAGCTGGCTTTGCGGTCGATCGCGCCAGTACTCAGGGTATTACCCAGGTGTCGGTACCGGTTCTGTCGCCGTCATGGGAGTTGCTGCTGGTGATTACGGCCGCGGCGCATTCGCACGACATCGACAGCGACGCCGTCGGGCCGCTGAGCCGCGCCATGCAATCGG